>Ga0123334_1004635_pt1 | contig 13843 bp, 15 predicted proteins | sample BiotimSIPDNA_FD_89706 | JGI IMG/M metagenome (GOLD analysis project Ga0123334, IMG submission 89706) | Anaerobic biogas reactor microbial communites from Washington, USA - Biogas_R1 time_0 SIP DNA | ecosystem: Engineered > Bioreactor > Anaerobic > Unclassified | place: Washington, USA... | reverse complement strand
CAATATTGACGGTATTGCAGCCCTAATGTGGGCCTCCCAAAAGGGGCATCTTGAGGTAGTAAAACAGTTAATTGGTAAAGGAGTTGATGTAAACAGCAGAAGAAAAACAGACGGCGTCACTGCCCTTATGCTTGCATCCCAGGGAGGGCACAGGGATATTGTAGAATTTCTCATCTCGAAAGACGCTGATGTAAGGACGAAAAACAGATTTAACGGAGGTTCAGCCCTCTGGATAGCTGCTCAAAACGGGTATGCTGACATTGTAAAGATACTTTTGGAAAACGGGGCAAAGGCCAACGTCAAAAACAGGGAAGGGGCAAATGAAGAGTTACCACTGGATGGTATTGAGAGAGAAAAGACCCCGGAAGAAGAGAGAGTTGAGCTCCGTACAAGGTCAATCGCCCAACTCCAAATGAACTATTTCAAGGCGGAAGATGATTTAAAAATAATTGTCCGTTTATTAGACGAATCATATAATGCGGCTGTAAGGGAGGAATGGGGAAAAATCGATAAATTCCTTGATCAAAAAGAGAATGAAGTAATGGCCGTAATGGGGGTTGGTTCGGCCCTCTGGATAGCATCCTTCAATGGTCACACGGATGTTGTAAAGATCCTCATTGAAAACCATGCGGATGTAAATTCACCAGGCTCCAATGGAATGACCGCTCTATGGGCTTCGGCCCGGAACGGGCATACTGATACTGTTGAACTTCTGATACAAAATGACGCAAACGTTAATAAAAAGGATCGTGACTTCACCGCTCCCATCTGGATAGCAGCGCAAAACGGGCATACAGACATTGTTAAGCTCCTTATAGAAAATGAGGCAGAGGTAAATCATTTTTCAAATTCCCAATGGATGACACCTCTCTCAGCCGCTTCAGAGAATGGACATTATGAAATAGTAAAGCTCCTGGTTGAAAACAATGCCAGAATAGATATTCCAACAATAGATGGGACAACAGCAATATGGCTGGCATTAAATAACGGCCATGAGCAGGTTGCAACGTATCTCTGTGAAAAAGGGGCCGCCATTAACGGTGTATCAAATTTTCTGCGGGAGACACCGCTCATGATGGCGTCAAAGCATGGCATGACCGGCCTTGTCAAAAGTCTTCTGGAAAGAGGCGCCCGGGTCAATGTTAAAACACCATATGGTATAACAGCTCTTATGTGGGCACTGGAAAAGATGCACATGGAGATAGTCAGGCTTCTTATAGAGCATGGCGCAGATGTAAATGCAAAACTTTATGACGGAACAACAGCCCTCATGCTGGCCGTAAACCAGGGGGATCTGGACCTTGTTAAATTCCTGGTACAAAAGGGGGCGGATATAAATGCAAAGGCAAAGGATGGTACAACTGCATTGTGGAATGCCCTTATAGGGAGTCACGGACCCATACTGAGGTTCCTTATTGATAATGGAGCAGAAGTTGAAGTGCGCAACAAGACTAATGGAGCGACTATCCTGATGGTTGCATCTGAAATTGGTGATCGTGAGGTAGTGGATATCCTTATTGAAAAAGGTGCCCAGGTTAACCAGAGAGCAAAAGACGGTATAACTGCCCTCTGGATAGCCGCCCAGGAGGGGCATATTGATGTAGTTAAACTCCTTTTTGAAAAGGGCGCAGAATTGAACCCCATAAGGAATGACGGCAGAACGGCCCTCTGGATGGCAGCCCAGAACGGGCGTACGGGTACTGTAAAATATCTTGTAGAAATGGGGGCAGAGACTGACATCAGGGCAAAGGACGGCTCTATCGCGCTTATGACTGCAGCCCAGAACGGACATAGTGAAATAGTAAAATGCCTGTGTGAGTGGGGCTCGGACATGAACGCTGTAATGGTTATTGAAGATAAACCATATACAGCCCTCACCCTCGCAGAAAGAAACGGGTGGAAGGATATTGTAGGCCTACTTGAGGGCATAGGCGCTAACTAGTGTCCATCCAGAAAGAGACAAATTCTGGATGGGGCTTTCAGCTGTCAGCTAACTCTTTGGTTTAAAAGTCTTTTGCTGAAAGCTGAATGCTGATGGCTGACCGCTCAGATTCAAAAACGTCAGTTTCTGGATGGACACTAACTAACAGGGGATTAAAATGAAAATAAGATTATACCTAATGCTTTTGTTATCAGTTATCCTGCTTCAAAGCTGCGCAGGCAGTCACAAAATAAAAACAGTCGCAATGCCCTCTTTAATGCAAAAGGTGGATTACGAAGGCACTGTTATTTCCGAAAAAAAACACACAGTAACTCTTGCTCACTACACAAAGTTCAAACATGTAAAGAATAAGATTATCTTCAACCTTCTTGTAAGGAACAAGGGCAGAAAACCTCTTAGTATGAATAATGAGAATATATCAATGGAATTCAGGGGAAAAGATGTAGTTATAGCTCCAAAAAAACTGGAGATTCAACCTCTTGAGGATTTTATGAAAGACCTTGAAAATGACTATTTTCATGCAGATATCAGGATAATTTCCAGCATGTTCTCAAACATAGAACGTACAGCCGACAGAATTGAAGAGGTGCAGATGATACACCCAGAGGCTGCTGAAGTCATAGCAGAAATGTGGGCCCCTAAATTTTTATCATCGGCAGACGACCTTGAAGAGACTATTAGAGTCTATGAGCAGTTCGAAGAAATTGTTCCATCCCTTGTCTTTAAACCGCAGGAGGTAATGCCCGGCAGTACTGTAACCGGACTTATAGTATACAATACAGGTGATATAGATGAGAAAGCGGAAGGGGAGTTCAATATTGTTATCAGGGTTGAGGGAGAGGAGCACAGGTTTGTCTTCAGCCGCAGTATGTAAAGTAAAGAGTGCGATTTAGAGGCGATGAGGCTTGTGAAGATCATGCCCCTCTAGGCCCCAGGAATAAAACAGGGGATTAAAATACGGGGTCGTCATTCAGTGGAGATACCTTTTATACTAAAGTAGTGTCCATCCAGAAAGAGTCAAATTCTGGATGGGGCTTTCAGCTTTAAGCGGTCAGCGATCGGAATCAGGTAGAAGGGGCTTTCTCTTGCATTGAACAGCAAAGGGGTTGTTTCGCTCCCTGAGCAGGTCACCATGAATATCTCCTCTATGGGTATTGAGGGGGGCAGGGCTGTTCTTGACATAGAGATATTAAGGGGCGGGAGCCGGATTATACAGACAGTAATGAAGCTCAGAAACAACAGCAGTATAAACATAGGCGGCCCTGAATATAAAGGCGGTAACCTCCTCTTTAATATCTTTGCCTCTTTTTGAGTTTTTGATCTCCTGCGGTGTCGGTATAAATAAACAACACCTAAGGAGGTTAATAGAATGAAAACAAAATCCAAATATTTAATCGTTATCATATCTATACTTACGCTTGCATTAACCGCAGGTCCAGCATCAGCGAGGAGACATCATCATCGTGATCATGACCGGTTGAAGGGTGTTGCTATTGGTGTTGGTGCGGCAATACTGGCAACTGCTTTAATCAACAGCGCAAGGGATTATTCGTACAGGGCGCCTGAGCCCCGCTATGTTCCACCGCCACCTCCCCAGGAATACAGGCAACAGGGCGGACACTGGGAAATAAGAAGGCAATGGATTTCTCCAACCTATAAAACAGTCTGGAACCCTGCCCATTACGATAACAGTGGTGTCTGGGTGGATGGCGCATGGATAAAGGTAATTGATAAGCCCGGTTACTGGACAGAGAACAGGATCTGGGTTAGTGCAACTGTGTCAGACCACTGGGTAGGTCGAGGTCAATACTGATATCAGTCTATGCTCCCATGCAGTTTCCGGTAAAGCCCCCTGAACTGGTGGTATGTGATGCCCAGCTTCTTGGCAGCAATCTTCTGATTATGTTTTGCTGATACAAGGGCATTGTTTATCAGTTGTATCTGAAGATCATTAATCGCTTCAGGAAGGGTCTTATCGGAAAACAGATCTAATGCAGGAGACTTACTGACAGGTTCTTCCCTCTTTTCTTCAGCATCATAATCCCCATCATCAACATATGGTGATAAAAAGGGGTCAAAATTAATGTCTGAGATCACTGTCGAACTGGACCTGTACACGGCCCTTTCAACAAGGTTTTTAAGCTCCCTCACGTTTCCGGGCCAGTCATAATTTTCCAGTGCCTTTATCGCCTCCAGGCTGAATCTGGGGATACCCTCTCTTTCAAGCTCATAGGCCATCCTGGATGCAAAGTGATTTGCAAGAAGCATGATGTCCTCCTTTCTCTCTCTTAAAGGAGGAAGGAAGAGCACCTCAAATGAGAGCCTGTCCAGAAGATCCCTCTTGAATTTCCCCTGTGATACCATGCGTATGAGGTCTGCGTTTGTAGCGGCTATGATCCTTACATCAACCTCAATGGCTGCCGAATCTCCGACCCTTTCAAACTGTCCGTATTCCACAACCCTGAGTATTTTCTCCTGTACCTCCATGGGGATGGTTCCTATCTCGTCTAAAAACAGTGTTCCCCCATCAGCCGCCTCAAACCTGCCTGACCTGCGCTGGTTTGCGCCTGTAAATGCACCCTTTTCATAACCGAACAGCTCAGACTCAATAAGTGTAGGGTTCAGGGCTGAGCAGTTCAGGGCTATAAAAGGCCCCTGCCATCGTTTTGAAAGATAGTGCAATCTTGATGCAGCAAGCTCCTTCCCAGTGCCCCTTTCCCCAAGAAGCAGGACAGGCCTGTTAATGGGTGCCACCCTGGCGAGCAGCTCCTGGAACTCAAGGAATTTTTCAGATTGACCAAGCGCCTCATTGGTTTTTACGGGTGGTTTTCCGGCTACCCTCTGTCTGGCAAGTACCATGATGAATCCTTTCAGTATAATGATGCGGTTGACTGGTTTTGAGAAGGCAAAAAAACCAATTGATGGTTTTTTTAGCTAATTGGTGGGGGATACTACCACTGGCCAGTTCTGCTGTCAAGCTGGTAATTTATTGAAATTTCAACGATATTTAATTTTTTATGGGTTTGGCATGGATCATGCTCATGATAAAGACAAAACCATAAACCGAGGAGGATTTAATATGGGAATTTTTACAAGATTCAGGGATATTGTGAACTCTAACATTAATGCGATGCTTGATAAGGCAGAAGACCCGGAGAAACTTATAAAACTGATGATACGTGAAATGGAAGACACACTGGTGGAGCTCAAGGCCTCTTGTGCCGGTGTTATGGCTGGCAGTAAAAAGATTGAAAGGAATATATCAGAGGTAAAGGGCCGAGTGGATTACTGGGCAGAAAAGGCTCCCCTTGCGGTAAGCAAAGGACGTGATGATCTGGCAAGAGAGGCGCTCATCCAGAAAAAGAAGTATGCTGAAAGGGTTGCTGCACTTGAGGCTGAACTAAAGGAGCATGAGGCACTTATTGATGAATACCAGAATGATATACGCCAGCTTGAGGATAAGCTTGCTTCTGCCAGGGAAAAGCAGCGTATGCTTGTTCAGAGGCACATACATGCGACCAGGAAGAGAAAGGCACAGGAAGATATCAGACGGGTAGAATCCAGTGATGCAATCTTTCGCTTTGATGACCTTGAAAACAGGATAGAGCGTATAGAATCAGAGGCAGACCTTGTAAACTATGGAAAGAGCAGCGCCCTTGAGACGGAATTTGAAGAGCTTGGCCTTGATGATGAGATTGAAAAGGAGCTGAGTGCGCTTAAGAATTCAAAGGCACAGAAGGAAGTATAGTCATTTTAAGGTGAAGGTTCTGTCTTTATTGAAAAAAACTTTTATCAGGTATATTGTCTTTTAATGTTATTGATATCACTGGAAATTGAAAGGAGATAAAGAGGTGCAATTCTTTGGCAGTATATTCGGTTTTATTATCATAATTGTGGTTTTGGGTATAACCGGTGATATCATCAAAAGATGGATGAAGTCAAAAGAGAGAAATATACCGGATGAAATGCTTAACGGTTATGATGCAAGGCTGAAGAGGCTTGAAGAGCGCATGTCAAACCTTGAGACAATAGTCCTGGAGCATGAAAGAGATAAAAAGTTTTCGTCACTCTAATTTTTGAAATTTATTATCAGGAAGGTAACATTGTATGGGGGCTCTTGAGGCAGTAGTCGTACTGGGAATCGTGTTAATTTTCTTTGTGGTGATATGCAGTACCATTGTAATTATGGTTAAAATGCTTAAGGGCGGTGCTTCATCAAAAGGGCAGAAGGCCAATGGTGATGAGGCAAGGATGATTCAGGAGATATACCAGGGGCTAGCCAGGATGGAAGAACGCGTTGAGTCCCTTGAAACCATTCTTATGGAAAGGGAAAGAGCAAGAAAGGAAAATAACAAATGAGAGGGTATGACAGATACAGATATCATAGAGACAGGGGGGCTGGATTTATGAAAGCGCATTTTTCAAGGGATCGTTTTGAAGGGATGTTTGGTGGAGGGTTGTACCGTTCACGTAATGGCGCAATAATGGGTGTATGCCGCGGTATAGCAGAACACTTTGACCTTTCTGTGTTCTGGGTGCGGTTTTTTACCATATTACTCTTTGTCTTTACCGGTTTCTGGCCAACCGGGATAATCTATTTTGTACTGGCATTTTTACTGAAGCCTGAGCCTGTTGTGCCGATCAGTAACATGGATGAGCAGGAGTTTTATGACAGCTATTTAAGGTCAAAAGAGATGGCAACTGATCGCATAAAGAGGCGTTACAGCAGCCTTGAAAGGCGGCTCCAGAGGCTTGAACATGCTGTTACAACCCCTGAATTTGATTGGGAGAGCAGACTTAACAATAACCAGTAATTTTATATGGCATTTTGCTTTTGTCTCATTATCTCTGAAATGACCACACCTGCTGCCACAGATACATTCAGAGCATGGATCTTTCCGCTTGATGGGATGTTGAGTGTCTGGTGGCAGCGTTTAAATATCACCGGGCTGATCCCCTTTTCTTCGTTACCTAGAATAAGAAGAATATCTCCATTAAATTTAAAATCATAAATGGTCTCTTTACCATCGCCTGATGTGCCTATGATCCAGAATCCCGCTTCATCAAGCTGCTCTATTGCCCTGCCAAGGTTTACCACAAGCGAGACAGGCACATGATTATAACCGCCTGAAGAGCGTTTCATTACTGCCCCTGACACTTTTGCTGAACGATCCTTTGGTATGATGACACCGTTCACGCCGAAAAAGGCGGCTGTCCTGATGATTGCGCCAAGGTTGCCTTCATCAGTGATGTGGTCTATCGCAAGAAAGAGTCTTTTTCCCTTTAAACTGCTGGATGAATTTATCAGGTCTGTTAACTCGGTATAATTAAAACCCTCAGTAAGCGCCGTTATCCCCTGATGATTTGTATTGGGCAGCACCATATTAAGGGTTGCATTATCCTTTTCAAACACAGGTATATTGTGCTTCTCCGCAAGCGCTATGAGCTCTTTGATCCTCTGGGATGTTTTTTCCTGATCCACCCATATCTCAGCAATGCTGTTTCTATTGTTTAAGATGGCCTCTTTAACACTGTGAATCCCAGGGATAAACTGGATCTGATTATTTTTTTGCATGGGTTCTTCGGCCCTGTTTATAAATGTAATCTCGCTTCAACGTCTGACAGTATCCGGGTCTTTGAACACCTGTCTGCCAGTATTACAGCCTCAAGCGCCTTTGTGGCTATTTCAAGGTCATCGTTAACAATCAGGTAATCATACCAGCGACAATTTGATAGCTCTTTAGAGGCAAGGGCTATCCTTTTTGTAAGGGCCTCTGCGCTGTCAGTTGCCCTTTCCCTTAAACGCTGCTCAAGTAGCTCCCTTGAAGGGGGCAGGATGAATATCAGGGTAGAATCATCAATCTTCTCTTTAATATTTTTCGCCCCCTGTATGTCAATATCAAGGATGATATCCTGACCCGCGTTCAGTTTGTCGGAAAGTGTGCTATAGGATGTCCCGTAATAATCATCGTAAACCAAAGCCCACTCTACAAAGGCATTACTATTGATCATCTCCCTGAACTTATCTTTATCGACAAAAAAATAGTCTTTGCCATCCTTTTCACCTGCACGGGGCGCTCTGGTAGTGTGGGAGACAGAGTAGCCAATGTCAACGATCCTCTCCCTCACACCCCTGATCAGGGTAGATTTACCGGCGCCTGAAGGGCCTGATATGACAAATATCCTGCCTTTCATATCTCCTCTTCCGGCTCCAGTTCATCCTTGCTAAGGATCAGGTCAGGGCTGAATCTCTGTGCAATGGTCTCAGACTGGATAGCAGATAGTATTACATGATTGCTGTCGGTTATTATAACAGACCTTGTCTTTCTTCCCTGGGTTGCGTCAATGAGCCTTCTATCTTCCTTGGCCTCATCCCTCAACCTTTTTATTGGCGCAGCATTTGGTGATATGATGGCCACGACCCTCCTTGAGACAATTGAATTGCCAAAACCCACATTGACCAGTTTCTGAGTCATTATTTATCTCCCTTATTCTATGTTCTGTATCTGCTCTCTGATTTTTTCCAGCTCAGCCTTTACCTCAACGGCACAGGTTGAAATGATGCTGTCAGATGCCTTGGAACTGATTGTGTTTATCTCACGATTTAATTCCTGTATCAGGAAATCAAGTCTCCTGCCGACTGAATCATCCATCTCCATATATGTGTGAAACTGCTTTAGATGACTTCCTGCCCTCACGATCTCTTCGGTTATATCACACCTCCCTGCAAAAAGGGCTACCTCCTGGGCAAGCCGGGCTTCATCAATCTCAAGCCCTTCAGCTATAACCTCTATACGGTTTTTCAGTTTTTCTTTGTATTCTGTGACAACAGATGGTGCCCTTTCCTCTATCTTTAAAAAATAGCCCTTGATAAGGGCGAGCCTTTTATCAAGATCATCTGCAAGGGCCTTTCCTTCATTTGTTCTCATGATTTCAAGTGAGTCAAGAGTATGGCCTATAAGTTTTGAAATGGCGCTCTTTAACTCTTCGGGGTCAGGCTCTGCTGTTTTCTCTATTATTGCATCTCTGATCTGTAAAAAGAATTCAGGCTTAATCCTTTCATCTGTGCCAAATTCCCTGTTGATCTCATTAAATATTTTACTATAGGCATCAAGCAGGGGCCGGTTAAGCTCAAGGTTGCAGGTTGTCTCATCACCCGCGGTTATCTGCATAGATACCTCGACCCTACCCCTTTTTATCCTGTCAGATATCTCTGCCCTGATAAACTCCTCATACACCTGCAATGTGGCGGGCAGCCTGAGAATGATATCCCTGTAACGATTGTTTAACGTCTTTATCTCAGCAGTAAGCAGGTTATTGCCAAGTTCAAGATCGCTTCTGCCATAGGCTGTCATACTCTTTAACATAATTATCCTTCTATTCCCCTTAGCTGATTTTTATATTTTTCACGTTCAATATTAAAAAACCCGATAGATTCTGCATCAGCATAATCCCTGTATGACCATTCAAGGGCTTTAAACGTGCCCTTGTTAAATACCAGTGTAAGGTCTGCATATATGCCTTTGGAAAGATATATCCTGTGTGTATAGTTCTTGCCTGTTGCAAGCACGAGTCTTTCAAGGCAGATGTAACCCGGGTCTATGTTTATCCGCCTTTTACCGCTCTCTGTGTATCTCTCTTCAATAGCGTTTGAGATCAGTTTTCTATCCACAAGCCCTTCAGGGGATATAAGATCCCTGAATGTTACAAAACGGCGGTACAGGGGCCAGCCCATCTCTTTTTCATAATATCTTGTGCGGTCAAACATGAGCCAGGGGGTAATAACATCAACAGCGCCAAATGCCTCTTTAAGTTCGATAATAACCTGATCTATCAACTCCTGCTCAGCAGAAAAGAGGCTTGTTATAAGTTTTACCCTGTCTGATTCTCTCGGTGTGCTCATCAGTGATTAGACCTTTGTTTTTTATGGCCTCTTATGGCCTCTTTGAGCTGCGTTGCGGTAACTGTTGATGTGCCAACCTCGCCCACCACTATGCCTGACGCAAAGTTTGAGACAAAGGCAGCTGATTCTTTTATCATCCCTGATGCAAGCCCAAGGGATAATGTGCTTATCACTGTGTCACCTGCGCCTGATACATCAAAGACCTTCTGTGCAACTGTGGGTATATGGCATGGCTCTGCGTCTGCTTCAAAAAGGGTCATGCCGTCTTTACCCTGGGTAATAAGCACAGACCGGCATTTAAGCTTATCAAGGATATATTCACCTGCACGAATAAGAGAATCATCATCTGTTATTTCAAAACCGCAGAATCTTCCGGCCTCATGATGATTGGGGGTAATGATGTCAACCCCTTTGTAATACCTGAAATTTTCAGGCTTAGGATCAACTGCAACAACAATATCCGAACCGGTAACGATCTCTTTAACCGCCTTTATCATGTGTGATGTAACAACACCCTTCCCATAATCGGAGATAATAATAGCGTTGATACCATTCAGATACTCTTCTATTGACTTGAGAAGTCTTTTCATTATGGCCTGATCTATTGGCCTTTTTGTCTCCCTGTCAAACCTTACGACCTGCTGGTTTCTTGCAACAACCCTTGTCTTGATGCTGGTTTGCCTTGTGTTGTCTACAATTATTCCTTTTGTGCTGATGCCAAGTTCGCTGATCCGGTTAATGAGGTGACCGCCATATTCATCATCTCCGACCACACCGTAGATTATGCATTTGCCTCCAAGTGAATGAATATTGTTCAATACATTTGTAGCACCGCCGAGCCTTTTTGTCTCGCTGGTAACATCTACAACCGGCACCGGGGCCTCGGGTGAAATCCGGGCAACATCACCCCATACATATTCATCAAGGATTATATCCCCTATTATCATGACCCTGCTTAAAGGGAATCTGTTTATATATCCTATCAGTTCTTTATTGGAGTATTTCCCGTTTATGCTGCGCATAATATTCTCATATTGCTTTGTTGTAATTATTTAATATTATTAAAAATTATGATTAATCATAAGGCCGGTAAATTATCATCATGTTGAAATCTTGTCCATAAAAATTCTAAAAACCTGCTGAATTATTGGCTATTCTCCCGGTGTTTGAAGACTATTGACATACTTTAACGCCTGAACTAAATATTACTGGTAATTAATCATATCAAAAGAGGCTCTTTTCATTGAAGATAATAATAGTAGGGGCAGGTGAGGTCGGTTTCCATTGCGCCCAGAAGCTCTCCGAGGAGGGGCAGGATGTTGTGCTTATTGATAAGGATCCTGCAAAGATAAAACAGCTCACTGATAATCTTGATGTCCAGGCCGTAATAGGTTCCGGCACAAGCCCCGGCACACTTAAAACAGCGGGCATAGTTGATGCGGACATGCTTGTGGCGGCTACTGACAGCGATGAGGCAAACCTGATAGCATGCCTTCTGGCAAGAAATCTCAATAGATACATATTGAAGGTAGCGAGGGTAAGAAACAGGGAATACCTTGATGAAAAGGAGCTTTTCGGCGAAGAGTTGCTGGGGGTTGACCAGATTATCAACCCTGAAACCGCAATGGTTGAGACAATAATGAACCTGATGACAGTGCCCGGGGCATCAGATGTAATAAATTTTGTGGATGGCAAGGTCAAACTTATAGGCTTTACAATCAGGAAGGATTCACATCTTGCAGGCCGCCAGCTTTCCACGTTAAGCAATTCATATGGTAATCTGCTTATCGGCGCAATAATCAGGGATGAAAAGGTGCTCATCCCTCAGGGTAAAGACACAATACAGACAGGTGACCTCCTCTACATGGTTATAAAGGCGGATGAGATCAGCAGGGCATATAATTTTCTTGGTATAGTTGATAAAGAGGTAAAAGATATCATGATAACCGGGGGAGGGGAGACAGGTCTTGCCCTGGGAAAGTCACTGGAGGGTACAAGGCTTCATACAAAGATAATAGAAAAAGACAGCCCCAGATGCACATTCCTGTCAGAACAGCTTGAAAAGGCTGTTATCATATGCGGTGACGGTACAGATAAGGATCTTCTCTTTGAAGAGAATATAGGGGAAATGGATTTTCTGATGGCCCTTACAGGTGATGAAGAGAACAATGTCCTGATGTCGCTTCTTGCCAGAGAGATGGGTGTGAAGAAGATTATAACCAGGATAAGCAAGCTCAGTTATATACCCCTTGTATCTGCAATCGGTATTGACACGGTTGTAAGCCCGAGGCTCTCAGCTGTACGGGCTATCCTTCAGTATATAAGAAAGGGGAAGGTTATATCGGTCGCTCCACTTAAGGGCGAGCATGCAGAGGCCATTGAGGTAGAGGCTCTTGAAACATCCGATATCGTAGACAGACCGATATCACAGATAAAATTTCCCAAGGGCGCCCTGGTCGGTGCAGTAATAAGGGGTGGTGAGGTTATAATACCTACAGGAAGCACAGTGATACAGAGTAATGACCGGCTAATCTTTTTTGCGCTTAAGGAGGTTGTGCCGAAGCTGGAAAAACTCCTCACCGTTAAACTGGACTATTTCTGATGAACCCGAACAGTGTTTTAAGATTTACAGGCATACTTATTATTTTTCTTGGCGCCTCCATGTGTCTTCCGCTCGGGGTCTCCCTGCTTGATGGTGATGGAAGCAGTCATGCCCTTGCATGGTCTATGTTCATTACCGTTGGTTCTGGTATCCTGATGTTACTGAGCACCAAAAAAAACAGGGTTGTGCATCTGAGCCACAGGGATGGCGTGGCGATCGTAACCTTCGGGTGGCTGGCCGCAGGGCTTTTTGGTGCATTACCATTTGTTATTTCAGGGGCTATTCCTGATTTTTCATCTGCCTGCTTTGAATCTGTTTCAGGGTTTACTACAACCGGTGCAACGGTTTTACAGAATATAGAGGGAGTTTCGCCCGGGATCATTCTCTGGCGAAGCCTTACCCAGTGGATCGGGGGCATGGGGATAATTGTGCTCTCGATAGCAATACTTCCATTCCTGGGTGTCGGAGGCATGCAGCTTTACAAGGCGGAGATACCAGGCCCTGTGGTGGACAAACTGAAGCCAAGGATATCTGATACCTCAAAGACACTCTGGAAGGTCTATATATTACTCACTGCGCTTCAGGTAATTTTTCTGGCTATTGGCGGCATGTCAATATTTGATTCTATAAACCATGCCTTCTGCACAATGCCATCCGGGGGGTTTTCTCCGAAAAACTTGAGTATTGGTTTTTATAACAGCGCCTACTTTGATATTGTAATTATCATTTTTATGCTCATCACCGGGATTAATTTTTCTCTTCACTACAGGTTAATATCTGACGGGCCTTTAATATACTGGAAGGACCCTGAATGCAGGGTCTTCCTCTCGATGATCGCAGCACTTACTGTACTCATCACCTTTGATCTCTATGGTACCGTCTATGAAGGCCTCTTCAGCTCTTTAAGGCATGCGGCTTTTCAGGTGAGTTCAATAATTACCACAACGGGGTTTGCCTCTACTGATTTCGAACTCTGGCCATCCCTTTCCCATATGCTACTTCTGGTCGCAATGTTCCTAGGCGGTATGGCAGGCTCCACTGCAGGCGGTATAAAAACCATGCGGGTGATGCTGCTTGTTAAGCATGGGTATCACGAGATATTCAGGGTAATTCACCCCCATGCGGTAACAACTATAAAACTTAACGGAAGGGCTGTGCCCCAGGAGACACTAAGCAGTATATGGGGGTTCTTCACCCTCTATCTCATGCTTTTTGTTGCCTCATCCATATTGATGAACATGCTCGGTCTTGACATGGTTTCTTCTTTTTCATCAGTGGCTGCATGTATTTTCAATGTTGGACCTGGCCTTGGCACTGTCGGGCCTATGGATAACTATATAGGCGTGCCGGTAATAGGCAAGTGGGTGCTGATCTTCTGCATGCTTGTAGGAAGGCT
>Ga0123334_1004633_pt1 | contig 13847 bp, 11 predicted proteins | sample BiotimSIPDNA_FD_89706 | JGI IMG/M metagenome (GOLD analysis project Ga0123334, IMG submission 89706) | Anaerobic biogas reactor microbial communites from Washington, USA - Biogas_R1 time_0 SIP DNA | ecosystem: Engineered > Bioreactor > Anaerobic > Unclassified | place: Washington, USA... | reverse complement strand
TTAAGCTCAGGTTCTGCAACAATACCCTTGATTTTGCGAAGTGCTGCATCACGGGATTCCTTGTTTGCAGCAGCAACCGAGATCACTCCATCATCGTTGATATTGATCGTTGTACCGGTTGTTTCCTGAATTTCACGGATCATTTTGCCTCCAGGGCCGATGATCTCACGAATTTTTTCTTTGTCGATAGTGATCGTGGTAACACGTGGAGCAAACGGAGACATCTCTTTACGTGATGCAGGAAGAGTTTGTTCCATGATATCGATAATTTTGAGACGTGCTGTATGTGCCTTCGCGAGCGCATCTTTCATAATTTCCGGTGTGATACCAAAAATTTTGATATCCATCTGAATTGCTGTAACACCATCACGGGTACCTACGACTTTGAAATCCATATCACCTACATGGTCTTCAGTTCCAAGGATATCAGTAAGGATTGCTACCTGATCACCCTCTTTAATAAGTCCCATTGCAACACCTGCTACATGACCCTTAATTGGGACGCCAGCTGCCATAAGTGACAGTGATGAACAGCAGACTGTTGCCATTGATGATGATCCGTTTGATTCCATGATTTCTGAAACAACACGGATTGTGTACGGGAAACTTTTTTCGTCGGGAAGTACTGGTGCGATTGAACGTTCTGCAAGATGTCCATGACCGATCTCGCGGCGGCCGACTGAACCCATGCGCTTACATTCACCAACCGAGTAGGGTGGGAAATTGTAGTGAAGCATGTATGATTTGTCGTACTGGCCCTGAATATTATCAATATGCTGTTCGTCAAGCTTTGTTCCAAGAGTAGCAGCACTCAAAGATTGTGTCTCACCTCTTGTAAAGAGAGCTGATCCATGTGCCCGCGGAAGAATATCAAGTTCGCAGGTAATTTTTCTGATCTCATCACAATCTCTTCCGCCGATACGCTTGCCCGTTGTAAGAATCGTCTCGCGGATATCCTGACGTTCGAGATCGTGGAAGATTATACCGATTGCATCCTCTTTTTCAGGGAACTGCTCAGCAAGCGCAGCTTTTGTTTCTTCAAGCAGTTTGTCAATACCGCTGTAACGGGTTTTCTTGTCACCGTTAAAGCTGATATCATGAAGTTTACCATCGATAAAAGACTTTACTGCTGCAACGAGAGCCTGATCCTGCTCTGGAGGAGTAAATGACTTAACCTGGTCTTTGCCAGCCTTAACAAGAAGCTCCTTCTGAAGTGCAATAATCTTTTTAATTTCAGAATGAGCAAGCATGATTGCATCAACCATCTGTTCCTCAGACAGTTCACACGCACCACCCTCAACCATCATGATTGAACTTTCGGTACCTGCTACAACCATGTCAAGAAGACCCGCTTCTGTTTCTTCAAGGGTGGGAAATACTTTAAATTTGCCATCAATCATACCGACACGAACCGCAGCGACCGGTTCAATGAACGGAAGATCTGACAGACACAGTGCGCTTGACGCTGCAGTAACTGCAAGTACATCGGCATCATAGTGTTCATCTGCAGAAATGATGGTACATACAATTTGTACCTCAGTCCTGAAACCATCAGGGAAAAGAGGGCGAATCGGACGGTCGACGATACGGGCGCTAAGAATCTCTTTTTCGCTCGGGCGTCCTTCACGTTTAATAAATCCACCGGGGAATTTACCTGCTGCATACGATTTCTCGATATATTCAACTGACAACGGGAAAAAATCTGCGCTGTCGGATTCTCTGCCGCTACATACTGTAGCCAGTACCATTGTGTCACCAATGCGCACGATAGCAGAACCTGATGCCTGTTTTGCGATACGACCGGTTTCGATTGAAACCTTGATACCTGCAACTTCGGTTTCTACGTTTGTTTGAGCCATTAAGCCAACTCCTGTAAATGATTGATAAAAAAATGGCCCAAAGAAGCACCCGATGAAGTATTGCTGTATGTCAAATTATTGTTGCGAAAAGATGCGCACATCAGATTGTAAACCTCTATAAGGAGCTGTACAACGCGTGAGCTTCTTTGCGCACAATAGATTAACATCAGGTCACTCCAATCATCTGCTACTTCAGGCTTGTTCGTAATAATTACCTGTGTAAACGGATTTATTCAGAGATATGATACTAACCAACAAGAACCGGGATCGATTACGTTTAATCACGGGACACGATAGATGCGTGAAAGTACCGGGATTAGTAAAAAAACATTTTAAATGTGCACTGTTTAAAAATAGTGTATATGTTTTAAAAATAGTGTTAAAATGATTCGTTATGATCGCTGCTTCTCTGTAGTTAATATTTTATTACCGTAGTAAAAAGATAATGCAGTACCGGATTTTGATCCCGTACTGCACACAAAATTCGTAGACTGTAAATGCAACAGAAGAAAGGATCAACTATTTTCTGATACCTAATTTCTTGATAAGTACACGGTAGCGGGCAATATCAACTTTAATGATATAATCAAGAAGTGATCTGCGCTGACCAACAAGCTTAAGAAGACCATAGCGGGTATGGTGATCTTTCTTGTTTACTTTAAGATGCTCAGTAAGATGGTTGATACGCTCTGTAAGAAGTGCAATCTGAACATCAGAGTTGCCGGAATCTGTCTCGGATTTACCGAATTCCTTAATTAAAGCTGCTTTACGTTCCTTGGTCACAGCCATGGCCCCGTTTCTCCTCTTGAAAAAAATTCCTGATAGCTTCAATATCTTTTTTAATTCTATCCACAAGTACCGCCGAGTCGCTAAATGCTTCATCAGAACGAATAAACTTGTAGACCCAAAGATGAGCAATCTGCCCCACTTCCGGTTCCCGGCCATTGAATTCCAGTGAGTGGAACTCAAAGTGAACATCCCGCTGAGCAAAAGTCGGGCATTCACCGAAATATAATGCGCCAGGCTGCACATTTCCATCAAACCCCAGTTCAGCTACATAGACCCCAGGCGGTGGAATAACCTTTTGCGAAGGCGGCCTGGAAAAATTAAAAGTCGGATAGCCGATCTGAGAGCCAATTTTCAAACCTTTAATGCGCTCTGCTGAGATCAGGTATGGATGCCCAAGCATTCCTACAGCCTCAGTCAAGCGCCCATCAGTCAGTAATTTGCGAATTACTGTTGATGAAACCACATGTTCATTGCTGGTTAATAAATCAGCAACAAACGTTGTAATATAATATTTTTTTATGGTATCACGCAAAAGAAATGTACTGCTGCCTCTGTTTTTTCCGACACTATGCCCTTCACCCATAACCCAGTCGCTTGCATTCAACCGTTCAACAAGTACTTCTTTTACAAAATCTTCCTGTGATTTCTGACTGAACTCCTTCGAAAAGGGAATACGGACCAGATAATCAATGCCCAGCTGCTCAAGGAGTTGTGCCTTTTCTTCAAAGGTGGTAAGGATATGCTGTGACAGTTCAGGAAATAAAACAGTACGTGTATGAGGATCAAAAGTGAGAACTGCAGTTTTGAGGTTACGTTCTCTTCCACGTGCTACAACCTGTTCGAGAAGCGCCCTATGTCCACTATGGACTCCATCAAAATTGCCAACAGTAATTACTGTTTTTTCTAATAGCCGTTCACCTGTTATTTCGAGTATTTTCATTGGCTTCCTGCACTTCCAGAGATCACCGTTGATGGATGATACACTGAATCACCCTTGTGTTTCAATACAGCCATAAGTTCATTATTATGAAATGCATACAGTGTATCCTGTGCACTGCCAGGTATTGCAAAATCACGTCCATACAACAGGCATTCCCGCTGAATGTCAGAGATTAAACATATATTTTCCGTAAAAACTTTGTCAAATGGCAAAATGTGTTTCGCTGCATTTTCAAGTGATTCGCAGGGTAGTGCCTGATCAAGTGAGAACAAACCTATTGCTGTCCGGTGGATACTGGATGCAAATCCAATCGTACCACATTTTTCAGCAATATCGCGTGCAAGTGACCGCACATAAGTGCCACCGGAGCATTCAACACAAAGATATGCCTCACCGTTTTCCCGATCAAAGTGTTTAAGGGTCATACGGTGAATATCGATATCACGGGGCTGCATTTCAACTGCTTTACCACTCCGCGCAAGTTGATAAGCTCGCACCCCATTGACTAAAAGCGCAGAGTATGAAGGGGGGATCTGTGAGATGCGTCCGGTAAATGATGGTAAAACCTGTTCAATTGTTGAAAGATCAGGAATTGGTTTGCCCGAGTCCGTGATCGTACCTTCTCTGTCAAGAGTATCGGTTATAGATCCAAATTTAATAACGAATTCGTACATTTTGGGTTCAGTAGGCAGATATTGAAGCAGACGAGTGGCAGTGCCAATGGCAATGACCAATAGTCCTGATGCTTCCGGATCAAGGGTTCCTGCATGGCCGATTTTTTTGATATGAAGTATCCGCCGCAATTGGTTGACAATCTGAAACGATGACGGCCCGATCGGCTTGTTTACACAGAGAAAACCGTTCACGAAAGATCAGTCCAGCTCCTTCTCGATAATACTGAGAATGTGTTTTAGTGCCTGATCATAGGGGAGTGCCACAGTACATCCGGCAGCTCCACTGTGACCCCCGCCACCGGGAATCTGCTGCGCAACTTTGCCAACATCAACTGCTCCGCGCGAGCGCAGACTGAAGTGCGTTTCCTGTGGCGAGTACTTTGCCATTATGCCAACTTTAATACCTTCAGCAGTAATTGTATGATCCGCCATTCCCTCACTGTCACTATAGTGCGCCCCGAGTTCATCAAGAAGTGAAAGAGGCATCTCCATTACAGAAACTCTGTCATTACAATAGTATTTCAGGGTTGACCAGATTTTTGATTGTAGTATAAGTGCGTTGCGGGAGCGTGATGAATACACCCGGTCATAAATGGTTGAACACTGTGCTCCACGCTCCGACAGTTCAGCACATGCTCTAAGCACGCTGCTTCCTGTATTGGAAAAACGAAAACCACCGGTGTCACTCATTATCGCCATGTAGAGAGACTCTGCAACAAATGCAGGATAATCAATACCACATTCGGTAAAGAAACGATAGATAATCTCCCCGGTCGCTGCTGCCTTTGTGTCAATAATATTGATGTTGCCAAATCGTGTATTGTCGCGGTGATGATCAATGTCGACAATAAGCTTTGCACACTCTTTGTACTCATCCCAGCCCAGACGGTGAGGATTTGAACAGTCAAGTACCACCAGGACATCAAAACCGCATGATGGCTTTTCCTGTTTGATCATTCCCGCATTTTCAAGAAATCCGAATTTCACAGGCACCGGATCATGTGTAAAGATATGTACCGTTTTACCAATTGATGTCAGGTACCAGTAGAAGGCAAGTTGTGAACCGATCGAATCGCCATCAAGGCTGACATGTGATGAGATTACAAATGTCTGGTTCGAATCTATTATGTCACGTAATTCATTCCAGATCATGTTTAATCTCTTTTAGTAAATCGTTGATGTGCTGCCCGTGTTCAATTGAATTGTCAAGTTTGAAGAAAATTTTCGGGAAATGTTTGACAGTAATCCTGCCCGCAACGACACGTTGAATAAACGGAGCCGCTTTATTCAATCCGGTAATCGCTTCCTCTTTTTCACTTCTGTCACCAAAGATACTTACGTATATAGTTGCGTTTCTGGTATCCTGAGCGAGTTTAACATGGGTAATTGTTACCAATGATGGAATACGTGGATCACGCACCTCATGAGCAATTACAAGTCCAATCTCTTTTTGAAGCTGGCCGGCCAGTCGTTCGTTATGAAAATTTAAATTTGCCATTACTACCCTTAAGAAGACAGCTAAGGTTAAGAATAAGGTTTGGTCTCAGACCTGCTTACTGACTTCGTTTACAAATAAAAACCCCCCGGATCTCATACTAAAGATCAGGGGGGTATAGACGTTTTTCTTACAACGGTGCGGAGAGCTTACGTGCTACTTCCACTTCTTCATATACTTCGAAACGATCATTTTCCATATAGTCACTGTAACTATCAATAGTAAGACCGCACTCAAATCCTTCCCTGACTTCCTTAGCATCATCCTGCATTCTGCGAAGTGTACTGATTTTACCTTCAGCAACAATGACATCGTCACGAATAAGGCGTGCCTTGAAGCCTCTGGTAACAGTTCCGGATGTAACATAACATCCTGCAACGGTACCAAACTTTGAGATTTTGAATACCTTGCGCACAGCAACTTCTGCAACGATTTTTTCCTTGATTTCAGGCTTAAGCATGCCTTCCATTGCACCGCGTATATCTTCAAGAGCCTCGTAAATGATACGATAAGTACGAATCTCAACGCCTTCATTTTTGGCGAGTTCTCTGATTTTTGTGTTGGGACTGAGATGGAAACCGATAATGAGCGCATTTGATGATGCAGCAAGCATAATATCAGTCTCTTTTACTGCACCAACGCTTTTGTGAATTACGCAAACCTTGATCTCTTCAGTACTGATTTTCTCCAGTGATGCAGCCAGTGCTTCAACCGATCCATCAACGTCACCCTTTATAATAAGGTTGAGTGTCTGGACATTTCCGGCTTTAATCTGTTCGTAGAGGTGATCAAGCGATACGATTCCCATATGACGGAATTCGCGTTCGCGCTGTGCAAGACGGCGACGTGCTGCGATTTCCCGTGCTTCTTTTTCGTCATCAACAACCTTGAACGAGTCACCAGCCTGCGGTGTTCCTGATAGTCCAAGGACAAGCACCGGCTGTGATGGCTTTGCTTTTTCAACCGGCAGTCCACGTTCGTTATACAATTCGCGTACACGGCCATAGTGAATACCGGTAACAAATGCATCACCTTTTTGCAGTGTACCCTTTTCGATGAGTACTGTTGCGATCGAACCTTTACCTTTGTCAAGTTCAGATTCGATGACAACACCCTGCGCTTTTCCATCAACGGTTGCTTTAAGTTCGAGAATTTCAGTTTCAAGTGCGAGAACTTCAAGCAGTTTGTCTATGTTTTTACCAGTCTTTGCACTGATCTCAACACATGAAACCTGCCCGCCGTAATCTTCAACAAGGACATTATACTGCGCAAGTTCAGCCTTGATTTTGTCTGAATTTGCAGTCGGAAGATCAGTTTTGTTAAGAGCTACAACAATTGGAACGTTTGCTGCACGTGCATGATCAATCGCTTCTTTTGTCTGAGGCATCACCGCACTATCTGCCGCGATCACAAGGACAATTACATCTGTTATATGCGATCCACGGGCACGCATTGCAGTAAATGCTTCATGGCCCGGAGTGTCAAGGAATGTGACCGATCCATGACGAGTCGGAACTTCGTATGCTGCGATATGCTGTGTAATACCACCTATTTCACCGGACATTACATTCGTTTTCCGAATATAATCAAGGAGTGATGTCTTACCGTGGTCAACGTGACCCATAACGGTTACTACCGGTGCACGAGGTACTTTTACCTCTTCTTCAGCACTAACATCTGAATCATAAAGGTCTGGTGCATACTCACTCATCAGCTGAGCCTGATACCCGAACTCATCAACAATTAATTCGATAGTATCAAAGTCAAGGCGTTGATTTATAGTTACAAAAAGACCAAGTTCAAGGCACTTTGTGATAACTTCAGAAACTGGAACCTGAATCATGTTTGCAATTTCGTTTGCACTGACAAACTCTGCAACATTGAGAATCTTGCGTTCCTCTGTTTCTCCCTCTTCTGTTTCATGAGTAGTATCTTTTTTATACTTTTTCTTGGAAAATCCACTTCCGATTTTGGCAAGTGTTTTCTTAATATTAGCTTTTAATTCAAGTTCGTTCACTTCCGGACGTTCAAACTTCTTTTTGGTTTTGCCTTTTTTCTTATCCTTCTTACGGGCATCATCCTGTGATGGTGGCGGTGGCGGTGCATCCTGAGGATTTAACCCGGCACCAGCATCTCTTGGCGGACGACGGTCGCCAAATTGCGGACGATCACCAGCAGGGCGTGGACCGCCAAACTGAGGTCTGTCACCAAATTGCGGACGATCACCGGCAGGGCGTGGACCACCAAACTGAGGTCTGTCACCAAATTGCGGACGATCACCAGCAGGACGCGGACCACCAAACTGAGGTCTGTCGCCAAACCGGGGACGTTGACCACTGCCTTGGCCTCCAGGCCCACTCGAGCCGCGATTGTCACTTCTGAAGCCACCCCGATCACCAGACGGCCTGTCACCACTACGATTGTCACGATCAAATGGTCGCTGAGGGCGATCAGCTGAGTGCTGTCCTCCCTGATAACCACCGCCTCCACCCTGATGTGTTGGTCGTGCAGAATATGCAGGCCGTGGGGGTTGTGATTGATGCTGAGAAGACTGCGCAGGTTTTTCAAATCTTGGCGCAGGATGAGACTGATGCTCTGCAGCATTTACTTGCGATTGTGGTGTTGATTCCGTTATAACAGGTTTCTGAATCTCTGCTACAGGTGGATGTTCGGTTTGAATTGATGCAGTTGTAGTACTTTCTCCACTGACCGCTTCGCCAATCATCTCTTCACGGGCTTTAACAATCATCTGCTTTTTGCGTTCATATTCTTTTTTGATTTCTGCGCGCTCAAGCTCAAACTTTTTCTTAATCTCTGTTCTAAGGCTGTCATCAACTGTGCTCATATGACTTTTCACAGGTATGCCCATACCCCGCAACATCTGCACCAGGGCTTCGCTGGAAACCTTGAACTCCTGAGCCAGCTTGTAAACTTTTTCTTTTGCCATTGCCTTACCTCATATTCCTTTGCCCGTCACATTTTAGACCCGTACGGACTCTTTTTGATAATCAAGTCCCGCATGAAGCGCCTTGATTGGTAAAGGTGGGAACGCCTGAAAATAGCGCTCTCTACCTGCGAACGATCCTATACTATGTCAGACATTGTTATGCGATCTCTTAATCGCATCCTCTGCATCATCGTCTGTTTCTGACATATCATCTATAACACTATTAATAATCTCACTCTGAGTCGGATCCTCCTCGTTGTTATTCTGGGAGAACCGTTCACCACGAATCTCTTCCTGAACAGGCTCCATTGCCTCATCGTATGTATGAGCGTCATCCTCTTCTTCGTCATCGTGTTCTTCATGTACAAGTGGTTCGGTTTGAACTGTCGTCGCAGCAGTACGCTGTTCGTCAGTCATATTGGCAAACTCTTCATCACCGAAGACATCGATCTCTCTGTCAAGCATTTTTGATGCAAGCCGTATATTCTGACCCTCACGGCCGATCGCCTGAGCAAGATCCTCTTCACGGATAACTACAACGATTTTTGAATTACCAACAGGAACAACACGCTTTACTTCCGCAGGTGCAAACACACGGCGGACAAGAAGTGAGAGTTCATCAGTCCAGTTAATGATATCGATGCGTTCGTTTGATAATTCGCGAACAATCGCCTGAACACGGTTTCCGCGCATTCCAACACATGCTCCAACCGGATCAACACGGCTGTCACTTGTTGATACTGCAATTTTAGAACGGTGGCCCGGATCACGGACAACCTTAATGATTTTTACTGTTTTGTCAAAAATTTCCGGTACTTCAAGTTCAAACAGACGGGCAAGAAACTCAGGGCATGTTCTGGAAATGATAACCTGCGGCCCTTTGAGATTATTCTTAACCTCATAGATACAGGCCCGGATATTATCACCCTGACGATAATGTTCTTTGCGAATCTGTTCTTTATATGGAAGGAATGCTTCGGTACGGCCAAGGTTGACAAGGATGTTTCCTTTTTCAATCTGCTGGACCGTCCCGGTCACCAGTTCACCGATACGCTCGCTGTAGTCTGCAAAAATCTTCTCACGTTCAGCTTCGCGTACCCGTTGAAGAATCACCTGCTTTGCGGTCTGGATTGCCATACGTCCGAACTGATCGATATCAAGTTCCTGAATGAGTTCATCACCGATCTGGATGTTTTCATCAATGTCGCGTGCATCATCAAGAATAATCTGTGTTTCGGGATCTTCAACCTGTTCCACAACTGTCTGACGTGTATATACCTCAAGGGTACCCTTTTCTCTGTCAACTTTTACCTCAACATTAATGAGCTCTCCAAGGTATTTGCGTGCAGCAGTTGCAAGCGCGTCTTTCAATGTTTCGAGGACAAGATCCATGCTGATACTTTTTTCCTTTGTAACAGCACTGATAGAAGCTGCAATGTCTATCGCCTTTAATGCTTCGTTTCTGCTCTTCCTTTTCATCTAAAACATCCTTCCCGAGTTACTTGAACCGGAGTTCTTCTTTTCCACTGTAAATATCTGACAGTGGTATCTGAACAGTTTTTTTTTCTGTAGTGATCGTTAAAATGCCATTTTCACATTCAACGACTTCGCCAATTAGTGTCTTTTTGCCTTCAATACCAGTTGTGCAGTGCACATGGACATCGTGGCCTTTGATCCGCCGATAATCTTTTTCAGTCTTGAGCGGCCGGTCAATTCCCGGTGATGAAACCTCAAGATTGTATGCACGGTTATCAGCAAAGTTGAGTTCGTCAAGTAAGGCAGATAATTCATTACTAATAAAGGCACAATCAGCAATTTTAACACCATCAGCCTTATCAATGACAACTCGTAGAATTGATCGTGAACCGGCCCGGAAGAAACGCATCTCAAAGAGTTCAAATCCAAGCGACTGAATCTTCTCTTCTACTTTTGGTGTAACCTCTTCAAGTGTTGCCACAGAATCACCCTGCTCTTTAAACACAAAAAAATGCTGAAAACAAAAACGGGCACTGGGCCCGCTTAGTAATCAAGCTAGAATTTATTCTATATAATATAGTAATTTCGTTTTATAAAGGCAAGCGTGAATCCTGATTTTTTTTCTGCCAACGGTAATGTCTGATGCCTATACATAATATATTACTGAAACTGTAACCTGTTGCCGGATATCTGTATCCATGTATCATGAGTAGAAAGTATTTTATGCGCCTATGCAAACAAGTTCAAATAGCCGGCTCAGGTTTACATGTGATGCAGTGTGTGAGAATAGTGCTGCCAGGGCATGTACATTTACAACATTGCACAATACGGTGCAAACACCTGTATTTATGCCTGTTGCGACATTTGGTTCAATGCGTACCCAAACGCTTGATAAAGTCGAGAATATTGGATTTCCGGTACTTCTGGCCAATACATATCACCTGCTGCTGCGCCCCGGCCCTGATGTGTTTAAAAAAGTAGGCGGTATTCACCGGTTCATGAACTGGAACCGTTCTGTCTTAACAGATTCCGGTGGCTTTCAGATATTCTCCCTTTCAAAATCATTTACAATTAGTAAAAAAGGTGCCCGGTTCAGAAGTTATGTTGATGGCAGGGAATATCTGCTAAGTCCGGAAACAAGTATCGGGATGCAAAAGGTAATCGGCAGTGATATTATGATGGTTCTTGATCAATGCATATCGTCACGGGCTGATGAAACTGCGTGTAGAAAGTCAATTGATATAACGGCAAGATGGGCACAGCGTAGTCTTGATGCCCGTGGAGATTCCCCGCAGGCGTTGTTTGGAATTGTACAGGGTGCATGTTTTGAGCATCTCCGCAAAATAAGTGCGGCTCAGATTACGTCAATATCCTTTGATGGATTCGCGATCGGCGGGCTTGCAGTAGGGGAGACCGCTGATGAACGCAAAGACATAACCGAACTTGTTGCCGGATTGCTGCCTGCCAACATGCCGCGGTATTTGATGGGGGTGGGGACACCGATTGATCTGCTTGAGGCGGTTCACAGAGGCGTTGATATGTTTGATTGCATCATGCCGACAGCCATGGCAAATCAGGGAATCGCTTATACGTCAAGTGGTAAACTGGAGCTTCACCGGAGTGTCTACAAGCTGGATGATACGGCGCTTGATGAGAAGTGCGATTGTGATGCGTGCAGAAAATACAGCCGTGCCTATTTGCATCATCTTGTAAAAGTAGATGAATACTTCGGAGCATTTCTGATTGGTCAGCATAATCTGAAATTCTATCACAACCTCATGAGCGATATGCGTACGCATATTCTTGCGGGTAATTTCCGTTCTTATTATAACAGTAAAAAAGAGGAACTGGTACGCGGTGATGATTCAAATCCGAAAATTAAACCGAGGGTACGGTATGACAGGAAGAAAGACTGTAACAACACTAAATGATAATAAGGTTGAGTAATGGACAATATATATATTCAACCTCAACCTCAACCTTAACCTTGAATTACACTATGAATCTTGATTTTGATATTAGCTGGAAAAAACGATTACAATCTGAAATTAATAGTGATTATTTCAGGGAACTTATGGTATTTGTCGATGATGAGTATTCGAAAAATGTAGCCTATCCGCCATCAGAACTGGTCTTTAACGCTTTTAATCTGTGTCCTTTTGATTCTGTCAGGGTCGTTATACTCGGTCAGGATCCGTATCATGGGGAGGGGCAGGCACATGGTCTGTGCTTTTCTGTCAATGATGGTGTCCCGCATCCGCCATCGTTAGTAAATATCTTCAAAGAAATAAAGCGTGATCTCAATATCCCGGCACCGTCAAGCGGCAATCTTGAGCGCTTGGCCCGTCAGGGGGTACTTTTACTTAATGCTACATTGACAGTACGGGCAAATCAGGCTGGGTCTCATCAGAAACGTGGCTGGGAAACATTTACTGATGCAGCGATAAAGATTCTTGCGCAGGAAAAAGAGCACTGTGTGTTCATGCTGTGGGGTGCATATGCACATAAAAAAGGTGATGTGATTCCGGATAGTCGCCATCTGGTACTGAAATCCCCGCATCCATCACCGCTCTCGGCGCATCGCGGTTTTTTCGGTAATAACCATTTCAGTCAGGCTAATATGTATCTTGTAAAGCATGGAAAATCTGCGGTTGTGTGGTGATTAATTTTTATTGTGCATTTGCTTTCTCTGCCTATGCGGTAGAACAGTACAAAAATGCCTGCCTGCAGCTGTCCGCGCGGGTGATTGTCCTGAACTGTGATTTTTATGATTTATGTGATAGACATGATGGTAAAACATGTGACGAGTGACAGGTGACTTGTGACAGGGGGAAAAAAGTATCAATTTCTAATCATGTAAATCATCCTCATCACATAAATCACAGTTCGGACAATTTGCATCATCCGACAGTATAAATTATTTTGCCTTATATGATTAACAACAACTATCCTCATTCACAAATAACCTCCAGGATAATCGGCTGTGCCATGGAGGTTCATAAAACTCTTGGCAATGGATTTCAGGAGGTAATCTATCAGCGTGCTCTTGCCTATGAATTCGAATTGCAAGGTTTAATCTTTTCCCGTGAACATGAGATGCTGGTTTCATACAAAGGAAAAGAGGTTGGAACACGAAGGGTGGATTTTTTAGTTGAACATTGTATTTCAGTTGAACTTAAAGCTATAATAGAACTACAGGATGTTCATCTTGCGCAGGCGATAAATTATCTTGAAGCATATAATTTACAAATAGGTCTGTTGATTAACTTCGGGAGTACAAAACTCGAATTTAAGAGAATTCAGAATAAGAAGTTTAAATTGTCTGAACGATGATTTATCTGATTTATGTGATAGGCATGATGGTAAAACTGTGACAAGTGACACGTGACATGTAACAAGTGGGAAAAACATCATATTCCAATCATGTGAATCACCCTCATCACATAAATCACAGTTCGGACATCTGGCATTAAAATCCCCGCATCCATCACCGCTCTCGGCGCATCGCGGTTTTTTCGGTAATAACCATTTCAGTCAGGCTAATATGTATCTTGGCAATCATGGAAAATCTGCTGTTGTGTGGTAGTTGTGTTGTTATTCCACAGGTACCACTTGTCACTTGTCACTTGTCACTTGTCACTTGTCACTTGTCACTTGTCACTTGTCA
>Ga0123334_1004622_pt1 | contig 13876 bp, 8 predicted proteins | sample BiotimSIPDNA_FD_89706 | JGI IMG/M metagenome (GOLD analysis project Ga0123334, IMG submission 89706) | Anaerobic biogas reactor microbial communites from Washington, USA - Biogas_R1 time_0 SIP DNA | ecosystem: Engineered > Bioreactor > Anaerobic > Unclassified | place: Washington, USA | collected... | reverse complement strand
TCTCACACTCACTCGCCGTTCTTGGCCAGTTCCTCGTCGAGCAGCGTCGAAGCCTCGTGCTTGGTCACGTTCGCCGGGAACGCAATGTTCAGCTTCTTCATGAACTTCTTCTGCTTCTCGGTCACCGGCTCGTTGGCGTTCGCTTCGCCGTTTTTCGCGGCTCGTTCTGTACGTATCTCGCCGGACCGCCGGTCTTTGGAGACCTCCTGCAGGATCGCAATCGCTACAGCGTCGCTGTTGACCTTCTCCGAGATCCCATCGAAAAGGGCAAGGTAGTCGTTCACCCTTTGTTGTGTATCGGTTTCCATCTTCTCGTCCACCTCCTTACAAGTATTTGAGTATGAAGACCGGCGGGCGGAAGACCCGCCGCCGTCATCGTGTTCATCCGGCACGTCCTGGACTTCAACGAGTGGGCAGACCGCCCAGTCCTGCTTATTCACCTTCCAGAGCTTCGGGCCCAGGGACTTCAACTCTCCCTCAGAGAAATGTCCCCACTCTGCACACTCCGGACAAGCCGACAGCCGAACGAAGCCAAAGAGGATCTGGTCGTCCTCGTAGACCTTGCCGCTGATGATGCTGTCCTGTTTCCAGGCCTTCTCAGTTACGAACCAGTAGCTGCCGTCAAAGCTCTCGTAGATATCAATGACTGGCGTCCCGTGAATTGTTGTCTGTTTCATACTATAAGTAAGACATACATATATATAAGGATTGTGGTGCTTGAATATATATGTTGCACAACAGCAATACTTATATAGTCCTGTCACGTTGATATATGCATGCCAACCATAACGATTTACTTGACAAACGACCTATACGACAAAGTCCGAGATGCCCCCAGCAAGACCGTCAGAGCCGCACTGGAGCACTACTTCAGGGATGACGACCAACCTGTCGAGAATCCTGAACAGCACCAGCAACCCGGCAAAGAACCCGCCAAGAACTCGAACGCCGCCGATACCGGCGCCGGCACCGAATAGTCCGCGATACATCGACCGCTGCCGCTGATCTTGCCGCCCCGCTTCTGATATCGTCGAACCTCGCGCCCAGATCTTCTTGTGGTGTTCACAAATCCTCTCCCCGTTCCGCAGGGAAAGCGATTTCATGAGCGGCTGCGGAACCCTTGTCTTTTCATGTATCTTCCTGGTGTCCCCATAGGCTCTACCGCCGCCAGTTGTCAATGGGGTCTAATCACAGTGCTGCTCCAAAGGGTCGGCGTCACTAACGCGGGAGCAGGGCGAAATCGATGTCGGGCCTCTGATCGGCAGTGGAACGGCGGGTGAAGGTTTCGCCGGGCTTGCCCGTCTCATTGAAAAAGCCGCAGTTGCGTATGAAGAAGCGCTCCCCTTCGGCGCCACCGGTGAAATCCAGCCGATGCCGGCCGCGCCCGGTGGCATCGACGGAGAATCGCGCCCTGGTGCATTCGTGCCATTGCCCTTCGGTGTCGCACACCCACACGTTTCCGTGATATGCCCGGCGCCCCACATGACCGTAGGTGGGATGAAAACTCTCGAGGAACGAATGGAAGCCGCGCAGGTGGGTGTCGGTTTTCGGCCGACGGAAGCTGGCAATCAGACGCCATTTATCCGCCGATTTGTCGCCGAACCAGGCGGTGTAGATCGTGCTACCCTGGCCATCGGGTTTCACCTCGGTGAGGAAGCGGTAGGTGGTGCCGGCCGTCCAAGGGTAGACGAGGAAGCTCTGGCCGCCGGAGCCTTCGTTGCCGAACTCGCCGACACGCACTCCGGGGCCTCTGCCGAGGGCGACGATGCGCTGGTCTTCCGGGATGTCGCGGGGGTTGTCCGTCCGGAACGGGCTCCAGACCGAGAACAGCACCCGCCGCTCCTCGGGACCGTTCACCTGGATGCCGAAATAGCCTTCACCGAAGCCATTGGCCATGAAGAACGAGCCGATCGGATCCTGCCCCGGCGGCACGGTGATCTCACTGTAGGCGTACTGCCGCGTGCGATCCTGCGGCACCTCATATCGGAGGTGGACCGACGGACCGCGACGGCCCCAGTAGAACATGTTGCCCTGGTTCGTCTTCACGTAGTCGAGCACGAGGTCCTCGGTATCCGAGGAGATAAGAAGATCGCGGATCTCAGCATACACCGACCCATCACGCTCGGCGCCCTGGAGATCGACGCGAACATATCCGGCCTGCGTCATTTCGATGCGACCGATCCGGTGCGGGGCCAGCTCGGCGCCTTCGATCGAGGTTTGGATGGTCCGCTCGCCGATGCGGGTGACAAGGGTCGAGCGGCCGACAGGAACGCTGGCATGGAGCGCCACGCTGAGGATAGCCGGGCGGTCGACATGGAAATAGATCGAGAACACGCCTTCGGCATCGGCCCAGGCGATGGCGCCATCGCGACGAAAACCGTCACTGCCGGGAGCGGGGGCGGTACGAAAGGCGTTGCCGGCCACCGGAACCGACCACTCGGCGGCGCGCGTGGCAGCGGTGGCCATCGTAAGGGCAAAGACAGCAAGCAGACAGGGTGCGTCTTTCATGGTCGGCATTGGAGGTTGCCTCCTGAGGTGAGGGTCATCGGGAAGGTTGCAGATCGGAGAGCCATATCCCAGTCTCCACTACTTCGTAGCCAGTTCGATGGTCAGCAGATATCCGATCCGCGCGATGTCCTGCATGACATGAGGATTCACCCGATAGATCGTATCGCCGGTTGTATGATACTTCAGATGAGGTCCGTTCGAGGCAAAATACAGCACCGGTATTCCTCTAGCATGAAACGGCGCATGATCGCTGCCGCGCACGCCGAGTTCGCGTATCGGGAACGTTGATCGAACGGTTTGGATCTGCCCGTCAACTTTTTCGACCAAGTCCTTCAGGTCCGTGTGCGCGGCACTGTATCCGCAGCGGGAACCATCGCCGACACCGACCATGTCGAAGTTGATCATGTGGGAGATGGCTGTGAACCGGTCCGGAAAGTGGTTGGCGAGATGCCGCGAACCGATCAGGCCCATTTCCTCGGCGCCGAACAGACAGAACAGGACCGACCGCCTCGTTTGAATCTTGTTCTGGGCAAATGCGCGTGCAATTTCGATCACAACGGCACTTCCGCTTGCATTGTCGTCGGCGCCTCCGAAGAGCAACCCCATGTGGGTCCCGCAATGATCCAGATGGGCGCCGACGACGACCACCTCATTCCGCAATTGGGGATCGGTTCCCTCAATATACCCCACGACATTGTGACCGGTCGCCTGCGGGAAGTGTGTCGATCCGACCCGTATCCGGACTTTAGACCGCAATTCGAAGGAGATCGGCCGCTTATACCTCAGGAGGTCCGCCCGGAGGAAAGCACTGCCAAGTCCGCGCTCGGCGAGCAGATGATCGGCCGCAGCGTAACTGATGTTCACCGGGGTGAATCCTTCGATCCAATCTCCGTTTGGATTGGCAATCGGTTCCTCATAGATGTAGATCAGACCGAGCGCACCGGCATCCTTGGCACGCCGCATGCGTGTGCGGTGCTGGTCGTGGTGCTGGTAGGCCGAATTCGACGCATCCGGCGTTCCGCGAAAACACATCACGAATCTCCCCGCCACATCCACTCCGAAATAATCGTCGTATCCCAGCTCCGGTGCGTGAATGCCCCACCCGATAAACACCACCTCCGCCGTCCGGTCGGCGGTATCGCTGAAGAGCAAGGGAAGAAAGTCCTTCTCCAGGCCAAGCACCATCTCACGGAAGCCGCTCTCCTCCTGCTCATCGAACAGAAAAAGCGACATCGCAGCATCGTTGACAAGCGTGTATTGAATGGGGAACGGCAGCAGATAGCCATGCTCATCGTCGGCCGGTTTCACACCCCACGACTGGAACATGTCCCCCACCCAGGCGGCCGCTGCGTTATAGCCGGCATGTCCGCTCAGCCGCCCTTGAAACTCGTCCGACGCCAGCCGGTGCACCGTCCGGTAGATCGCGAACCCACGGATCGATTCCGCCTGGTGCGGCAACGGTTTCGCCACGACCGGTAGCGAAATGAACGCACACACGAGATGAACAAGAGCTGGTCTTCGTATAATACTTCCAATGTCATGCATTTTCGACTTTCGCCTCGGTCCATGTGGGACTTCCCGATGAAGCATCAATCGTCACCCATCCGATTCGCACGTTGCGATCCTTCCCTGTCACTGGGCCGCAGTGAAACCGAATGGATTGGTGAACGTGCGAAACAGGTCTTCACCGTCCCGCCGGTGCAGTTCGATGCGCACGTAGTTGCCGATGCGTGATGTTTGGCGATAGTTGAGCGTCTTGCCCTCATGGACCACGCGTCCCAGCGACCAGGGCGCGTTGCTCGTCTTGTAGTCGGCTTCCGGCTCCAGAGACTCGGGGGCGGAGATCCACTTGATCGTGTCGTAGTTGGAGGCGTCGATTGTGATCGTGCCCGCTTTGGCGTCGACGCGGATGGCTTCGATCTGCGGGAACAGATCCTCGGGCCGACGACGTTGGCGAAAATCATCGCGCCGGCTCGACTTACGGAAGTAGAACCGCCCCGTCTCCATCGCCAGGCGAACATTCGCCTCGCTCAGCTCCTCCAGCGGGAAGACCGCATCGGATTCGCGCACGCTGTCCAGCGCGTGCATATCGTCGGTGCCGAAACCCCAGATGGGCCGGTGCGGCATGAACCGGGCCAGCAGTTGATCCCAAAGTCCCTCATCGTACTTCTCGGTGGGCACCGAGCAGTTCGTCACTTCGATGCCGACAAGATAGTCCGGGCCATGCTTCTGAAATCGCTCTGCGTACCACTGCACGGGCTGCCGCGTCCACCAGTTCGCGTCAATGCCCGGATGATTCAGAAACGCCAGGCCGCCTCGCTTCTTGACCTCCAAGAGCAACGTGTCCTCGTCCATCTCGTGATCCGGGGCGCCGAAGCCATTGAAGAAGCTGTTGATGTGGTGCCGGTAAGAAAGCTCGTTCCCTTGAATACCCACCATCCCCAGTTCACCCGGCGCGGGTCCGCCAAAGTCGGTCCACGGCCACGTAGTGTTGGCCGGATAGTCCGCCGGCTTGGGGTCCGGGAAAGGCGACGCCTGCTCTTTGGGTACACGCCCCCCTTCCACATGCCGGTTGGGCTTTATGTTGTCGTGATCGGTGATGGAGAGGATCGTGAATCCAGCCTTGTGATACGCGGCAAGCACCTCTTCGAGGCGATGGTGCCCGTCGCTCTGCAGCGTGTGCACGTGCAGCGCCGCCCTGTGATGCTGCACCGTTGCCCAATCGACGCCTTCATAGGGGTTCACCACGATGGTGCGAGCCGGTTCCGAGGTGGTGGCGCAGCCAGCCCCGATCGCGGCGATGCCGATGCAAAGTCCGGCCAAAACAACCCCAACAATCCGACGGAAACACGACATGGCAATTCCCCTTCGTTTGCAGCTACTTCGTCGATCATTCATCCAGTTCGTGATTCACTTTCAGCTTCGCAACAAACCCCGGCGTAAGTTCCACGCCCCTTGCCTTGAGGTGCCTGATTACCTCTCTGCTCAATCCCGTGTTGAGATGGTAATGCCGCAGCGATTTGTTGATCTCCACAAAGCCGAAGCGGTCCACCATCTCCGGCTCCGGCTTGCCATCGACAATGGGGGCATGGATCGTGCAGTTGGTCAAACGTGTTCCCAACGTGCTGTCAAGAGAGTAGAAACGCGGCCCCGCCGCCCGGACATCGGGTTGGAAGTGGCAATCGAAAAACGCCAGCTCCCCGCGCAGGTCAGGAGCGTCGAATGTGTTTACCGAACAGCGATGAAGGAACGCGCTGGCCGCGCAACGGCTCAGAAGGATTGTCACATTCTCGCAATCCGTGAACACCACCTTTGGAACCAGCGCCCTCTGATCGGCGTATTCGATGGGTCTTGCCCCACCGATCTGGAGATGGATCTGAGCGACATCGCCGGGATGTGCCGAATGCGTCTTTTCGAGCTGGACCTTGTCGCATAGCAGGATGCAATTGGACTGAATCCGGCTGTCGTCGCAGACGCCGGGCCGTCGCACGTCGTAGTGGCCGGGGTCGGGAATACGCAGCAGGCGCACGCCCTTTTGGCGTCCTTCGACTGTGATGTTTCGGAAAATCAGCGTGTGGGGAAAGAAAAGCCGCTGGCCTGTCTGGGTGCGGGAAAACGGAGCGATGTCCATGAGCCAGCATTCTGCATCCGACGCAGGCGCCGCCGCATAGTCGATACAAAGATTTTCGATGGTGACGCTCGTTCCCAGGCCGATGGGATACTTGTAGTCGAAGTCGGACGGACGCATGGAAAGAACGGATACCCTGCCATTGCCGCTGGGCTTGAGCGTGCAGTCCCGCAGGCGGATGGGGCCATCCCATTTCGCCCCATAGTCGGGCCGGAAACTGATGAACGTGTTGCCGTGACGGGTGGTGTTCTCGACTACCAGCTCCCCACCACCCGTGACGGATATCCCCTTGAGGCCGATGGTGCAATCGGTGATCGATAGATTCCAGCAATGGAAGTGCACGTCCACGCGATTGAGCCGGCAGTTCTCCAGACGGAAGTTCTTGTTGAGGTTGGTGCCGAAGACACCCCAGGAAATCCAGCCAGCGTCAGCCGTCACATTGCGGAATGTGCAGTTCAGCATCCGGGCACCGCCAATGCCATAGGTCCCATGCGCCACCGGCTGCTCGGGGGTACGACGCGACTTTTCCCATGGCATCGCCCGAATGTTCTCGAGGGTCACGTCGTAGACGTTGCTCAAGACGTATAACCCATTGCGTGGTTCAAGGGATAGGTCCCGTCTTCCCGGTTCCAGCCCCATCCACTGTTCGCGGATGATCGTACGGCTGCGCTGTACGGAAATACCATTTTGGTGATACCCCGGCCTGCTGTCCTACGGCGTGTCACCGGAGAAGTGGAAGCCGCCGCCCTGAATGACCAGGTAGTTGTCGTTGCACGGAATCGCTCGAATCGAAGTGAAGCTCCGGAATTCCCAGGCAATGTCCCCCAGGATGCGTCCTTCTTCTTCCACATAAAACAGCTCCTCACGCGCCCAGCCCCGGTTGCCGGCATAGCCGGCGCGAATACCGATGCGATCCTCCGCATCCTGGACGATCATCAGGTGTCCCGCGTAGGGAGCCAGTTCATCGATGATCTGCACGCCGGGCTTGAGCTTCCCAAGTAGCGCCTCGCGAAGAGCGGTATCGTCGGTCAGTACCTTGGCGGGCCGATCGTTCTGAACCACAAAACGCGGCGCTGTCCGTCGATTGTATCGTTCGTCGATGTGGAAGACCGCCTTTCCCCACTGGACGGGCGTTGTGATCGGTATGGCATTCGTCCGGATGATCCAGTACTCCCCCGAAAGATTGACGACGGGAACCTGGTGCCGGTTGGCGTATTCATGAGCCAGCTTGATCTGGACCCCATCATCGTTCTTTCCGTCGCCGACGGCACCGAACATCTTGTAGTTGACGGCCCTGCGCTCGTGCAGGACAGCTAGAAAACCGTCGCGAAGCGCGAGGATATCCCCATCGTTGGCGACGCCTTGTCCTTCCGGCCCCTGAATTCGGTAGAGCGCAGCACCCCCGTCACCGGGAGAATGGAAACCCAACGTCTCGGCCCACTCGCCTTCTCGTGGAACGATCCTGGATTTCATGGCCTGCACGGTGAGGTGTCGTGAGACGCCGGCCTGGCTCCCGCCCCCTGCCGCATCCCCGGCAAGCGCGTGTGTCGTGGAGTGCACTAGGCCAATCCCCGCGCCGCCAATGCCGGCGATGACGCCCCGTCGAGTCATTCTGGATGGCTTGGATCGATCAGTCATCGTATCCCTTTCATTTCATCGCACTATAGCATACTCGCGATGCGGCCGAAAGAATTCCCCGCGCAACTTGACGTACAATCGCTGAGACCGTATGGTCAGAACGGTCGGCACGATCACCGCAGTCAAACAGCAGAAGGAGTATCCAGAATGAAGATCGTCTTATGTCACTTGCTGCTCGTATACGCGTTGGGCGCTCTACCGGCTGCGAGTGCCTCGGCCGAGACGCAAGGCTCATTGGTCGGCGACCGATCCGGTCCTCGCACCATCGCCATCCTGAAGAGCGATCTTCCCGAGAGCGACCCTGCCACCGCTGAGCACCTCAAGATCTCGCTGGAGGCAGCGGGTTTCTCGGTAGCGTCTCTGACCGCTGAAGAGGCCGGCGACACCGCGATCCTTTCGGCCGATCGTTTCATGCTGTTTGTCGTCCCCAACGGCCGATTCTATCCTGCCGACGGCTTGCCGAGTCTGACAGATTACCTCAAATCCGGCGGCCACCTGATGATCATGGGCGGGCCTGCTTTCACGAACCTCACCTGCCGCTTCAATGATCGCTGGTTCGACCGCGATGGGATCCGCCGGACCCTGCAAGATATCGAACCACAGCGCATTGTCTTGCCGTGTGACAACAGCGATGAACTGATCGGCTGGTATCGCGCCACGAACGACCCAAGAAGTACCGGCACGCTCCGGATCATTTCAGACCCTTCCGCCTCGGCCGGGAGGTGTCTGGCGATCCATACGGCCGAACTGACCGGCTGGGACACATGGTACAGCCCGGCGATAGACGAATTGTTCGCGCCGGGTCACTCGCTGCTGTATCTGCGGGCGCGGGGCGGCCCCGACACCCCGCAAATGACCATCGAGATCCGCGAGACCGACGGCTCTCGCTGGTTTGCCGTAGTAGAACTGACTGCGGCGTGGCAGAAGCACGTCCTCCAACCCGGCGATTTCAAATACTGGCCTGATTCCCCCACCCGCAACCGCGGCACATCCGGCGACCGCATGAATCCACAGAACGCCGCGGTTATCAGTTTCGGCCTGGCGCAATCGCACACTTCGGCAGTGAAGCCCGGCTCGCACACCTTCTTCGTGGACCAGGTCGGAACCGCCGCCGATCCCTTCCCCGCTGATGTCCGGGAAAGGACTGAAACCGCTCCACCACTGATCGAGACCATCAGCCCTGCCTACAAAGTCTATGAGCTGACCAACATCGCCGCCGTCAGAGCTGCATCGGAACAGAGAATCATCCCAGAGCCTATCGATGTTGCTCCGCCCAGTTCGGCGACGTCGCCCCATGTGAGATTTGCCGGCCGAGGCTACACGGACAGGGCCAAGTGGCGATTCATCCCCCTACTCGAGGCTTTCGACGAAGACAACCACAAGCTCGGAGTGCCTTTTTCGCTTCTCATCTCACACACAGATGAATTCAAGGCCTCCGTCACAGCGAATCTCGGCATCAGCGGAGCGTCGATCCAGGACCCCAGTCTGACGGCCGCTATTGTTTCTGCTGTCGATCGAATCCAACACGGGCTCTTCCTCTTCAACGCAGGCTCCCAGCGGTTTGCATACTGGCCGGGTCAGAAGGTTGTCCTTGGCTGCCGCGTGATCAACACATCGCATCTCGCCAGGACCGCCCAGATCAGGATCACCGTTTTGCAGACCGACTCGGCCGAAACGGTCTTCACACGAACGGTGCGTCTGGATACTGCACCTCATGCTGTTGCCGAATTCGCATGTGACTGGCAACCACCATCCTCCCCGGCCCGCTACATTGTCTGCACCGAATTGCTCAACGAGGGGCAGGTCCGTGACGCAATCAGGCACGAGTTGACTGTCCTGCCGGAACCCCGCCCCGCCCGCGATGACTTCGTCCAAGTTCGCAATGGAGACTTCTACGTCAAGGGCCGCAAATGGTACCCGGTCGGCGTCAATTACTGGCCTATGTACGTTGCAGGTCTGGAAGCAGGTGATTACTGGCTCCACTGGCTCGCCCCCGGCGCTTACGACCCGCATGAGGTCGAAAGAGACTTGGCCCTCATGCGGCAGATGGGCATCAACATGGTCAGTATCCAGACGGGCAAGCCCGATCACCTGCCCAATCTGATCGACTTCCTGCACCGCTGTGGGCGCCACGACATCAGGGTCAACGCTTTCCTCGAAAATGCCAGCCCTCTCGGCTTCCACGAGCAGCGCGTCCGCGATTACATCCGGACCGGCCGCCTCGACGAGAACCCGGTCATCTTCGCTTGGGACACCATCTGGGAACCCGGCAATTACGTCTTCTCCGAGTCGTGGCGGCCGCGCTGGGATACAGACTGGCGGCGATGGATCGTCGAACGTTACGGCAGCATCGAAAACGCCGAGCAGGACTGGGCCTTCGCCGCGCCACGAACCGACGGTCGCATCGTCTCGCCATCAGACACTCAACTTCGTGAAGACGGTCCCTGGCGAGTCATGGTCGCCGCCTACCGTCGCTTCATGGACAACTTGATGAGCCGAAAATGGAATGACGCCACACGGCGCCTACGCGAGATCGTTCCGAATCACCTCATCAGCTTCCGCCAGGGCAACACGCTGCCACACGATTTCACCTTCACTGCCACCGCCAAGCACATCGACTTCATCTGCCCCGAAGGCTATTCCATCCCCAACACCGAGGACGGCTACCATGCCGCCACCTTCATCACCCGCTACGTCCGCTTCACAACCGGTGGCAAGCCCATCATTTGGTCAGAGTTCGGCAAGAGTGTCTGGAGTCCAAACGCGATGCGGCCGGATCCCCGCGCCGTCGCCGAGCAGGGCCTCTACCACGACCTCTTCTATCGCGTGGTGCTGGCCGCCGGCGCCCAGGGAACTGCCCCGTGGTGGTGGCCCGGGGGCTACCGCGTCGACGAGAAGAGCGACTACGGCATTATGAATCCCGACGGCACGCCCCGGCCGGCGGCTCAGATCCTTGCGGAGTATGCGCCGAAGATCAAAGCACCCCGCGATTATCCCGCCGGGACTTTGCCAATGACGATCGACCGCGACGCACACCCCGGCGGATACTGGTATCTTGCCTTCAACACCGGCAAGGACGCCTGCGTTGCGGCAAGCGCCCTGGGAGCGAACATCACCATCCGAACGGCCGGTACAGGGACTACGTCTGTCGATACTCCGCTTGTCGCCGTCGGCAACGTGCCGTACAACGGCACCAATCCGCCGAAGTACCTCAACGCCGAATTCAACTGGTTCCGAGTGCAGGATGCCGCCGGCCGGTGGATCGACATCCGTAACGGAGATACCGTCACATTTGCAGCCGGCCGCCCGATCCTCGCTGAGGCCTCCGTTGGCAACCTGCAGGAAGCAATATGGCTGACACCCGAAAGTGCTTCCGGCCGCGATGGGGCCGTTTATCTGGCCTCGACCGCAAATTCGCAATTGGAGTTCCGTGAACCCATTGGCCTTGACACGTCCTATCTCCACGATGCTGATTTTAGCCATTTCACGATCGGTACAATCAGCGAGGAAACTGCCGTTGAGATCCAAATGGTGGCTGCCGGAAGAGCCGCTTTCGGCGAGAAGATCGCCTTCACGCTCCGACCCCAGCCGTAGAGCACGCGGGTTCATCGGCAATAATTGGCTGGCAGTTGGGAATTGCCCGCGCGCCCGTGCAGACGGGACAAGGAACTGCGCCAGAGGACGTCGTGAACCGTATCGTGCGGTCATAAAGGAGAAGCTACAACAGGGGGACACTATGACCTGCAACGCCGTCATCGCCAGCGACCCAATTGCATCCGCCGATAAGCTCACCCGGCATGCCGCAACCAGCAGCAAGATACGTGGAAATATTTGGCGTCGGTTAGGACGCGGAAATAGCGTTCGACTTGTCGGGCGTATCGGTTGTTCTTGTCGCTTCAATGGGGCCGCGTCGGTTAGGACGCGGAAATGTCGTCGCCCACCAGTCCATCCGGCGAACAGCCGACGCTTCAATGGGGCCGCGTCGGTTAGGACGCGGAAATACGGTGCCACCCGGCGGACAGAACGATCGAATCATGCTTCAATGGGGCCGCGTCGGTTAGGACGCGGAAATGTTGACGACACCTACATTAAACTCGGGTTCGTCATGCTTCAATGGGGCCGCGTCGGTGAGGACGCGGAAATAGAGGGCGAGCAGCCCAGACTCGTTGGCTACGCGAGGCTTCAATGGGGCCGCGTCGGTTAGGACGCGGAAATGACACGGCGGCGATCCAGGCGGCGATTTATGCTGGCGCTTCAATGGGGCCGCGTCGGTTAGGACGCGGAAATCAGCACTTCATTCGCGGTCAATACCCCTGAGTACGCTGCTTCAATGGGGCCGCGTCGGTTAGGACGCGGAAATACGGTGCCACCCGGCGGACAGAACGATCGAATCATGCTTCAATGGGGCCGCGTCGGTTAGGACGCGGAAATGTCGGGTCGATGCGGTGGGACGGTAACGCGTGGGACAGCTTCAATGGGGCCGCGTCGGTTAGGACGCGGAAATCCTGTGCCTCGCCCACCCGCACGAACCGAGCAACTGGCTTCAATGGGGCCGCGTCGGTTAGGACGCGGAAATGAGGTGATGTGCCGCCGCTGGCCGTACGTGGACCCCGAGGCTTCAATGGGGCCGCGTCGGTTAGGACGCGGAAATGCAAATTGTGCCGCCGTCACCACCTATTTTGTAGGCGGCTTCAATGGGGCCGCGTCGGTTAGGACGCGGAAATTGTCCGTGCCCCGCGTTCACAGCGACAGCTATCGCGCTTCAATGGGGCCGCGTCGGTTAGGACGCGGAAATAGCGAGATTGTAGAGCCCTTCGTCGTTGCCGATCCGCTTCAATGGGGCCGCGTCGGTTAGGACGCGGAAATGCCGAGAAGGATCAGCAGCTACAGGACCTCCTCAGTCGTGCTTCAATGGGGCCGCGTCGGTTAGGACGCGGAAATCCCACCCTCCGAGAGCGGGTGTACGGCCTGCAGGCTGCTTCAATGGGGCCGCGTCGGTTAGGACGCGGAAATTGGTGACGGTCTATTTCCTGCGAGACTGCGATGGCACGCTTCAATGGGGCCGCGTCGGTTAGGACGCGGAAATCCGGACGAACCCGACGAACCCACCGGCTGGCAGAGAGCTTCAATGGGGCCGCGTCGGTTAGGACGCGGAAATGCATCGAGTTGGTGCAGGCCAAGCTCAAGGTGCAGGCGCTTCAATGGGGCCGCGTCGGTTAGGACGCGGAAATGATCAGGTTGCCCCGCCAGACCACGCTGCGATTGTCCGCTTCAATGGGGCCGCGTCGGTTAGGACGCGGAAATTCGGGGGCTCCATCGGGAGCCCCTGAGCCTTTCTCCGGCTTCAATGGGGCCGCGTCGGTTAGGACGCGGAAATAGTACGACCTCGATGAGATATCCCGTGCGATCGGAGAGCTTCAATGGGGCCGCGTCGGTTAGGACGCGGAAATCCAGCCTGAAAACGGCGGAACAGAAGGGCCGAAAGCGCTTCAATGGGGCCGCGTCGGTTAGGACGCGGAAATCCCGCATAAGTGGTACGGCAAGTACCGCGTCATCGCGCTTCAATGGGGCCGCGTCGGTTAGGACGCGGAAATACAACAAGGGCAGGCTCTTCGAGAGCACCAACGTCTAGCTTCAATGGGGCCGCGTCGGTTAGGACGCGGAAATTGGCCTCGCACAATACCGAGGACATGACCGTCGCGGGGCTTCAATGGGGCCGCGTCGGTTAGGACGCGGAAATCAGGCCGTAGACGTCGTCGAGGTCGTCGCTCGTCTGGCTTCAATGGGGCCGCGTCGGTTAGGACGCGGAAATGGTCGAGACGGTGATCGATCTGCTCAACCGCGCCGGGCTTCAATGGGGCCGCGTCGGTTAGGACGCGGAAATGACGGCGACGCCGCGACGCTGATGGAACTGTGGATCGCTTCAATGGGGCCGCGTCGGTTAGGACGCGGAAATAGAGCGAGCACGGCGGGGACGGGCAGGGCTATATCTGGCTTCAATGGGGCCGCGTCGGTTAGGACGCGGAAATCGGGTCGATCTACGCGTTGCCTCTCGCGCGCCCGCGCGCTTCAATGGGGCCGCGTCGGTTAGGACGCGGAAAT
>Ga0123334_1004617_pt1 | contig 13884 bp, 10 predicted proteins | sample BiotimSIPDNA_FD_89706 | JGI IMG/M metagenome (GOLD analysis project Ga0123334, IMG submission 89706) | Anaerobic biogas reactor microbial communites from Washington, USA - Biogas_R1 time_0 SIP DNA | ecosystem: Engineered > Bioreactor > Anaerobic > Unclassified | place: Washington, USA... | reverse complement strand
GACTGGGATGTCGAGCAATTTTTTATCGATAACATTTTCAGTGCAGTAGCTCCTGCCAAACAACAATCGTCGTCAGTTTCTTCACCACAAGCTCCTGTTCGGACTTCTTCTGTTGATAAGGGGCCAGTGATTTTAAAAAAGCGTAAAGATGAAATCGGGACGCCTTCCATTATGCAGGCTCTTTCGGGCATAAATCAACAGGACAAATCAACACTGCCTAACGCTGAGGAAAAAAAGGATGTTGAAAAACAGGTTGTTAATCAAGATTTCACGATTGATCAATTGCTCGAGATTTGGCCCAAATTTATTGCAAAATACAAAGATCAAATTCACCTATACAATACATTAAAGTCAGATCCTAAGTTAAGCGGTGATTATCGGGTTATCATTCAGGTTGAAAATTCGGTACAACAAGATCAAATACGGTTGTTGAAGCCAGAGATAATTGGTTTTCTACAACGGCATTTGAATAATTCGCTGATAGATGTTGATATTAAGATGATTGAAGCAGTATACGACAATAAGCTCTTGACCGACGATCAGAAACTGATTAATATGATGAAGAAGAACCTTTCACTTCAGAAGATGAAAAATATGTTTAATCTTGATTTTAACAGTTAATTTCTAAACGAAATGTGAAGTCAGTTTGTTATTTTTAGCAAACAAGAATACTAATCTTTAAAAAATATTGCGCTATGTTGAAAGAAAAAATGGAAAATGCAATTAATGATCAAATAAATAAGGAGTTATATTCTTCTTATCTTTATTTGTCGATGTGTGCTTATGTTCAGAGTAAAGGTATGCCAGGTATAGCCAACTGGCTTAAAATTCAAGCCCAAGAAGAGCTTACCCATGCCAATAAATTTTTCGATTATGTTCATGAGAGAGGTGGTCGCGTTGTTTTAAAGGCCATCGATGCTGTGCCTGTTGAATTTGGTTCAGTTGTAGAATTGTTCGAGAAAGTTCTTGAGCATGAACAATTTGTTACAGCTTCGATCAATTACCTTGCAGACATTGCAAACGAAATCAGTGACCATGCTACTCGAAGCATGTTGCTTTGGTTCATCGACGAACAAGTTGAAGAAGAAGCAGGTGTTACCCAAATTCTCGATCAGTTACGTATGGTTGAAGGCAAAGGGCAAGGGTTATTTATGATTGATAAAGAACTTGCAACCCGGGTTTTCGTTGATGCTACACAAACAGCATAAATCTTCTTAATTAGATAAAAGCCCGACAACTAGGTTCAGGTAACCAGTTGTCAGGTTTTTTTCAAATAGTTTCCCCTAATGAAAAATTTACGCTTTGCCTTTTTATTTTTAATACTTCTATTTTCCTCTTGCCTGTACGCTCAATATTTCAACGATGGCCAAGATAGGGGAGCTATTAAATGGCACCAGATTCGCACCGATAATTTCAATGTGATTTATCCTGAAGATTTTGATAACAAAGCTATTCGTGTGGCATCATTGCTCGAAAAGGCTTATATTTTAGTCCCTAAATCACTCAATCATAAGCCTAAAAAGGTTACTGTTGTGTTGCATACCGAAACGGTAAAATCGAATGCCTTCATGGGTTGGTGTCCAAGCCGGATCGAAATGTATGTTACGCCTCATCAAAATATTTACTCACAAGATTGGCTTGAGCAATTGTCTATTCATGAGTTCAGACATGTTGTTCAGGTTAGCAAACTCGAAGAAGAGATGCCCAGGTTGCTAAAATATATTTTTGGAGAGCATGCAGCTGCTTTGCTAGCTGGTTTTTATTTGCCATTTTGGTTTATTGAAGGGGATGCAGTTGCTGCTGAGACCGGATTAAGCAACAGTGGGAGAGGAAGATATCCTAATTTTATTCGCGAACTGAGAGCCCAACTTGTCGAAAAAGGAAAATATAGTTTTGATAAGGCTTACCTTGGTTCTTCCCGGGATTTTGTCCCTGATCATTATCAAATGGGGCATTGGTTAGTTGCCGGAGCTCGTGAAAAATATAATAAACTAGTATGGGATTCGGTGCTGACATACGTAGCAGGGCATCCATTTGGGGTTGTTTCTTTTGATTCGGGACTGAAGAAGAGTATAGGGATTAATTCAAGCCAGTTGTATGATTCCATTTTCACAGACTTAACTCAACGGTGGAGAATCGAAGATTCTTTGCTTGTTTCGAACAAAGGTGAAAAAGTTTCCCCAAGTAACAGATATTATACAAATTACACTTTTTCATCGCGTTTGCCCGATGGTCGTTATTTTGCAAAAAAATCGGGTTTGGCCGATATTTCCCGTTTTGTTGCTATCGAAAAAGATGGGCATGAGAAGAGGCTTTTCACTCCGGGATTTAATTTTGAAGAGTCGGTTAATTCTGCTGGCAATATGCTGGTTTGGAGCGAAAGGATTCCTGATGTGAGATGGCATCATGCTGATAATTCGCTCCTTAGAGTTTTTGATGTAGAATCGGGTAAGCTTTCAGAATTTCGCTATAATTCAACTATTTTTTCTCCTGCTTTATCACCCAATTTGGACAAAATTATTGTTGCAGAGGCCGATAACAAGTATCAATCGTATTTGGTTGAGATTGACACCCAATCGGGTAAAATTCAACGTAAGTATACTTCCCCTTCTCACGATTATTTTATAACCCCTTCGTATCTGGGGAGTTCCGATACTGTATTGACGGTTGCCATTAGAAATAATCAAAAAGGGATTTTGGCGGTTGATTTAAAAAATCAATCAGAAAAAATTGTTTTACCATTTGGAAATCAAGAGATTAAAAGACCGATATTTCATCAAAACTATCTTTTTTTTATTGGAGGAAATCGAGGGGTTAACGATTTGTATGCGCTCGATTATTCAAGCAATGAATGCTATAGGGTTATAACTTCGCGTTTTGGTTTAGCAGATTATTCACTACATGCCGATACTATTATTTATAGCGATTATACAGCAGATGGTTTTTGTATTCGGCAAATGAAGATAACACCCAATGAGTTTCATTTGGTCAATCTTGATTCACTGTCATATAAAGCACCTTTTGCTCAGACATTAAACCAACAAGAAGGAGGGGCGATTGATTTCTTATACTTAGATACAATTAATTATAAATCAATTAAATATAAAAAAACATCCCATTTGTTTAAATTTCATAGTTGGGCTCCGTTGGCTGTCGACCCTTATAATTATATGATTTATCCGGGAGTTTCAGTTGCTAGTCAGAATATGTTAAGTACTTCTGAATTTATTGCTGGCTACAGATATCGATGGGAATCAAAAAATAATGAATTTTATCTGAATTATAAGTATTTAGGTTGGTTTCCAGTTATTTCAGTTGAAGGTAATTATGGAAAGAAAAAATTGAACTACGGAATTACTGGAGAGCCATCACAAACGAATCATAAAGGAGAGGAAATTAAGCCATTAATCGACGCTTTTGAGTGGGACGAGGCCTCGGTTCGCACACAGGTGTATTTGCCCCTGAATTTTAGTAAAGGGGCGATTAATAGTTTCTTGTATCCTTCAATAAATCATATGTTTACATACTGTAAAACGAACGAGACGACTCCCTTTCGTTTTCCGTCAGGAAGTATTAATTCGATGGAATATTCCTTGCGTTTTTATTCTATGTTGAAGCAGTCTCAACAAGCGATTTTTCCACGGTTTGGGGCCTTATTTGATGTTGGTTTTTTTCACTACCTTTCTTCTACATCTGGCTTAGGGCGTTACGCATATGTCTCTGGATTATCATATTTTCCAGGTTTTTTTAAAAACCATAGTATCCGTGTTGCCGGTGGATATCAGGCGAAGTATCAGAATGAGTTTTTGCTTACAAATAAAATCAATTTTCCCCGAGGGCATTTACAATCGGTCAATAGTAAAATGCTCTCTTATAGCGTTGATTATAAACTGCCTGTGGCTTTCCCCGATTGGGGGCTTTCCCGTTTTCTTTATTTGAGGAGAATTGAACTGGGATTCTTTTATGATCAGGCTTTTCTGCGAAGCCGATATGTTAAAAACCATGTCTTTAATCTTCGTTCAACGGGTGGTGAAATTGTCTTTAAATCAAATGTTTTTCGCTTTTTTGCGCCTATCGATTTTGGGTTCAGGTGTAGTTATTTGTTTAATAACAAGTTTGACACCGATTTTCTTTTTAACATTACTTTTTCATTATAGAACATTTCCCATATTTTGTTGTTTGTCTGTAAATAAAAATATTCTATGGAACAATTTAATTTACACCCTTTAATTTCCGGGCGCTGGAGTCCAAGGGTTTTTACATCAGAAGTAATTGATAAAGAAAAAATTTCATCTTTATTTGAAGCTGCCCGATGGGCTCCGTCTGCACGAAATAGTCAGCCCTGGCGTTTTATTTACGCATCAAAAAATGATGGAGAAAGGTGGGTAAGGTTACTCGATATTCTGACTCCTTCGAATAAAGTTTGGGCGCAACATGCATCACATTTAGTATTGGCTTGTGTCGCAAAGGTCGATTTATCAAGTAATTCAATACGAAAGTCTGCATTATACGATTTGGGTTTGGCAGTGGCTAACTTCACTTTTCAGGCTAATTCATTGGGTATTTATATTCGGAATATGGGTGGTTTTGAATCATCAAAAGCTATTTTAAATTTCTCAATTCCATCAGAGATTGAACCTGTAGTGGTCTTGGCTCTCGGCTATCCCGATGAAACTATAAGCTCGAATCCGGATTTTGATGTTCCAATAAAAACACGAAGGGAGCGTGCCGCTACGAATAAGTTTGTTTTTAATGGTTCCTGGAAGGATCTTGTTTGGTAAACACTATTTGATTATGATATTTCATAGGGAGGCTTTCTGCTTCCTTTTTTATTGTTTTTTCACAACAGTATATTTTATTTTCTTGATTCTAAAATGGCGTGTTTAAAATGGGGTGTTCTTCGATGCTCATTTTATAAATTTTCATTTATTGGAAGAATTGGTATATAAAACGAAGAAAATTATCATTTTTTCTAATTTGCATGAAAATCCTAATTTTATTTTATGTAATTAAACTGCATTTAATCAGCACTTTAAGTGTTTAATTCTTCAGCTTTAACTGGTTGAGATTCTTTTATAGATTATAATTCCCATTACAGAACAGGAATAATAGAACCAGAATCGTTTTATGTTAGAATAAAATGAAACCTACAAATTTCAGATATATTTTTCGATAGTTTAAAAATTGCTTTCTGTAATGGAAATATCACTTTTTGTTGCAGGAGCAATCCTTCCCATCTTTTTTTGAAGACTCAATTTATTTGTTTGAATTTTTACTCATACCCCAAAGAGGAGAGACAGTAATATTTCCGATTTTCCTACATGTTTACTATTGTAAACCACGAATTACATTCAAATGTGCACACATATGTACACTACACTTAATAATCTTAAAAATACGTTAATGAAAAATTCTTATCAAATAAAAAAGTAATTTACAAATTGAACCTAATTATAGCAAAAAACAATTGTAATTAAAATCACTATAATATGCTTATAATCATTTATATAAAATCAAATAGTTAAAGTAAAGTCTAGCACTTAATCTCTCATTTCAGATAAAACGTCATAAATTTGTAAATAATTTATAATTTGAATGAATTAAAACACTATTAACCAATACTTTAATATTAATTAATTCAATAAAGAGTTTATCTGGTGTCTTTTTTGTAATTAATTGAAATATAAACAATATTATTAACTGTTGATTTTTGTTTAATACAAATGTATATTGTCGAATGTTACAAATTAGAATTCACATTTTGTGATAATTTATTACATTTGTTTTTTGTTTGTAAGCATGTTTTCATTTGTGGAAATACAATAATGTAAACCACAAAAAATGTAAATACCAATATGATTAACTGCTTAAACCGCAACCGGATTATAATTTCAGACTGAATAATACCATTGTAGAATTCAATACTGAAACTATATAAATAAAATACAAATAGCGACTTACGAGACTATGATATTAACTTTAGAAAATTAAACAAATGAAAGATCGATTAACCCAATTATTGGAGAAGAAGAAGATATCGCCAGCAGAATTTGCTGATATGATTGGTGTTCAGCGTTCTAATGTTTCACACATATTGAATGGCCGAAATAATCCAGGTTTTTCGTTTATACAAAAGGTATTGGAATCTTTTCCCGATCTTAATCCACGGTGGTTGATTATGGGAGAGGGCGATATTTTTGGGCAGCTAGGTACCGACTCAATTGCTCGAAATACTGCGATACATACAAATGAAGATTTAAATAAGGCTAAATCAACTATAGTCCCAGATCTTTTCACGACCGATCAAAAATCAGTTAATGAGAGTGTTATTCCTCCAAAACAGTCTCAGCCTTCCGACGTTTCAATGCTTAGAAGTGAACCCGCAGCATATTATCACACAGCGGTAACTAAGCCCGATCAAAAGACTATTGTCCGAACGATGATTTTTTATGACGATAACACCTTTGATGATTTTTCCCCAGCCAAGAAATTGTAGTATATTTGGCCAGAAATTTTGAAAAAAATGAACAAAAGAGTAGGCCAATTACAACTGATAAAAAAAATAAAGCTTAATTATAATAATTATTTACTTGAATTTAAGGCAGATTCTATATTGTCTGACATTAAGCCTGGTCAGTTTGTTAACATACAAATCGATCGATCGCCATCTACTTTTCTTCGTCGTCCCATTTCTATTTATGATGTAAATTACCAGACTGACACAATTTCTCTAGTAGTTAAAATTGTTGGTGCTGGTTCTGAAACGCTTACCAGCACTGAACCTGGTTCGATAATCGACATGGTTTATCCGCTTGGAAATGGTTTTTCCCAACCTAAAGCTGGCGATAAATGCTTATTAGTAGGAGGAGGGGTAGGTGTTGCTCCCTTGTATCTACTGGCCAAAGAAATGAATATAAATGGTATAAAACCATTTATCCTTTTAGGAGCACGTACTGCCGAGGATCATATTTTACTTTCAGAATTTAACAAATTGGGTGAAGTTTTTCTCACAACAAACGATGGCTCGTTGCAAGTTAAAGGTTTTGTTACTGATCATGAAATATGGAGTAACTCTTTAAATTTTAATAAAATATACTGTTGTGGTCCTGAACCAATGATGAAAGCTGTGGCTGCCAAGGCGGCTAAACTCGACATCGATTGTGAAGTTTCACTTGAAAACCTGATGGCATGCGGTTTTGGTGTTTGCCTTTGCTGTGTTACCAAAACTCACGATGGACATAAATGTGTTTGTACCGAAGGACCTGTTTTTAATATAAAAGATCTGGAATGGCAAATTTAGAAGTTAAAATACATAACCTTACCTTTAAAAATCCTGTAATTACCGCATCAGGAACTTTTGGCAACGGGGTTGAATTCGATGACTTTATTGATGTTAATTCATTGGGCGGTATTGTTTTAAAGGGGACCACTCTAAAGCATCGTGAAGGAAATAACTACCCGCGTATGGCCGAAACGGCTTCGGGTATGCTAAATGCTGTAGGGTTACAGAATAAAGGTGCAGAGTACTTTTGTAAACATATTTATCCAGCAGTATTAAGGTATGACACAAATGTAATTGTAAATGTAAATGGTTCCACCATTGAAGATTACATTGCTTTAGCTGAAATCATAAATGACTTAGAGGCTATACCTGCTATTGAATTAAACATTTCTTGTCCTAATGTAAAAGAGGGTGGAATGGCATTTGGTACCAGTTGTCCAATGGCAGAGCAGGTTACAAAAGAAGTTCGTAGAGTTTATTCTAAAACACTGATAGTTAAGCTTTCTCCTAATGTTACCAATATTGCCGAGATTGCGCGTGCGGTTGAATCGAATGGGGCAGATGCGGTATCGTTGGTTAATACGTTCCTTGGAATGGCTATTGACGCTGAAAAACGTGTTCCCAGGTTGTCGACTGTAACCGGTGGCTTATCGGGACCGGCTATTAAACCTATTGCACTGAGAATGGTTTGGCAGGTTGCTCAGGCTGTTAAAGTGCCTGTTATTGGTATGGGGGGCATCATGTGTGCATCTGATGCTATTGAGTTCTTGCTGGCGGGGGCTTCTGCTGTTCAAATCGGTACGGCGAACTTTGTTGATCCTCAAGTTTCAGTTAAAGTGATTGCTGGAATTGATGATTACCTCCAAAGGCATAATTTTAATTCGGTTTTGGATATTATTGGCGGATTACAAATGTAATCTAATTTAATTTACAAATGTAATGTATAGGTTGTCTGGTTTAAAATATTTTTTACTTGTTTTTTTGTTTTTGATACTGCCGGTTTTTTTCCCAGCAGCTCTTGACAATCGCTCAAAACTGGACAATCTTCCGATTCCTCTAAATAATTACCTTGTCAACAGCTTTTCCGATTTTAAATATTCCAGTATTGTTGATAATGAACTTAGCCGTTTCATGGATTATAATGGCTTACATGGGGTTTCACTAGCTGTTGTTAAAGACGAACGCCTGGTTTTTGCTAAAGGGTATGGTTTAGCTATTACTGAGGATAGTATCCCAACAGCTCCCGGAACTGTTTTTCGTTTAGCCAGTGTTTCTAAGCTCATTTCAGCTGTAGCAATTATGAAGCTTGCTGAGGAAAAAAAGCTTGCGCTTTCTGATAAAGTATTTGGAGCAAAAGGCTTCTTTAATGAGGATAAGTATTTGGATATAAAAGATAAAAGGCTTGAGGATGTCACTATTCATAATTTGCTGAATCATTCGGGGGGGTGGACTCAACGATATGGCGATCCGATGTTTAATCTGCTTCAAATTGCGAAATTGGTAGGCGATACGCCTCCTGTTACGTTCAATTCATTAATGAAATTTGTTCTTAGCCGAAATTTGCATTTTTCTCCTGGTGAGGCGCACAGTTATTCTAACCTTGGTTATTTTTTTCTGGGTGAGATTATAAATCGTGTAACGCAGCAGCCTTTCGATGAATATATTAAAAATGAAATTCTTTCTCCAATGGGTATTTTCGATATTCAGTTGGCTAATAATCGATTTGAAGAAAGGTTTCCTAATGAAGCTAAATATTACTTGCCTTATGGCGATTCGTTGATCTTATCCTATACAGGTGATTCATCCCTAGTTTCTAAAATGTACGGAGGGAACGATGTCCACCTGTTGGGAACTGCTGGTGGTTGGGTGGCTTCGGCGCCTGAATTAGCTAAATTTATGGTCTCTATTGATGGTTTTAACCATGTTCCTGATTTTTTGTCTAAAGCAAGTATTGCTCAAATGACCCAGGATAAGGAACATTTTCTCGGATGGAAACAAGAATACCGTGATGGTTGGCTTCGTACTGGAAGCTTTGCCGGTACTCAGGCTGTTATGTTCAGGGGAAATGATGGCTTTAGTTGGGTTTTTCTTTGTAATACAAGCAGTTGGAAAGCTGCTTCTTTTTCTTATGATGTTATCAGGTTAATGAATAAGATTGAACATTCAGTGAAATATTGGCCTGATATTGATTTGTTTAACGCCGATATGTTTGCACATTCTGCTTCTCGTCTTCCATTATAATCACTTTTTAGCTGTTTTTTAAAACTTTCAGTCTTGGTATCTGTTTATTTAATAAACAAAAAAGATAACTATGTCTGAATATAGGGTGATAATGCCCAAAATGGGTGAAAGTGTACAGGAAGCTACTATAACAAAATGGTTTGTTAAAGAGGGCGATAGCGTAAAGGAAGATGATGTACTTTTTGAAATTGCGACCGAAAAAGTGGATTCCGAAATTCCTTCTCCGGTTGATGGTACTGTTGTGAAAATTTTATTCGAAACTGGGGCAGTTGTCCCTGTTGGCGACTTGGTTGCAATTATTTCAGTTGGTAGCGAGGGTGCATCCGAGGATAAAATTAAAACAACAAAAAATGTTGATTTGCCTGTTATTGAAGTTGCTACTGTAAAAAGTAATCATGTCGGCTCTGAAATACCGGTCAAATTTTTCTCGCCTTTGGTTAAGTCGATGGCAAAAAAAGAAAACATTGGAATTCATGAACTTAATCAACTTGAAGGTTCGGGAATAAATGGTAGGGTACAGAAAAAAGATGTGTTGGAATATATCGCATCGAGGGGTCATAAGGAGAACAAAAATCTAAAAAATACAATTACTTCTACAGTTGAAGATCCGGTAGTGAAGAAAACTGCCATTGCAGTTGGAGGTTCCGATCGAGTGGTTGAAATGGATAGGGTTCGTAAAATTATTGCTGATCACATGATTAATTCGGTACGGGTAGCCCCTCATGTAACCAATGTGGTGGAGGCCGATGTCACTAATCTTGTGCTTTGGCGGAACAAGGTTAAAGACGAATTCTTTAAGAAATATAATGAGAAACTGACTTATATGCCAGTGTTTATCGAGGCGGTCGCTTCTGCTTTGCGCGAGTTTCCGATGATTAATTCATCAGTTGACGGCGATAAGATAATCCTTCGAGGAAAGGTTAATATTGGTATTGCAGTGGCAAAGCCTGATGGGAACCTTATTGTTCCAGTAATTTCCGATGCGGATCAAAAAAACCTTATCGGTCTGACTTCTGCATTGAATGATTTGGCGAATAGGGCAAGAATCAATAAGTTGTCGCCCGACGAGATTAGTGGGGGTACTTTCAGTATTACCAATTTTGGTTCGTTCCGAAATTTGTTTGGAACTCCCATCATTAATCAGCCTCAGGTTGCAATCTTAGCTACTGGGAATATCGAAAAAAAACCTGCGGTGATGGAAACTCCTACCGGAGATGCTATTGTAGTGCGGCATATTATGTATTTGTCACTTACCTACGATCACCGAGTGATTGATGGTGCTTTAGGTGGGGCTTTCCTTCGTCGGGTGGCCGATCTTCTTGAAGCTTTTGATAGTAACCGTTTAATTTAATTTGTTATGATTAGTTCTTATCCTGAAATTTATAGCATTACCACTGTTGATAAAGAGGTTTTGAAAGAGTGGTATAGATTATTAGTTCTTGGCCGAAAGCTTGATGAAAGGGCTCCAAATTATCTGAAACAAGCCCTCGGCTGGTCGTATCATGCCCCGTATGCCGGGCACGATGGAATTCAATTTGCTATTGGGCAACATTTCGATCGCAATACAGATCATTTATTCCCGTATTACCGAGACATGATGACTTGTCTTTCTGCGGGGTTAACTGCCGAAGAAATTATTCTGAACGGCATTTCCAAGGCTACTGATGTTTCCAGTGGCGGTCGCCATATGTCGAACCATTTTTCCAAACCCGAATGGAACATCCATAACGTTTCGTCGTGTACCGGAAATCACGATTTACATGCAGTTGGTGTTGCCCGTGCAATTAAATATTATGGCAGTAAGGGAGTGGCCATAACTTCTCATGGTGAATCGGCTACTTCTGAAGGGTATGTTTATGAGGCAATTACTGGCGCAGCTAGGGAACAGCTCCCTGTTATTTTTGTTTTGCAGGATAACGGGTACGGTATTTCAGTTCCTAAGCATATGCAGCCTGCAACCCGTAAAGTTGCTGATAATTTCCAGAGTTTTAAAAATCTAAGGGTAATACATTGTAACGGAAAGGATGTTTTCGATTCGATGAATGCCATGGCTGAGGCAAAAAAACATGTACTCGAAACCGGGAACCCGGTCATTCTTCAGGCAAATTGTGTAAGAATGGAATCGCATTCGAACTCAGATCGACATGAATTGTATCGTTCAGAAAATGAGCGTAATTATGTGAAAGAATACGACCCGTTGGCAAAATTCAGAAGAATGCTTTTGCGCTACGAACGTCTTTCTGATGCTGATTTGCTTTCTATTGAAAATGAAGTTGCTGCAATTGTCAAAGAAGCTCACAAGAAAGCAATGGACGCGCCTGACCCAAGTCCTGAGTCTATTTTTGATTTTGTTATGCCTGAACCGTATTTACCTGTAAAATATCGTGATGGTGTTCATAACGAGAAAGGTGAAAGTTTAAAACTAGTCGAGGCCATCAATAAAACATTGAAGGAAGAATTCAGACATAATCCAGATACGTTTATTTGGGGACAGGATGTTGCCAACAAGGAAAAGGGTGGGGCATTTAATGTAACAAAGGGTATGCAGAAAGAATTTGGTGAAAAGAGGGTATTCAGTGCCCCTATTGCAGAAGATTTTATTGTGGGTACTGCCAACGGAATGAGCCGCTTTGATCAGAAAATAAGAATTGTGATTGAAGGGGCAGAATTTGCCGATTATTTTTGGCCCGCAATGGAGCAGTATGTTGATTCGAGTCACGATTACTGGCGATCGAATGGAAAATTTGTTCCAAACATGACCATTCGCCTTGCTTCGGGTGGGTATATCGGTGGCGGTTTGTATCATTCTCAGAATATTGAAGGTGCCTTAGCAACTATTCCAGGAGTACGTATAGTTTATCCTACCTTTGCCGATGATGCAGCTGGGCTGTTACGAACTTCTATCCGATCAAAGGGAATGACTGTTTTCATGGAACCTAAAGCACTTTATAATTCGCCAAGTGCAGCAAGTGTGGTTCCCGATGGCTTCGAGGTTCCATTTGGAAAAGCGCGGATCAGAAGGTTTGGTAATCATATTTCGCTTTTAACTTATGGCAACACTTTGATATATAGTCTTGAAGCTGCAGAATTACTCGCTAAAGAAGGTATTGATGTCGAAGTTATCGATTTGCGCTCACTCATCCCGCTTGATAAAGAAACAATTATTGAATCGATTAAGAAAACTAATAAAGCGATTGTGGTTCATGAAGATAAAGTTTTTGCAGGTTTTGGTGCTGAACTGGTTTCTATAATCAATGAAGAGGCTTTTGAACACCTCGATGCACCGGTTAAGCGTGTTGGTGCAACTTACACCCCAGTAGGGTTCAACCGTATCCTCGAACGTGCAATTTTACCAAACACATCTGCTATTGCTGATGCAATAAAAGTATTGTATAACTATTAATCCTGTTTTTATGAAAAAGGTTGCGTTGTTTTATAGTTTCAATTCAAATAAAACCGCTCGTTTGGGCGAAAAAATTGTAAATACAATTGGCAAAGATCTAGTTGATATTTTTGATGCCGAACAAGTTACTGTTGAGCAGTTTATGAAATATGAACATATCATTGTTGGGGTATCTACATGGTTTGATGGTGAATTGCCAATTTATTGGGACGAATTTGTACCTGCCATTAAAGGTATTGATTTGAAAGATAAGCAATTTGCTATTTATGGGCTTGGCGATCAGAAGGGATATCCCGAAAACTTCAATGACGGAGTTGGCATATTTGCAAATCTGGTAATAGAGAGGGGTGCCAAAGTGGTTGGTTTCACCGATGTTCAAGGGTATGATTTTGAAAAATCGGCGGCCATAATCGATGGGCGTTTTGCGGGGCTTTGCCTCGATCAGGAAAATCAGTCAAAACTTACCGATGGACGGATCAACACCTGGATTGAACAATTGAAAAAAGAAGGATTTATTTAGTGAGTGTTGGCTCTGAAATTTTATGGCTATATTTACAGTGAATCAAACATCTTTGTTGTGTGAACTGTTTTAAAACGAGATATATACTCTTTTCGTTGGTAGCTTCCACTTTTTTGTTTTCATGCAACCAGCCTGATTTCCAATACGAAATCAAGATCAAATATGTTTGTTTGGATAGTTTGAGCAAAGTTATTCCAGTTACCGACACTTTGGTTATTCCTGTTTTATACGATACCTTGCTTATTGACAGCAATTGGTCTGTAGATGAAAAGAAACAACAATTTATTAATCAGGTTTTGCCTGCAATTTTAATTGTACTGAAGTTTCGCACATCCATTTAAAGTTTTCAACACCAACGATGTGCATTAGTTGGTAATTACTTATATTGCTGTATTTCTGTATTTTGTGTTTTCCATTTTCGTCATGCAGCCATTTCGG
>Ga0123334_1004609_pt1 | contig 13907 bp, 11 predicted proteins | sample BiotimSIPDNA_FD_89706 | JGI IMG/M metagenome (GOLD analysis project Ga0123334, IMG submission 89706) | Anaerobic biogas reactor microbial communites from Washington, USA - Biogas_R1 time_0 SIP DNA | ecosystem: Engineered > Bioreactor > Anaerobic > Unclassified | place: Washington, USA... | reverse complement strand
TGAATTTCGTGGAGATGATGATGTATGGGTATTTATTGATAACAAGCTAGTGGTTGATATTGGTGGTTGTCACTCTCCTGTGGAAGGGGCTGTCAATTTAGATACGCTTGGGCTCACTGAAGGAGAAACGTATCCTTTCCATATCTTCTTCTCTGAACGGAATGCGACTGGCTCGAATTTTAAAATGCGTACTTCAATTAATTTGCAAACACAGAAGACGTATTACCCTGTACAAGTACCTACAGCGAATGGAATGATTGAATTTTCGATTTTGCAATTATTAATGGATGAATCGATTAGTTGTGATATTTCTAGTGTCACAAAAATTGATACTACAGAAGCTCAATCTGTTTTCTTGTTGTATGGTAATTCGTTGGATCCTGAAGGTGTTGTTTTGAATCCAGGCTTAAGTTATGGTGGAATAGTAGTAAATGAAAACATGGCTGGTTTTGTTATTGACACAAATGCGATTGTGATGAAAAGAGCGTTACAGCCAGGAACTTATATTTTACGTTTTTATTTAGCTTCTGATTTATCTCAATCCTCTGAAGTGTATTTTACTGTACCTGCTTATCCATTGCCTTCCATTGCTTTTGTCGATTCTCTAGGCAACAAATTGGATTCTAACGATGTGATTGTTGGCAATATGGCTTTTGTTCCATATAAAGTCAGGATAGTGGTGCTCTATATGGACTCCATTGTTTGTACGGATTGTTTCTCTAAAATAAACTTAGAATCATTGGATTCGATTTCATTTTTGAATGAAAATGATTTCCCTGTTTCTTCTATAGAGATGGATTCGACAGGTTATGCCACGTTCTATGTAATGGGTTTAAAGACAATAGTCAATGGTTCTGTAAAAATTTCTGGAGCTTCAGTAGATAATGCTTTAACCATTCCAATTAATATGGAAGAGCCTCCAGTTCCTTATCCAAAGGATGCTGAAATGCATGATCGAAATGGAGATGGCGTTCCTGATAGTTTGATTCTTACTTATAGTACGCCTTTAATAAATGATGATATTCCAGATTCTTTATCATGGTTTTTCGGCGATTCTGTTTGGCATAATATTGAAGCAGACGATTTGATAAGTAAGATTCAAGATTCTTCAATTATTATAAAAGCAGATTCTTTAATAGATATTGTTTTTACTGGATTAGAAAAGAAAATATATAAAGGGAGTTCTAAAACGCAGTTTACATATACACCTAATGAAGGAATTGATTCTGGTATCGTGCAAAAAATGCGAGTCACAGGAGTGATTTCTGACAGAATCGGTCCAATTATTACTAATGCGTTTATTACTCCAAAAGCAGAAAATTTAAGTCAATTGTCTTTGACGTTTAGTGAATCTCTTGACACGACAAGTATTTCAATGGATAGTATTTTAGAATTTAAGGTCTGGCGAGAGGGTGTTGAAGTATCTGGTTCTTTAGAAATAAGAAGTCAAACAAGAAATTCAAATGGCAAACGTTATGATCTTATTTTTATAGCAAATGAAAATTCAGTACTTCCAATTGTGGGAGATAGCGTGCGATTTGCCCCTGGTGTCGCTCGTGATCTAAGCCAAAACTATCCTCATATTAATAATCCTTATGTACGGATTATTGGAGAACAGTTTACAACGGTAGATGCAACTGAATTGATTATTGTGGATTCAGAAACAAGAAATACGGATTCTTTAGATCCTGTAGTGGTAAAAGCATTCCCTTTAACAGAAACGTTTAAGAACGCCGAAAAAGAGATGGGGCTTCCAGGTCATTTAATTCGATATGATTTGAATGAATTACTGTTAACATATCCTGATGTATTAAAAAGCGAAATCTTTATAGAATATGAGATATTCTACTTCACTAATCTAGGTCAATATATTAATTCCTCTAAAGACAAGATTAGTTGTACTGATGATGTGTTTAATGGAGATTGTTCTAAAAATCCAGGGAATATTTATTTAGGCTGGAATATGAGAAGTGAGAAAGGCCGAAAGGCAGGAACAGGAGCTTACATTTCTCGGTTAAAGTTTAAAATACAAGCTGGCGAACACCTTGTTGATAAAAAAGACGAAACGTCTTCTTTTGGAATAAAACGAAATAAATAATTCTTTAATCCAAGGGGTATTTAGCAGATACCTCTTGGTGATTCGCTGAGGCGATTTCCCAAGAATCATAGAGATGATCTGTTTGTTTTTTATTCTCGTCAAGGTCTTTGGCTAGAGAAGTGATAAGCTCTCCATTATTTTGTTCCGAAGCTAATACCAGTTTTTCTTCAAGCTCGGCGGCGTGAGTTTCTTGCCTTTTTATCGCCTCTTCTATACGGGAGAGTTCTTTTTCTAGAGGCTTTAATAAACGAGATCGTTCAGCAATATAATCTGCACGAGCCTTTCTGTTTTCTTTATTAGGAACAACCGTTTCTTTTTTTTCTGTCTGAGCCAGAGGTAAAGAAGTCATGGCTTCTTTCTTTTCTGATTTCCAGCCAATGGTTTCTAAGAAGTCTTGATAAGAACCTTCAAATGAAAAGCATATCCCTTGATCAAAAACAATGAGTCTATTAGCAAAAGCATGAAGTAATTCTTCATCATGAGTGACTACCATGGCAGTGCCTTCATAGTCTTCAAGAGCATCGATTAAACTTTCAATAGACTCCATATCCAAATGGTTTGTGGGTTCGTCAAGAAGCAAAAGATTGCATGAGGTTGCAAGTATTTTACCTAAAAGAACGCGACTACGTTCGCCACCTGAAAGCACGCGTACTTTCTTTAACGCCGTATCCCCTGAAAACATCATTAGCCCTGCAAGACTACGAGCTCTGCCACGAGAAGAGTCTGGAACCGCTGTTTGAATTTCTTCTTCAACAGTATTTTCTAAATTCAAGCGGTTGATATTTGTTTGTCCAAAATAATTGATTTTTATGTTTGGATTATATTCAATTTGTCCGTTGCATGTTTTTAATTCATTTGCAATCAAATTGAGTAAAGTCGTTTTTCCTCTGCCGTTAGGGCCAATAATTCCAATACGATCCCCTTTGAAAATTTCGATAGAAAGATCTTCTATTAATTGAGGCCCGTTTGGATAAGCAAAGGAAAGATTTTTAATTTGAAGCATTCTTTTGCCAGGAAAAGGAGCTTCAGTGAAGGAAAAGTCTAAATTCCTTTCGTGAGATAAGCGTTCTATTGGCCCAAGTTTTGCCACTGTTTTAAGTTTCGATTGCACCATGGCTGCTTTACTTGCCTTAAAGCGAAACTTATCAATCACTTTTTCTAATTGTTCTCTTTTTTTAGCTTCGTTTTCTTGGGTGCGTATAAAAACTTCTTCTTCTTCAGCAATGGTATCTTTTAATTTTTGTACAGTGCCTTGAATTTTACGCATCTTCTGCCGGTGGATTCCTACAGTATGAGTACAAACAGAATCCATAAAATGGCGATCATGAGTAATTAATAGAAGCTCTCCTTTCCATTGCTTTAGAAAGCGCGAAAGCCAGCGCGTAGAAACAACATCAAGATAGTTAGTAGGTTCATCTAGTAAAAGCATTTTAGGTTCAGAGGCAAGAACCTTAGCGAGATTTAATCGAATTTGAAATCCACCAGAAAGAATAGAAGGACTTTTGTCCATGCTTTCTTCATCAAAGCCAAGCCCGAAAAGGATTGCCTCCACTTTATGGGTTTCGAGCCAGCCTTCTTCATTTTCTTGAAGAACCGAACAAGCTTCTTCGCGAACCGTAGGATATGTAAAGTGAATATGCTGCGATAAATGTCCAAAGGTATAATTTTTGGGAATGCAAATGCTGCCGCCATCTAAGTCTTCTTCACCGAGAATAATTTTAAATAGAGTGGACTTCCCTGAACCATTGCGCCCAATAACGCCAACGCGTTCGAGAGGAGCAACTAAAAAACCAGCTTCTTTAAATAGAGTCTGAGAACCGAAATCTTTTGATATGTTTTGAATTTGAATCACGACGCAAATATAGTTTTATATTCGAGATTTTAAAATTCAAAAGCCCCAGCAAATTTTGCCGAGGCTTTGTCAGATACTAACTCTAATTACTTTTCGTCGTACCACCATGGTTCGTTACTTCCTTTTATTTTTTGCTTATTTGCATAAGTGAAGTCTCGATTCCAGGTATTTTCAGGCTCATACTGCCTGTTTCTTCGCACAAGGCGACTTTGGTTATTTATCATTTTTTCTCCTTGCTGAGGTTTTTTTCCCAGCGATTGCTTTTCTTTATGATAACTTGTTAGAAAATGTAAAAAAAAATACGATTTAAAGCAAATTAAAGAAAAAAATGTTTTAAAACGGTCAAAAAAAGACAATTTAAGGGTCTTCTAACGTAAAACCGTAGTCTCGATAGATTTGCGCATCAATAAAGACCTGATGAACCCAGTTTCGAGCAAGAGGCTGTTTCCACCATTTTAAGGGTAAATCCTTTGGAGACGTTGAATTAAAGTAAATAGAAGCCAGAGCGTCTTCCATAGAAGAATGCTCCTCTAATCGACTTTTTAATTTTTTCGCCAAGTTTCTAAAACGATTTAAATCAGGTGTTTGTTGAAGAGAAATAAATCCTTCATGATTTTTGGTTAAAGACATTAATAGAGCTGGATCTATTTCTTCTTCTAGGGCTATTTTTAGAAGAGGAACAGATAATTTTAGTTCCATATTCCAAGGGTAGCCTTTGTATTGTACTTTGATTTCATTTGGAACAAAAAAAGAAACGATATAATCGTTGCCAAGTTTCTTTTGAAGAGCCTTTTTGATTCGATAACCTCTATTCTTAAACGTGCCAAATCCCTCCGCTTTTAATGAAAAAGAGGAACTATCTATTCGATATAAGAGGGGCATTTTCTTTTTACGGGTAATATTATTAAATGTGTTTAATGAGGTAGGAAGGACGTAAATAAGTTCTGGCCTCATCAAGCTTAGATTAAGTTGAGAGTCCACTTCCATGTGGATCTTTTCGGCTAGATTCAGAATAGTGTGTTCAGTAAAATCAAGAATAAGGGAATCTTGAATTTGACTTTGTCTTTTTAGATCAAAGTCTGAATTTAAAGTGGGCTTAGGATCAAAAAAGAACAAAGTCGTTAATAGAATAAAAATTAAAATAGGAATGCTAATATAGGTTGGTTTTTCATGAAAAAAATTCTTAAAAAGCCTAAAAACGGCTCGTCCTTTTGCAGAAAACAAAAAGAGGGCTCCTATAACAAGGATAAGAATGATGGCTGAACGAATAAAAAACACAATATTAATATAAGCAAAAAAACTAAAATGTTTATTTAGTATTTAAATACTAATTTTAGGACATGATGGAAAGTATTAAAAATTTAGTGATGATTGGTGATCGTATTCTTTTAAAGCCTATGGCAACAACGAATAAAACAGGAAGTGGCCTATATTTGCCTCCAAGTGTAAAAGAAAAAGATGCTGTACACACAGGAGTTGTGATAAAAGTAGGCCCTGGGTATCCTTTGCCTTCAAATCCAGACTCTGATTCATTTTTACACGAAAAATCAGACACAGTAAATTATTTGCCTTTGCAAGTAAAAGAAGGTGATCAAGCACTTTATTTACATAATAATGAACTAGAACTAGAGATAAACAATGAAAAATTCGTGGTGGTGAATCAAAATGCCATTTTACTAGTTTTTCGAGATGATCTCACTGATTTAGGTATAGAATGACCCCTTCAAATTATAAGATGCCATTATTTTTAGGTTTAATCTCCACATTGGTGATGCCTTTTTTAACCTTTATTTTTGTTGGGTTGTTTATTGTTCGTTTAGAAATAGGATTAGACCTTTTTTCTTTTTTTTATACAGCATTTGATTTGTTGTATGCGTTTTTCTTTTTGGTATTATTTGCGGGTAATCTTTTTTTGTTGAAAGCGCTGCTTTTAAGAATTTCTTTTAAAAATCACACCTTAAAAACATTTAATTTCCTAGTCCAATCGAATTTTATTTTATTTGCCTTTTTAACCATCGCTACGATATTTTTTTCAATAGAACCAATCTCTGAAGCGGCTTATACATTTTGGCTTGCCTGTTTTAGTATAGGAATTTTATTAAACATAAGCATTGGTATCTATTTATTGATTCAAGCCAAGTCAGAACGAAAAATAGTTTTTTTATGGATAGGCTTTGCTTTTGTATTCGCTCAGGTTTTTGATTACAGCGGCTTTCGTGTCTTTTTTTCTCTCACAGAAAACATCACGCCTGATTTTATATGGGAATTTTTAGGCTTATCTTTTTTTGATTATGAATCAATGGCTTCAGAGATAAAAACGATGTTTGATGAAATAACTTCGGTAAGTCTTTTTTTAACTTTGTCTCTAGGTGCCGTTATTGTTTTAGTGCGAACAGTAGCTTTAGCTATTTTTTATGTGTTAATGGCGCAGCTTCTTTTTATGCGTAAAAAGCCTAAAAAGATTTTATTGAATTCGAATGAAGAAAAAACTTCTCTAAAAATGGATTCGTGATTACACTTTGAATTTTATTCTGTATACACAGGTTCTTAAAGCTCACGAACGATGACGATATATTTATAGCCTATTTGAAAAACAAATTATTGCTTTTTTTGTAAGGCTTCTTGCAATGATTTCAAAACTTGAATCTGTTCACTAATTTTTGTGAATTGTTTTTGAATTGCTTCTTGAAGAAAAATAAAATAATCTTTATTTAAGAAGAGATTGTTTTTATTGGTTTTCACGTCTTTATAGAGTTCCTTAAATTCAATCATTGCACTTGCATTTTTTTCTACAGTGGAAATAAGCTTTTGTTTTAATTCTTCAAGTTGTACCTTATTCTTTTTGATTTTTTCTTCATCGTTTATTCGAAGAACTCTTGCTGGTAATTTGGCAAAGGGTTCAAATGTTTTCCCTGCAGAAGCATTAGTGGAAGCTCTAAGGCCCGTTTTTTTTGCGGAAGAATCAATAGAGATTCGACAAACATTATCTCCCATAAAATTACATATCACACGTTTTTCTTTTTGTTTAAGTTCATTGTAGGGATTGAATTCTTGATTGGTACCAATAAAGTTTGCTGGTGCATATAGCGGAATCGATTCGCCAGCGATTGTAATTGTATATTGAATGCACTCAATATTATTAAATAAAATAGTTTCGTATACATCGCCATTGGCATGAATAGTATGTTCCACTTCTTGCTGTAATTCAACTAGAGAATCATCTAAGTTGGCTAACAAGGGGATTTTATTATGTAGCCAAACGGAAAGACTATTTTTAAAACAAGAAGTAATAGATTCGTTTTGTACTTTTCGAATCCAAATGGGCGTACCTAAAAAGAAGGTGTCTGTAATGTTTGTTTGATCCCTTCCATTAAAAAAGGCGATTGCTTTGATGATTAAAGAAAAGGCAATCCATTTTTGAATAGAAACATAAATCTGATTCTCGTTGCAACATCCAGCAATTTGAGCAATCATTTTCAAAGAGTCGTCAGAAAGCTCCACTTTTTGAATTTTATTTAACCATTCTATTTGTTCTTCTTTAGTAATCTGAAGGTCAGCAGGAACAATAATATTATTATTGATGTTGACGTTTTCTTTAAGTAGTTTTTGAAGAGATTCTACAGAAAAGGTTTCTGGTAATGTGAGAATAAATAATACCTGATCTGCAATTCCAGCGTCGGTAAGAGATGCTTCAGGACGTTCTTTACTAGTCATGATTAAAGAACGAGCAGCTTTCTCTTGAATGATGATGTTCACAAAATTATGACACAAAGGATTTTTGCTATCAAAGCCTTGAAAAAAAACAATTTGATAGTTTTCTAAATTTTTGGGGATTTCTTGGTATCTTTTTGCAAAACTTAAAACATTGATGTCTCGAAACATTTGAATGGCTCGTCTTGCAATAATGTTTTTCCCAGAGCCAGAGCGACCATAAATATATACGGGTTGTTCTGTAAAAAGGGATAAGAAGGTGGTTTCAAAAATAGCTTCTCGGTCAAATAGGTCTTTTGACAATAAACGGAGTAATTCCGAAATTCTGGTTTTAATATCCATGGTTCTCCTCGAGCTAGATATTTTTGAGATTTCATATAATATAAAATTTTATTTTTTTGAAAAAGTTAAATTTTATTTAATTAGAAAGGCTTTTATGGATAGTTACAAGAAAGAAGGCGTTTTACTTATACAATTAGGGTCTCCGAAATCATCTGGAAGGGATGACGTTAAAGAGTATTTGCTTTCATTTTTAGGCGATTCTCACACAGTTGGGGCCCCACCCTTCATTTGGAAACCCTTGCTTCGATATTTTATCGCTCCTAGTCGAGCAGCAAAGTCGGCGTTAAAGTACCAGGAAATGTGTGAAACCCAAGGTGTCGAAGAAATGCCGTTAATTACCTATACCAGGCAATTTGCAGAGGGGGTGCAAGCGGAATTGCATAATTGTGCTGTAGTGCGTTATGCTTTTCAATATGGAGCTTCTCCTTCTATTTCAGAAGCCTTAGATGATTTTGTTAGAGAAGGAGTGACTCAAGTTAGAGTGATTCCTCTTTATCCACAACGTTCTGGAGCCACTTCGATAGCTTCTTTAGATCAACTAAAAGAAGTTCAGGGCTTATATCCATCATTGCATTTTTGTGTTTGCCATGGCTTTGCCGAACATCCTGCGTGGATTGAGAATGTGGCCGATTCTATTAGACCTTATCAAAAAGATTCTTCTTATACCATTCTCATTTCATGGCACGGCATGCCTCAAAAAAGAATACGTCTTGGAGATCTTTATGAAAGTGATTGTCAGAAAAGCGTTTTAGCATTAGAAAAAGCATTAGGCTCTTCTGTTAAGGTCTCTTATCAAAGCCGATTTGGATTAGGAGAATGGTTAGGCCCGTCAACAACAGAAACGTTAAAGGCTTTAGGTAAAGCGGCAGCCAAAGTGATTGTCGTTTGCCCCGCCTTTACTGTAGATAATTTAGAAACACTTCATGAAATAGATATAGAAGCAAAAAAGATTTTTTTAGAGGCTGGTGGTTTAGAATGGCAAAGAGTGCCGTGTCTTAATGTGTCTTCAAAATGGATTTCCGATTTTGCAAATCAAATCGCTTTGGATTTACCGTGTCAAAAATTATAAATGTGACTTTTTTAGGATTATTGCTTTTGTTGAGTAGCCCTTCGCTTCTCAAAGCAAAAGAATTTCAACGCTTTAGCGCATTGCCTGTTTTAGGGTATTCTGAAGAAACAAAATGGCAGTATGGTGCGATTGCTTTGCTTTTCTTTAAACCCGAGGCCGAAGGCCTTCCTGGGTCATCGCTTGACTTGGGTGCATTTGGTACGACAAGAAAGCAGATGCAACTGATGGCGTCTCCAGACTTATATTTATTTCATGGGCAAGTTCATATAGATATGGAATTAGTCTATTGGGATTGGGTCGCTCATTACTTTGGAATCGGTAATCATCCTAATTTTGATGAATACTTGTCTTATGACATGACTCGTTATCAATTAAAGATTCCTGCTGAAACAAAGCTTTTTTTACCAGCCGCTTTGTTTTTTTTGAAATACGGTATCATAGTTCATATGGAGTACTGTGATATTGATTTTCAATTCAAAGATAATGGGATAGAGGAGCCATCTTCAACAGGAGGCCCGCGTACTGGTTTAGGCTATTCCTTGTCTTTAGATACTAGAGATCATCCCAATTTACCTTCCCATGGATTTTACGCCTATTGGAAGCAAGTCTTTTACAACAAGGCTCTTGGAGGCCCTTCTTTTATATTTCAAGAGCTGGATTTAAGAGGGTATACGTATTTGTTTTGGAGAACGTCTCTTGCTCTTGGGGCTCTCTATCAAATGTCTTTTGGGGATGTTCCTTTTGATCAGCTTGCTATGACAGATGGAACAAAGCGTTTTCGAGGCGTGGAACGGGGTGTTTTTAGGGATCGACAGTCTTTTGTATGGCAGGCCGAATTACGCCGACCACTTTTTTGGCGATTGGCTGGAACTATCTTCTATGAAACAACAAAAGTGGGCCCTTATTTTGGCGCGTTATATAGAGAAAAATGGCATCATGCCTTTGGCTTTGGTGGTCGTTTAGCTTTAAACAAAAAAGAGCGCGTTTTTGCGCGCTGTGATTTTTCTTTAATCGATGGGAAACACTTGGGAATGAGCATTTATATCCGGGAAGCGTTTTAAATACTTAGTCTTTTAATGTTGCCCAATCTAAAACGCCTTTTCTGTAAAGGTAAAAATAGCCACCTTCTAAAATAAATAAGAATGCTAGAAGAATAAAGAAGAGATCCCAACCACCTTTTAGGAACTGAATTGTCCAAGGGTAAAGAAAGGCTACTTCTAAATCAAAAACAAGAAATAGCATGGCCACTAAGTAGTATTTTACAGGATAGCGATCGTTGGCTGTTCCTGAAACGTGAGCTAATCCGCATTCATAAGCGGAACCTTTAATAAGAGTACGTTTGATGCGTCCTGGATGAAGAAGCCAGTTTGCTAAAAGAAGAATAAAAGGCACTGCGAGTGCAATTATTGTGAGAATAGTCACAGCAAATGTGGTGTCAAAAATGGAAACGTTATTCATATTGTAAAAATAGTAAAAAAGTCAATAGAGAATAGTTATTTTTCAATAACAATGTATTTTTAAAGGCATGAAAATGAAATTATTGAGTTATTTATTGTTGAGTTTAGCTCTTTTATTAAGTGCTTGTCTTTTTGATAGTGACACAGAAGAAGAGAAAGAATCAAAATCATCTTCTTCTACAGAGGTTATTTCCTCATCCTCTTCCGCAAAAGTAACGTCATCCAGCAGTTCTGTGACGACAAATAAATCGTCCAGTAGTGGAACGGTTGAAAGTTCCTCTTCTTCAAGCGAAATTCCACCAGAATCTAGTAGTTCTTCTGTATGGGTAGATTATCCATACTATAGCAGTGGCGTTTTCTGTTTTACAGAAGGTTGTGAAGATAATCCAACGTCATCCTCTTCTTCAGAAGAATCGTCTTCTTCCTCGGTAGTTATTGTTCCATCTTCTTCGTCAGTCGTTGTTTTATCGTCCTCTTCACAGCAAGATGCTGTGATTGAAGAAGGCGTTATGGTAGACAAAAGAGATGAGCAACGATATGAATTGACCTCTTTAAATGGAAAAACATGGATGGCTCAATCCATAAATTACGAGACAGCGACAGGTAGTACTTGTTATGAAAATAATGATACCTACTGTGATGTTTACGGGCGTTTATATACGTATGAGGCTGCTCAGTCGGCATGTCCTGGCGGTTGGCATATCGCAACAAGAGCTGAGTTTGAAGAAGCAAAGGCCGAGCCTACATTCCTATGGCTTTATGCGGGCCGTATGAATAATAATACTTATAATTTTGTTGATGGTATGGGCTTTCATTGGGTGGATGGACCAATCGAAAGTTCAGACAATCAAAATTGTAGTAGTGATCAGTGTGCTCTTATCTTTGTTCAAAAGAATCCAGACTCTAAGTATGCTGCTGATCCTGCTCTATTCTTCCAAAAGGATAATAAAACAAAAGGATTTAGTGTTCGTTGCGTGAAGAATTAGCAATACAAAAAAGCTCATCGTATTATTTTCTTTAAATATTTAAGCCAAGCCTCATTCTTTTTTAGAATGGGGTTTTGTTTTGTATTCACTAATTTTTTCAAAAACAGAGTCGCTTCTTTTTTTTCCAAGAAGTATTTCCAAATCTTTTTTTGGAGCATTTAAAAAGGCTTCTCTTTGACGATATTTTGAAAGAATTTTTTTCTTTGTTGACGGGCCTATGCCTGGTATAGCGAGCCACTCCACTTGTAAATCCAAGTTTCTTTTAGACCTTTGATAAGTAATTGCAAAACGATGTGCTTCGTCTCTAATCTTTTGCAGTAATTGCAGAGCAGGATTTTGTCGACGTAAAATGATGGATGGAGTGTTTCCAGGGAACACAATTTCTTCAAGCCTTTTTGCTAAGCCAATTAAAGGAATGTCTGCTTCATTCAGTTCTCTAAGAATACTTGCGGTCGCTTCCACTTGCCCTTTTCCTCCATCTATCACAAACAAATCAGGCATGGGAAGGTTCTCTTGGTGTAACCGTTCTATTCTTCGAGTGAGCACTTCTCTCATACTCCCAAAATCATCGACTCCAGAGACATTCTTGATCTTGAATTTACGGTAATTTGATTTATCTGGCTTTCCATTTTTAAAAGAGACTAGACTCGCGACAGTATGAGTGCTGGCTAAATGAGATATGTCTATGCACTCCATACGAAAGGGGGTGTTTTTTAATTGAAGTTCTTTTTGTAAAGTAAAAACGCTTTGCTCAACATCATCATATTTTTGAGCAGATGCCATCATTTCAACTAAAAGCATTTCTGCATTGGCTCCAGCTAATTTTAAGAAGCCTAGTTTTTCTCCTCTTTGAGGTTTAATGATAGATACTTTATGATTTGCTTGTGCTGAAAGAGCTTCTTCTAACAAGGTATGGTCTTCAGGAAGATCCGTGTCAATGGCAATTTCTTTGGGGATGACTTCGCTATCAAAATACCAAGAACCAATCATTTCTTGTAAAATTTCGGATTCACTTTGCTCTAAATTGCATTCTAAATTAAAGTGCCGACGGCCAAAGAAAACTCCTGCTCGGTATTCTAAAATAACAGCGGTTGCCACCTTTTTATTTCTTTTTACAGAAATAACATCAAGTGTTAAAGAGGCGTCTGAGGCGTCCGCTTTTTGACGTGAATGGAGTGCTTTTAATGCAAGAATAGCGTCCCTTTTTTTGGAAGCCGTCTCAAAGTCAAGCTTTTGGCTAGCTTCGTCCATTTCGTGCTCCCATTCAGCAATTAAATCGTTTCTCTTGCCTTCAAGTAGTAACGTGACTTCATGAACCCCTTTACGATATTCTTCTTCCGTACATAGGTGAGCACAAGGAGCACTGCAACGCCCAATATGGTAATTAAGACAAGGACGAAGGGGTTCTTTGGCGGGTAGTCTTAAATGGCACTCTCTTATATGAAATAAGCGTGCTGCAATATCCACAAGCTGATGAATCGCACGGCTATTTAAGAAGGGGCCAAAATAAAGGTTTCCATCTGGACGAATCGAACGGGTTAAAATAAGTCTTGGAAACGCCTCTCGAATCGTAAGCACTAGGTAAGGGAAATGTTTATCATCTTTTTGACGTACGTTGTATACGGGCGTGTGTTTCCGTATTAAAGTAGCTTCTAGAATTAAAGCTTCTGCTTCTGTTTCAGTAATAATCCATTCGATATCTTGAATGTGAGGAAGCATTAAATTGGCCGCTCGATGGCCAATTTTTTCTCGTCCATCAAAATAACTTCGGACGCGATTTCTTAAAACCTTTGCTTTTCCAATGTAAATAATCTCATCATGAGCGTTTTTCATAATATAAACGCCTGGTTTTACAGGTAACTGAGATAGTCGTTCTTCTATGGTAATTGTTTTCATAATGAGGATAGGATAAAGCTAAATAAAAAAATAGTATGCCTTCTTTATTTTTAACTATTTTATATTAGAATATGGAGAAAAGAAATTCTATTAATTGGAGTATGGAATGAATTTGGAAAATATTGATCTTTTGTCTCAAAAGGTAGAAAGGGTACTAGAAGTTCTTCGCGTTTTAAAAGCAGAAAAAGCACAACTGCAATCAAAAGTCGATAGTTTTGAGTCTGTTTTAGCGCAAAAAGACGATGAAATTGCTGTTTTGAAAAGTAGTTTAGAAGAACGTAGCGTTGAGCTAACAACCTTAAACGATACAGTAAAAAGTCAAGAAGATGAAATTCAATTAGCACAAGAACGTTTTCAACAGTTATTAAGTACGATTGAAGCAGAACTTGGCACGGAAATTTCTATCGCTCCTTCAGAGCAAGATTCTTCTTCTGTTCCAAATGAACAGCAAGAGGAGGCGCCGCAAAGCGATTTTTTCTCTTAAAGTGGCGACAAG
>Ga0123334_1004608_pt1 | contig 13908 bp, 10 predicted proteins | sample BiotimSIPDNA_FD_89706 | JGI IMG/M metagenome (GOLD analysis project Ga0123334, IMG submission 89706) | Anaerobic biogas reactor microbial communites from Washington, USA - Biogas_R1 time_0 SIP DNA | ecosystem: Engineered > Bioreactor > Anaerobic > Unclassified | place: Washington, USA... | reverse complement strand
TTTGCAAGGCCTTTTTTTAACTTTTTTTCTTTTTTTTCTCTTTTTTTAACCAATACACCTAATTCAACTACTTTTCAACTATAAATAACATCTTAAAAACAAGATATTAACAAATATGCCCCCTTTTAATCGTTTTTAAGCCTTTTCCTTATACATATATATTTTTATGAAAAAAACCAATGTTATAATAATGTTATAAATAAGACAAAAAAAGCGCCGTTATTATCTGACTTACTGATTGTTTTTTTGAGAGCCTAAAATAATGTCTTCCGCATTAGATTCGCCCATGGAAAGGTCTATTTTCTCTGCTTCGATTTGATGATTAAACCAAGTTAACTGACGCTTTGCAAAATGACGCGTTTCTTTTTGAATTAGATCAATGATTTCAGACAACGTTTTCTTATGATTTAACACTTCTAACAATTCCTTATATCCTAGGCTTTGCCAAGCTGGGGCTGTTAAAGAGAACTTTGTCTGTAATAAAGACACTTCTTCCAGCCAACCGTCTTGAATCATCTGTTCTACGCGATGATTAATCCTTGCATACAAAGCGTCTCGCGGACGATCTAAGAAAAAAGTTTTTATAAAACCGAAGCCCCCTAAACGCTCTGTTCGGATAGAAGAAAGGCGTTCTCCCGTTTGCATATACACTTCTAGAACGCGCATAATACGCTGCGCATCGTTTTCTGAAATACGCTCCATAGCAACAGGATCCACTTCTTGCGCTTTTGCATATAAAGATTGAAGACCATCTTGCTGTAATGATTCTTTTATCTGAGACTTGATCTTTTCTTCAATGGTTGGAATTAGAGGCAAACCTAAAATCAACGATTGCAAATATAAACCAGTGCCCCCAACGAGAATATAATTCTTCTCTGGATTAGCTTCTACAATTTGACGAACGTCTTTACAAAATTGACCCGCAGAATAGGAATTCTCAGGATTTAAGAAATGCACTAGATGATGAGGAACTCTTTTCAAATCCTCTTTTGTTGGTTGTGCTGTACCTATACAAAAATCTTTATAAAGCTGACGAGAGTCTACACATATAATTTCTGCCTTGCATTTTTCTGCAAGAGACAACGAAAGGTCTGTTTTACCAACGCCAGTGGCACCAACTAGAGCAAATTGAATAGGCATATTTGTATAATCTAGCTATATTTGAAATCCATGAATAAAATGAAACACATTATTGTTCTCTTTTGCATTACATTTTTATTGACTGCAATTGTTTATTTTTTTCCTCAAAAAGAAAAAGTAATATCTACGATTCCCTTTTTAAATAAAACGTCAACAGAAGTCAATAGCACCATTATTCCCCTAGATACTATTCCTTATATTCAAAAGCTTAAAGAAAGCCTTCCTTTAATCAAAGCCATCTATTCAGAAAAACGCCAAAAGCATATATGGACTCTAGGTAAAGGGAAAACGATCCCTGTTTATTTATTGCAAATTCAAAAACATATTCAGGCCCATCATGGTAAAATTATATCGATGGAAGAATTATTTCTTTCTAACACCTTTCAAGCCGCTTCGCTCGTCTTTACAAATTCTATAGGAGACACCACATTCATAGAGCTCCAAATATCAGAAAATGTTTTTTCCAATAATATTTCTAAAATTGCCATTGCCTTTGAAATCAATGAACTATCAAATGAATTAATAACAAAGCTAAATGAATTAGATTTTTCTTACTCTATTCTAGTCACCCCCTTTAATCTATCTAATCCATTTTTTGATCAAATTAATCAACTGAAGAAAGCAGAAACTGTTTTATGGCTATACATGGAATCAGAAAAACTAAGAAGGTCTCATCATTCTAAAAATCCTATTCGAATTCACCATACTGAAGAAAAGATTGAAGAAATTATTGATTTAGCAAGCGAGAAATTCCCCAAAGCGAAGGGAATAGCCACTCGTTATGGCGAAAAAGCAGTAGAACACAGGAATCTATTAAACGCTATTTTTAAATCCCTTCAGAAAAAAAACTTTTGGTTCTTAGACCTTACTGAAAACAGAACCTCTTTGGTCAATGAAATTTGTAAAAATCACCCCCTAAAATGCAAGCAGACCAGTCCTTATTCAGATAAGACAAGTACAATTGAAGATTATATATCCAAAAATCTTCGCTTGGCTTTAAGAACAGGAACCTCTTACATTATTTTACCTTTAACATTAAAAAACATAACTGAAATCGAACAATTATTAGAAAAAGCAGCCGCTCAAGGGACAGAAATAACTACGTTATCTAATGTCATTGCTGTTACAAAATAGGAGTACCTATGACTGTTAAATTAGGTGTCAACATAGATCATATCGCAACCATTCGTGAAGCTCGTAAAATAAGAGAACCAGATCCAGTAACTGCCGCTGTTCTCGCTGAGCTTGCAGGCTGTCATGGTATTACAGCTCATTTACGTGAAGACAAACGTCACATTCAAGATCGTGATATTCGTTTATTACGAGGAATTGTGACTACTCACCTAAATATGGAAATGGCTCCTTCTCAAGAAATGGTTCAATTTGCAATTGATGTACAGCCTGATATGGTGACATTAGTTCCTGAAAACAGACAAGAAATCACGACAGAAGGTGGCCTAAATGTGGCTGCAAAAACAGACGAACTCGCCCGTTTAATAATGACACTTAAGAACAATGATATCGCGGTCAGTGTTTTCATAGATCCAGAAACAGATCAAGTGAAAGCCTCTAGAAAGGTCGGAGCTGATTTTGTTGAATTTCACACAGGAAAATTTAGTGCCGCTTACGAAATAGGCAATGCACAAGATCTAAATCGAGAAATCTCAGCCATACAAGATATGACTGTTCTCGCAAGTAAATATGGTTTAAGAGCGAATGCTGGTCATGGTTTAAATTATCGAAACGTAGGCTATATTGCTTCTATTGAAGGAATCGAAGAATTAAACATAGGTCATAGCATTATTGGACGAGCAGCCCTAGTTGGGATGGAAAAAGCTGTTAAAGAAATGCTTGAAGCCATTCGTCGAGCAGAGCACTAAAACTTTAGTATGACAACAAGAAGCCCCCGCTGAGAACAGCGGGGGCTTCTTCGTTAAAAACAAGACTTTTTAATTAACCTTCTTCTAAAGCTTCTTTATATTCATCCACAGTGGCTATATACTCTTCAGTCATATCAGGGGCAGAATTTAAGTGAGCTAAAATAAGATCTAAATGTTCTTTCTCAAAAACAGTCTTTAATTGACGAGAAGCGCGGCCTTTATACTTCCATTCTTTAAGAAGTTCATCAGTTAAGATAAAACTGTCTTCTAATGCCACAAAATGCATATCACCATATACTGCCATATCCAGAGCTAATTGCATGCATTCAGGTTCATTCTCCGTTGGATTACTCATGTATTTTTGAATATGTCGAGTACGAACATCTTTTGTTTTGTCTATTCTCATATACCCCATAATCAAATACTTATTCTTAAAATCTGGATAAGTAACCCCTTCATAACGAGTACCAAATAAAATGTAACGACTTTTGTTTTTTAAAATCGAATTCAAATTCTTTACATTAGAACAACTAACAAAACCATATGTATTTGTTTCATAATTAGGTTCATAAAAGAACCCTTTCCCATTTTCATTAAGCTGATCACGAACGGGTACTGCAGACTGGTGGCTTGTTTCAACATAAAGCAAGGCACCGGTATTATTACCGCGATAATCCTGCCAACCATCAAGATTTATTTGTGTTTTAGGCATATCTTTTTCCAGTCAAATAGTTTATAGATAAAAAAATAAAGAGCGAACCTACGTATTAAGTTCGTTCCTAATATGCTCAAGATACATTATACCTACAAAAAAGTCAATGACTTAACAGAAATAGCCGTTTCTCCAAATAAAAAAGCCCCTTTTTTAAAAAATTCGACAGTATCGGTCGTTAAGAAGTTAGTCTTTCCCGACTTTTCAAGTTTAGAATCGACCTCTGGATGACGTTTTAAATAGTCTAGTGTTTTTTCAGCCACAATAGGGCCCTGAGAAACCAATTGTACCTTTTTTGGTAAAAATTCACGAATTTGATCTGCAATTAAAGGATAATGGGTACATCCCAATAAAACCGTATCTATATCAGGGTCTTTTTCTAATAGAGAATCCACATCTCTTTTAATAAAATAGCGAGCCCCTTCCGAATTCAATTCTCCATTTTCCACAAGATAAGCCCAAAGAGGACATGACTGTTGAGTAACCTTTAATTTTGGAAAAAAATGTTGAATTTCAATCAAATAACTTTCTGAATAAACAGTACCAGGAGTCGCAAAAATACCAATATGCCCCGTTTTCGAATAAAAGCCAATTTCTTCTGCAGTAGGGCGAATAATTCCTAGAACTCGGCCTGAATAAGATGATTTTATTAAGTCTTGCTGCTGTATCGTTCTTAATGCACGAGCCGAAGCTGTATTACATGCAATAATCACAAGAGGACACCCTTGTTCTAATAAATAGGATACTGATTGCCAAGTATAACGATGAATCGTTTCAAAACTTCTGGATCCATAAGGAGAGCGTGCATTGTCACCTAAATACAAGAAATCATTCTCTGGAAGTACCCGACGTAATTCGCGTAAAATGGTTAAGCCACCAAAACCAGAGTCAAAAACGCCAATCATAAAGCGTCTTCCATTTGTTTCCGTATTTTAGGCATTAAACACTCTCTTATTTTTATTTCACCTTGTTCTTTCTTTAATTCTAAAAGATCTAAAGGCTCAAGTATTCTTGCTGATACTTTACAAACTTTAGAATCTCGACGAGATTCCCATACAGCTCTTGTTCCATGAAGAACTACAGGCAAAAGTGTAGCATCTAAACCGTCTGCCAGCCTAAAACCACCACTCTTAAATGGAAGTAATTTTCCGCTTTTGCCACGAGTCCCTTCAGGAAAAATAAAAACACAAGGAATCTCTTTTGATTCAAGAATTTCTTTTTGTACTTCGAGCCCCGCCCCTTTCTTATTTCTATTAATAAAAATGCAACCTATTTTTTTCATCCAAAAACCTAGAAAAGGAATGTACTTTAATTCTCGTTTTGCCAAAAAACCAACCGTACGAGATAATGCTAAAAAAACCACAGGAATATCTGCATACGATTGATGATTGCCTATCACAACCACTGGCCTAGACCAGTCTACTTTTCCTAACAAGGCTTGATTTTCTATAGTCAAATCGACTCGAAGCGATCGAATGCAATAAGCGCCAAACGCCTGTATCTGCAAATCAACCCATTGTTTAATTTTTTGGGGTTGTACTAGGCGTAGCACAGAAATTCTTAATACACCTACACCCATATAACACAAAATTTTTGTTAGAACAAATATACGAAATAAAAGTAATGGCATGATACTCTCCGGCAAAGGCTTTTCAAGGCATTTCAAAAATCTAGATTTTTTAAATGTCTCTAAACGGCCTTTCCAATGTCGTTTGCTACAATATAATAAAACTAACATTGCCTCGGCTCTAGTCACCCCTACATAAAAAAGCCTACGCTCCTCTTTTATTTGTTTTTTTTGTTCTTTTCTTGAGCCCCGACAAGAGCCTGGAGTTAAATTTTCTGCTAACCCTGCATAAAAAACAACTGGATATTGTAATCCCTTGGAAGAATGCACTGTCTCTACATGAATACCCTTCACGTTCCCTTCTTCTTCATTTAATTGAAATAAAGGCAATTCATATTCTTTCAAAGCCTCTTCATAATAGATTCTTTGATGATTGTAACGTACAAGAATGGCAAATGAATCATAATCCAAATTATAATCGAGTCTCATCTCTTTAACGCACTGTACTATTTTATTCATTTCAAGTACAGGATTTTCACTTTCCCAAAATTCAGGTTTTCTGTTTTCCATAAAAAGAGCATCTTGTTTACAGTTTCCTGCTCTTAACACTTTTCGTAACATCACTGGCTTATCTGTAAAAATGCGATTTGCTAGATGTAAAATAGAAGGAGTCGATCGATAATTCCACTCTAAACGGATTAACGTACTTTCCTTAAAATCTTTTTGAAACCGAATAATGTTACCGATATCTGCTCCACGAAAGCCATAAATAGCTTGATCATCATCTCCAACTACAAATAGATTTTTACGATTCCCAAGCAAGGCAATAACTAATCTATACTGCGCAGGATTAATATCTTGATATTCATCTACTAAAAATTCAGTCCAACGACGACGCATTTCAGTTCTAAATTCGTTGTCATTTTCTAAAAGTCGAATCGCTAGATAAATCAAATCATCAAAAACCACATGACCGCTTGAAAAAATGGATTCTCTTACAGGAATTAATTCTTTTTCCAAACGATTCGATAAATCTAAAGAAAAAAGCTCTTCTCTAGAAACCGCCTTGGCTCCTAAACCAAAACGAACTAAATCACAGGCAAAATCACCCACATCGGATTCCACAGGAACAGGTATTTTTTTAAAACCTAAACGTTCATATCCAAAGGAATCTCCTACTTTTTCTTTTAATAAAAATAAAGCTAACGAATGAAATGTACACAATCGGACAAGAGCATCTGGAAATAAACGGCATACTCTTTCCTTCATTTCTAAAGCAGCCTTTGCTGTAAACGTTAATGACAAAATAGATTCTGGAGGAACCCCTAAAGCAATTCGATATTGAATCCTCTTTGTTAAAACAGATGTTTTCCCAGAACCAGCCCCCGCAAGAATCAATAGCTGAGCATTTTTCTCATGATCATGTAAAACGGCTTTTCTTTGGTCTGAATTTAAACCTTTTAAGATTTCTTCTATGTCCATAAAACGTTCCTTTTTTAAGGCTTATAAAAAACAAGCTTTCTTTTTAAACGTTTTTAGAGAGGAAAAGTTTAGTTGACTTTTTTTCGATCACACCAAAAGAAAAAGGCACCAAATAGACTGAGGAATAAACTCGCTATGTAAGCTAAAAGTTGGACAAGAACGGATTCTAAACCAGGAACTCCAGCTTTTGCAAAAAGAGATTGAGCCAGTAACTCTCGTGGCCCAAAACCACCAATAGAGATAGGAAGAGCGCTAATCACTGCAATCATAGGAATATAAAAGAAATACCAAGAGACAGCGATATCTAAACCAATCGCTAAACCGCAAAAGAAATGAACCAATACCCGAAGTATTTGAGTCAACGCAGATAATATGGTTATGTTTGTCCAAAGACGAATTTTTCTAAAATATTGAAATCGGGATTGCATTCGCAAAAAGCGATCTTGAACAGCATTAGGGAAAACATAGGAAGTCAATCGACTTAATAGTTTACTTAGTCTTTTACTAAATAGTGTCGCGAAAAATGCACAAAAGCCTAAAAAGACCCAAAGAGAAGGTAATAAAAAGACTCGTTGTTGTTCATCATAAACAAAAAACAACGCTCCCACACCAAGAGCGAGCGCATTTAAGAAAAATAAGCCAAATATTCGATCAAAAAAAGTCGCCGTTAAACCAGCCCCTACAGAATCCTGTCCTCCCTGTACCCGAATATCATAAACTTTTTTAAAATCACCACCGACATTTCCTGGCATGAAATTGTTAAAGAATAGGCCAACAAAATAAAGTTTTAGCAAACGACCATAAGAAAGATTCACATTTTGTTTTTCTAAAAGGATTTTCCATTGCATACACCCTGTTAGATTAGATAAGCCTAGACAAATAAGAGCGACAGCCAAAGGCCAAAGAGTCATTTGTGAAAATAGTTGAAAAAGATCTCCAGAATCCCAACCTGGCGTATGCGTAATATTGGAATAGACAAAATAAGCAGGAACAATAGTAACTACTAATTTAAGTGCAAAAATTAATGTGGATTTTAACCTTTGATTCATTTTGAAGATGCCACCCGCCACTCTAGCATTTTTAATGTTTCCTCTGCTGCTTTTTCCCAAGTAAATTCAGCCGCATGCTTTTGCGCCTCTAATTCTAATGACTCGCGACGCACAGAATCAGTATAAAATAATTCCATCGCTTTTGCACATAAAGAAGCGTTTTTTACAGGAAACAAAATCCCTGTTTTTTGATCTATCACGCTATCAACCAAACCAGGTACAGCAGAAGCAATGGTGGCTGTTTTACATTCACCAGCTTCAATCACTGTAAGCCCCCAGCCTTCTTTATAGCTAGTCTGTAAAAGGCCTATCGCTTCCACAAGAAGGGTACGTTTCTTTTCTCCCGAAACAAATCCTTCCAAAATCACTTTACCACTAAGACCATATCGTTTGATAATATCTGGCATTTTCTTGAAGAGTGGACCACCACCTGCAATTCGAAGTTTTACTTCAGGATACTTTTTGGAAAAAATTTGAAATGCTTCTAATGCAGTATAAATTCCTTTATAGCGGTGCAAACGAGAAAGCCACAAAAAATAGTCGCCTTTTTTTGAAGGCAAAGAAACATTAGAAGGAAGGCCATCAGCCCCGTTATACACGAGATTGATTTGTGAAGAAGGAATTCCTAATTCTTCTAATTCTTTTTGAGTACTTGGACTCACCACAAGAAAATGACTTTTTTTATAAAACAACGGAATCATTTTTTCAAAAAGCCATACCCCAAAAGCCACAGGGAAAAACGCCTCTGAAAAAATGGAGCTTTTCCATAAATGATGGATTTGAATGATGTGCGGTTTTTTAGAAAGTTGTGGCGTAAATAAAGGCAATTTATTTAGGTCTTCATAAATCACATCAAAGTGATATTTTTGATCTAATGAGTTAAAAGCTTTTGCATAATTCAACTGAAATAAAAGATCGGATCCTGAACGAACCACTTCTATTCCATCTACAATCTCATAAGATGGAGCTCCAGGGAACGATGTAGTAAAAAGAACCACCTGATGCCCTTTTTCTACAATACGAGAAAAAATGCAATGCAAATGCTTCTCCGCCCCACCCGAAGCGGGGTGTTTTCGATCCCGATAATTCACCACTAATATTTTCATCTGTAAATTTTATTTTTTCCCTAAAACACCAATACTCAATTGAGTATAATGCATGAATGGCACAGTATCTAAAGCATCTAGAATTTGATCTTTCATTTTTTGATAAGCCGTTCCAGCAAAAGGATATTTAGGCAATTCCACATTGAATCGGAAACATAATTCTCTACACAAACGATAAAAAAGATTAGGACGCATCCAATCTCCATACGCATAAGTAATACTAAACCCGGCTTGGTTCATTAAGCCTTTTAACTGTGGCATCGTATACTGCGTTTCCCAACCAGCAAACCACTTATCAAAAGCAATCAAAATATGTTTCATTACTGTATATGGATGTATCGTCTGAGGCACATCACAAAGGCAATGTCCCCCTTTCTTTAATATGCGATAATTTTCTCGCAGCAACGCTACAGGATCCTTAAAATGCTCCGCTAATCCTTGATGGAAAACCAAATCAAATGTATTATCTGGAAAAGGGGAAGCAAATGCATCTCCACGAATCAAATGAATTTGATCATAGAGACCTTCTTTAATACGCAAAGAATTAATGATTTTCAAACTATTTTCAGCAAAATCCAAAACATAAACTTCAGCGCCTCGGCGAGCAAGTTCCACACTATCTCTTCCTGTTCCCGCTCCCACTTCAAGAATTTTCATGCCTTCTAAATTGAAATGCTTTTCTATCGATTTAAAAACCGAAGGAGAAGACGGGTAAACTTTATCCATATCGTTTTTTTGCTGCCAAAAACGATTCCAAACCGATTGTGTAGGCTCTTTAATTGTCATAAACGCAAATATACGAATTCAATAAAAAAGAGATATTAAGCCATTCTATTTTCTTACATTTTTAATACTATAGTCATTTTTATATGACTAAGTCATGCATTAATGACTACATTATGATATATAAAACGTGTTTTTTTTGATGACAATTATTATTTTACACATTTGGCACACTCCTTGCTGATTAAAAAAGCGATATTAAAGACTGGATAAAAGGATTTTAAAGCATGCATATAGATTCTACTGATACTACCCTCAAACGTTATCTTGAAGACATTAGAAAAACAGCACCTCTTTCTAGAGAAGAAGAACAAATTCTATTTCAAAAAGCGAAAGAAGGTGATAAAATTGCACGTAAAAAATTGATTTCAGCGAACATGCGCTTTGTTCTAAAAGTAGCCATTCAATACCGCGGTTGCCCTATTCCTCTTCCAGATCTTGTTAGTGAAGGCGCCATGGGCCTTGTTCGTGCCATTGAATCTTTTGAACATACTCGTGGCTTAAAATTCATTAGTTATGGTGTTTGGTGGATCAAAGCCTATATTACTAGAGCCATTAATGAGCAAGGTAATTTAATTCGTCTTCCTGCAAACCAACACTTACGCGTACGTAAAGCCTTGCATGAACAATCTCGCGGAAAAGAAATCAATGAAGAAATTCGTGAATTGATTCAAATTGGGCAAAGAGGTGTTTCTTTCGATAGCCCTCTAAAAGCAGATTCTAAAGCAACATATGCCGAAGTTCTTGCTGATAATACAGCCACAAATCCAGAAGCCGATTCAGAAATTCAAAGCGTTGAAGCTCTTGCAAGAGACCTCATGGAGCAACTCCCAGAAAGAGAAGCAAAAGTGATTACTGGTATTTTTGGTATTAATCAAGAAGCCCCTCAAACACTTAGAGAAGTGGGCGAATCAATGAATATTTCTCATGAACGTGTACGCCAACTTCGAGATCAAGCCCTCAGAAGAATTCGTAAATACAATAGCCGCGAATTCCTTCAAGAAAAGAAAGATGCTTTCTTAGCGGCAATCAATAAATAAAACTTTATGAATAAAAAAAGAACCCCGATTGGGGTTCTTTTTTTTAGATGTTATTCATTGAGAGGCACCGTCCCTTTTTTACTGCGACGAACACCCCACTTATCAATGACTTCTTCTTCCACTGTTTTGTTTTCATATCGAGCCACGAGCTTAAATTGAACTAGATAAACTCCAGCTCCAACAAAGCGGCCAGCTCTATCTTTGAAATTCCAGTTGACAAAGAGTTTTTGATCCGTATTCAAACAGTTGCCACCGAATTTAGGACTATTACATGCAACACTTATTGTTGTGTCATTCACATATTGACCAACATGATCAAAGTACCTAACACTGAACGAAAGCATCACTTTCGCTGGATCTAATGAATCTAAAACGGAAGAGTCATATTCTCCATTGGCATCCACTTGAGCGGCGTCTACTAATTGAGGCACAAAACGTTGACCTAATTCGACTAAATGCCCAAGAACACCTTTTTTCTCCAGATCTTCTTTTCGAGTCGTATTTGGTAAATAGCTCAATGACACAGAACTTAATTCACGAAGAGTTTCATCTTCCGAATTTAAGGAACCCATGTTCACAGAGTGAACTAATTGATTTAAGAATCCAGAAATTACTACTGGAGAAGGTAATTCACCAGCAATATTGCCTGCATTATCTTGGATTGATCCTTTATTTCCAGGAACCATCATGAGAGAGTCTCCAGGAAGAATAGAATTAAACCCTGAATTCAAAACTAACTTAGCAGTGAGCCCATCATTTGACCATTCTATTCTGGATGGAATTAAGTCAATCGTATCATTTCCATGTATGTAAGAGAAGTAATCTTTGCCATCAATCTTAGATTTGTTCACTACCTCTGAGAATTGAACAATTAACGTATCTACACCACTTCCATACCGTAGGTTAGCCCCTTTAATGACTGGAGACATTTTATCTCTAATAATGGTATTATTTTCACCAACAAAGGTATAACCCATCACATCATAGTAGGTATAAATAGTGGCTTGCGGCATTTCATCACTAATACTGGTGAGACCTGTTGTTAACTTAATATCCGATTGCACATTCCAGATCACTCGAGTAGGATCTTTTGGATCTATTTCTAAGCTTGCTGGTTGAGCTTGCAATTGAATTAACATGCCTCTAAAACTATACCAAGGGAATGACATATAAAGCTTCTGCATATCCTTTTGAGATATGGTATCGGCAAATACAGTTACAATTTGATCAAGAATACCATCGCCATCAGTATCATAATATTCCACATATTGAGCACTAGGCAAACGATCGGTTACTTTTACAACATTTTGGCGACTATATTCATCGGATGTCATATATGGTAAATTAGTGAACGAGATATTTGGATATAAAGATACGCTATCTCGATCCGCTCCTCTTAAGCCAAGAGAATCTCCTGTAATCACGATGAGGTTTTTAGTAGGCATTGAAATAGAGCTCACCTGATCTAAATCAAATCCATTTTTATTTAACATGACTATAAAGTCAGCCTGTGAAACATCTGCTGGCAATAAGTCTATGTTGAACTCAATAAACAAGGAGTCTTGACCAGAATCATTTCGAATAGCATAAGCTTGCTTAATTACATGACCGCCTACTTCTACAAGAGAGGCTTCTCGTTTATAAGAAGTACCTGTTTCTGAATCCGTATAGGTGAGAATGGCATAAGCATCTTTCGGGAAATTCTCAGGGAAAACTAAACTAGTCACATCTGCAGTAATGCGATCCTTATTCAAATTAGGAACAGAAGTGACTTCTAAAGTATCTCCATTGATCACAATTGACATTGCAGTGACAGTCATTTTTGAAGGTAATGGTTCTGTGAGAACCACCTCGACCATATCTAGTTTTCCATCTCCTTCAGAATCTTTAATAAAGCCAACTAAAGCATCTGGGATAGGGTCTATAAAATTAAAGCCATCAAAAATAACCGTTTCCCCTAATTCGTTTTGAATATATATCTGACCGCCATTTACAACAGAGTCACTAGTGACATATATTTTTACATCTCCACCTGAAGAAACGACAGTGGTTTTGGTGGATGGATCGCTTGCTTTATTAGGATCCACCAATTGAACACCACCAACACCTGTAATAAAGATGGAATCTCCTGCACCTACACCCAAATATTCAAGCAACTTCTCTGCAGAGATAGTCACCTCTATTACTTGCCCCACATTAACGGGTTCTTTATCAGAGCCATTGTTCACACCAAAGCCATCTAAAGAAATACCTGGTGTAGTCAAATCATAGACATTACCACCAATGGTAATCGTTCCAGGTGTACCAGGTTCTGCGTCCACTGGATTTAATACAGTACCGCCAACAACAATCGAGTCTCCTTTTTCTCTCTTATCATCACTAGGATAAGGGAGAGGATCGTCGTCATCATCAAGATCAAAATCATCAAATCCAGTATATTGCTTACTAGAAGAACTAGAGAGGTCTGTATCATCTCCAGAACCAGAACCATTTCCAGAACTTGAAGAACTACTTAAATCATCACCAGTTCCAGAACCATTTCCAGAACTTGAAGAACTACTTAAATCATCACCAGTTCCAGAACCACCTGATGAGCTACTTGTGCCTGTGCCACCTGAAGAGCTGCTTGTGCCTGTGCCACCTGATGAGCTACTTGTGCCTGTGCCACCTGATGAGCTACTTGTGCCTGTGCCGCCTGATGAGCTACTTGTGCCTGTGCCACCTGATGAGCTGCTTATTCCCGTGCCGCCTGATGAGCTACTTGTGCCTGTGCCACCTGATGAGCTACTACTTGTCACACTACTAGAAGATGATAATACAGCATGACTACTTGAACTATAGTTACGGCTACTACTGGAGTAATCTTCATCTGTACCCGTAGAGGCGTTATGCCTTGAAGAACCCACTCCAGAAAGAGGAGCCACATCATCCAAATAATTATCAAGCCATTGCATATGGATATGAATGTTATCATTGATGTATTTGTTTGGATTAGAGGTATAATCGATAAAAATCAAATGGCCTGTATTACTTGCCACAAATAAGTGTCCTAAACCATCTACAGTACCCTGATCCAAGCGCCAACCCACATAACCATTATCATAGGTTCTAGGCTGTGTTAAATTTTCAAGGGATTCAATAAAAAAGTA
>Ga0123334_1004607_pt1 | contig 13910 bp, 13 predicted proteins | sample BiotimSIPDNA_FD_89706 | JGI IMG/M metagenome (GOLD analysis project Ga0123334, IMG submission 89706) | Anaerobic biogas reactor microbial communites from Washington, USA - Biogas_R1 time_0 SIP DNA | ecosystem: Engineered > Bioreactor > Anaerobic > Unclassified | place: Washington, USA... | reverse complement strand
TCGTCGACCTTTGTTTTTATTCCGGTCTTGGTGTCAGGTGTAAGGGTATACATATATCCGTCAGTGTATATTGTTATTGATTTGCCCAGTCCTTCCATGTCCATTTCTGTATAGATCTTGCCATCTTTCATATAAGTATCAGTGACCGTTGTTTTCCCGTCAATCTCCATTTCATAATTCATATGAATACCGGAGTCCTTACCTATTCCCCCAAAAACGCCTGCGAGCCTTGATTTGGAACCGCTATCGCCTTCGCTTTCTCCTTCCGAGCCTCCACCGCATGATGCAAAAGCAAATGCCATAACAAGCACCAGCATAACAGTAAGCAGTTTTTTCATTTTGTACCTCCCCAAAATTAATAATAATATATGCCATCCAATAAAAAGAGCAAAAATACATTCTCTCTATTTATCTTTTTCAGTATATTCTTTCCTTTTATTTTTTTCAACATATTTTCAATCAAAATGCAAATAAAATGCCCCCGAATAAAATCTGTTTCGATCTTATCCCGGGGGCAAACTTTTCTTTTATTTATAAGGTTTTATTTTTGTCAAAACCTTACAAAATCAAAGCTTCAGTCTTTTTTGAAACGTTTTTTTATTTTATCGACAGAATTGCCTTCGTCCTTGAGAGCCTCTGTAAGTTGCTGTTGTGTACAGCATAACTTGCCACACCAGTAATTGATCTCTCCGGGATCCTTCGCATTGATGGTTGTACAACCGCCGTAATCCTTCTTCTTTTTATCCTTTTCCATAAAATCACCTCCAAAAATCTCAAGCATTTGATCTTTCTTCTATCATCATTTAATGATGTTCTTATATAATAACAGAAAATTGTAAAATAATCAATCTATTAGTTGGCACGGTTATAAAAAAGGCACCTTTTGATTTTTGATTTATAATAGTTTTGGGCAAGTCTATAAGCCGGGTTCTGTATTTGACGATCATCTATCTAGGCATAGCATTGCTGCCATGCTCATGCGACCTACCTCCCGGGGGCTGACGGGCCGCCAGCCATGATCCCTGCTTGGTCTTGCTCCGGGTGGGGTTTACACGGCCGTCCTGTCTCCAGAACGCCGGTGAGCTCTTACCTCACCATTTCACCCTTGCCACGGCATTACCCGTTTCGGCGGTGTGTTTCTGTTGCACTTTCCCTACAGTTACCTGCGCCGGACGTTATCCGGCACCCTTGCCCTTTGGAGCCCGGACTTTCCTCATGCAAAGCATGCGACCGTCTGACTTACCCAAAACCTTATTTATTCTATTTTTTTCCTTGCCTGTGATTCCTGAACAGCATAAATGAATTTTCTTACTTCTATAAAGACGAAAAAAGAAAAACCTATGCACACTACAAGGGTCATAACAATTGTTATGATTTTCTCACTTCCTGTGGCATCGCTTCTGAACGCAAATGCCATGGCTGCCACAACCACAATTACCGACAGCAGAAGTTTTATCAAGAAAGAAATTATAAATCCTTTTTCATTTTCGTATGGGTCCATTTTTTTACCTTCCTCCAGATGTTTTTGTGTCATTGATGTTATATTATAGCATAAAAGGGTCTGTATCAACAGTGCTTTCAATTATCTCAAGTCCTTTTCCGGTCTTTTCTTTCAGTTGTTTTGCAAAATTCTCGGCAAATATATGCTCTGTGCCGTAATGGCCGGCATCCATCAGTGATATTCCCTCTGCTTTGGCTTTCTGTGCTTCATGCAGTTTTACATCTCCTGTTATGAAAAGATCACATCTTTCTCCTATGGCATAATCAAGAAAACCTCCTCCTGCTCCTGTGCACAGGCCGATTTTTTTGATCATCCGGTTCCCTTTTACCATTCTTATAATATCTTCATTAAGACCAAGGGCCTTTGTTACATGCTTTACTGCCTCCCGGTGACTCATTTGCCGTATCAGTTCCCCCGTTATTACACAAGGTAGCTCCTCCGGGTCTTTCGCCCCTTCTCTCAAGCCTTCTTTTTTCGGTGTTTTCAGGTTTTTCATTCCCAGCAGTTTTGCCATGTAAAAATTATTGCCTTGCCCGGCATTGTCAAAACTCAAATGAGCCGAATATACACATATATTACTTTTTATCAGCCGGCAGGCATATCTTCCCGGGATCTCATTTGTATCTATTTTTTTTATGCTCTCAAAAATAAGGGGATGATGGGTTATGATCATACCGGTTTTTTTGCTTTCCGCTTCTTTTATAACTTCTTCAGTTATCTCAAGGCAAATAAGGACCTTCTCTATCTCTTTTTCACCGGTGTATATCTGGACTCCGCTGTTATCCCACAAAGGTGCCAGATCTGTCGGAGCGATCTCTTCTATGGTTTTTATTAGTTTGCCGTATTTCACTTATCTTTCCTCCTTAAGAGAAATGCTTCTTAAATATTCTATCCCTGCCTTTATTTTTTTTTCTTCTTTTTCTTTTTCGTCCGTTCTTTTACTTTTTTTAATGCTTTCAAGTATCTTTTCTTCTGTTGTTATGGCTCTTTTGAGAAATTCTGATGCCAGCTCATTTTTTTTCTCAAACACCCAGGGCGGCATTTCCCATCTTATATCATCAGGTGAAATATGTTTGAACTCCTCGGATGACTGCTTATTGTAAATACTGCCGTCAGTATTGTATTTTTCCTTTTCTTCCGAGGGGATCGCTTCTATGATCTGGCATATATACTTGCCTTCCCTGGCCAGATGTTCGCCGGATATATAAAAACCGTTGCGGCAAAGCCAGCAGCGCAGTTTGCCCGCATTGTTCCTGGGCTGCAGCAACAGTTTTTTGAAGGTTTTTGTTTTATCCGGATCTTTTTCGAGGATTTTTTGTATTAGAAGACCCCCCATACCGGCTATAACTATAACATCCACTTCTCCCTGCTCTATGACCGAAAGACCATAGCCGGTACGAAAAAGAAGCTGATTTCCGAACTGCAGTGCCCCGGCATTTGCCTTTGCTTTCTGCAGGGATTTTTCACTGACATCTGTAAGTATGATTTTGGGAGATATTTCTTTTTCCCATAGGAAAAGGGGCAAAAACCCATGATCCGTTCCTATATCCGCAACGGTTTCTCCCGGAGATATGTTTAAGGCGATAGCCTTCAGTCTGTCATTTAACTTCTGCATAGTTTTTCTCCGAAAAGGATATTATGAGCAGAAAAACATGTCTACTCAAGATAGTCCTTCAGTTTTTTGCTGCGACTGGGATGTCTTAATTTTCTGAGGGCTTTTGCTTCTATCTGCCTGATCCTCTCCCTGGTGACATCAAATCTCTTTCCTACTTCTTCAAGGGTCCTGGCTCTGCCATCCTCCAGCCCGAAACGCAATTTCAAAACTTTTTGTTCCCTTTCGGTAAGGGTATCAAGTACTTCAACCAGCTGTTCCTTCAACATGGAAAATGCCGCCGCATCTGCGGGAGCCGGCACATCCTCGTCAGGGATGAAATCTCCCAGATGGCTGTCCTCTTCTTCACCTATGGGGGTTTCAAGGGAAACCGGTTCCTGGGCTATCTTAAGTATTTCTCTTACCTTGTCCTCGGAAATATCCATCTCTTTTGCTATCTCTTCGGGCAGGGGTTCTCTTCCGTATTCCTGCAGAAGCTGTCTCGATACTCTCATCAGTTTATTTATAGTCTCCACCATGTGGACCGGTATCCTTATGGTCCTGGCCTGATCGGCTATTGATCTTGTTATGGCCTGTCTGATCCACCATGTGGCATATGTACTGAATTTATAACCTTTTCGCCAGTCGAATTTATCCACGGCTTTTATGAGACCCAGATTGCCTTCTTGTATAAGGTCAAGGAACAGCATCCCCCTGCCCACATATCTTTTGGCTATACTTACAACAAGCCTCAGGTTTGCCTCACAAAGTTTCTGTTTTGCCGCCTCTTCTCCTGCTTCCATTCTTTTTGCCAGATCGATCTCTTCATCTGCACTTAATAGCGGTACCTTTCCGATTTCTTTAAGGTACATCCTTACAGGATCATCAACTGCCACTGTTTTCGGGATGGTCTTTTCGAGGCTTATTTCTTTTTCACCTTCTTCTTTATCTGAGTCGGGAACCACTTCTTCTTCTATTTCAGTCTCTATTTCTTTCAGCTCGAATTCTTCGGGAACTTCCTCCGAAACCACCTCGATGCCCTTGCTCATGAGCGCCTCATATATGTCTTCCATCTGATCCTTATCAAGCTCGGTATTCTCAAGATAATGACCTATTTCCGCATAAGAAAGTTTCTTGCCCTTTGCCTTCCTGGCCAATTCGCTTATATATTCCTTCTTTTTTTCGTTGACTTCATCACCGTATATCACTTCATTTGCCCCCATTTCTGTTTTTTTTCTGTATTTCCATAAGCTCCTCTGTGAGCTTTTTGATTTCTTCACTGTTTTCTTCTTCGTTGGCCATTGAGATCATCATTATCAGTTCTTTTTCTCTTTTTTTGTTTGCGGCTTCATGGTATGCTCTTATACATTCCTTCAGGACTTCTTCTTCTTTGCCGGCAAGTATTATGGTTTCCTGTATGTCTTTGAGTACATCCGCATCTTCCGGTTCCAACATTCCCGAAAGTTTTTCGAGGTCCGGTCTTTCGTCTTTTTTTGACAGACTGCTTATGGCTTCAAATATATTTTTACCGGCGACACTTTGAAACATATCTTTGTAATCAATAAGATCATTTATATATGACTCGTCTGCCAGCATCAGCTTTATGGCATTTTTCTCAAGACGGCTAACGGTCGCTTTGCCTTTTTTTTTGTTTTCTCCGTCTCCGCCAGGCCGGGGCTTTTCTTCTTTTTTGTTTTCTTTGCCGATATCCATCTCAGCTCTTATGGCTCCTTCGGATATCCCGGTTTCTGCCGCAAGTTTTTTTATGTATATGTCCGCTTCCACAGGACCCAGTGTTTTGAGCACTTCAACTGCTTTTTTAAGAAAATCCACACGCCCCTCCGTTGTTTTCATGTTGACTTCTTTTTTTATTGCAGTAAGCTTGTAATCCGCATAAGGAAGAGCTTCCTTCATCAGTTTTATAAATGCGGATCTTCCTTTTGCTTTTATGAAATCATCCGGATCTTTGGCCTCGGACATATGGGGTATCTTGACTTTGAACTCTTCCCTGTGCAATATATCCATACCCCGGAAGGCAGCTTTTCTGCCCGCCTCATCCGAGTCATAGGCAAGCACCACATTAGACACATAACGTTTCAGAAGTTTTGCCTGGTTTTCGGTAAGAGCCGTTCCCAAAGATGCGGCCACATTGCATATGCCCCTCTGATAAAGAGATATGACATCCATGTACCCTTCCACCAAAACGGCATAGCCTGTTTTGGTCATTTCACTTCGTGTTACAGAAAGCCCGTAGAGATTGTTTTTTTTGAGGAAGACCGAAGATTCTCTGGAGTTAAGATACTTTGGCATATCTTCACCTATTGTTCTTCCTCCAAAACCTATTACTTTCCCCCGTGTGTTTATTATGGGGAAAATCACACGATTTCTGAACTTGTCAAAGTATTTACCCTTTGAACTGGAAATCAATCCAAGATCTACAAGTTTTTCTTCGGGGAAGTCTTTTTCTTTGAGATGTTTATATAAACTGTCCCATTCCGTGTCCGCATATCCGATGCCGAATTTTTTTAGGACCTCATCATTTATACCCCTTTTTTTCATGTATTCATATGCGGGAGACCCTGTTTTATGAAATGCCCTGAAAAAGAAAGTGGCTGCTTCTTTGTTTATGGAATATAATTCATCTTTGTTTTTTGTTCCCGCATAGCTGCTCTCTATGGTCACGCCGCAGGAATCGGCCAGTTTCTGAAGGGCTTCGGGAAAATCCAGATTATAATACTTCTGAACGAACTCTATAACATCCCCTGTTGCCCCGCACCCAAAACAGGTGTATATCTGCTTTTCTTCCGAAACAACAAAAGAAGGTGTCTTTTCTTTGTGGAAGGGGCAAAGGCCTTTGTAGTTGCTGCCTGCTTTTTTCAGCCGGACAACTCCGCCTATTATGTCCACAATATTACACCTGCTTTTTATTTCATCAACTGTATTTTCTCTTATTGTACCGTCCACCTTTTTCTCCCGGGTAAATCATCTATATCTACACTTACGACGGGGACGGTTATATTACTTTAATTTTTTTTCAGTTTTTCATATGTTTTTATGGCATACCTGTCGGTCATGCCTGCGATCATATCTTTGGCATTTTCGTTCTTTCCGTAATGCTCATAAAGGGTTTTTATGATCAGTTCCACCTCTTCATTGTTTTCATTCTTTTTTACACTGCTGTTAAGATAAACGCTGACGAACATAAAATCTCTTAGTTCGTTCATATACTTAAGAACATCCCGGCTCATGGATATGATCTCTTTATTATAACTGCTTTTTATCATATCACTTACCATGGTGTTTATCCTTGTTCTATGATCCTTGCCCAGATGTTTTATGCAGTCTTTCGGCAGTTCTTCCTGTTTGATTATGCCGCTTCTTATGGCATCATCTATATCATGATTTATATAGGCTATCCTGTCGCTGGTTTTTACTACCTGCCCCTCCAAAGTGAAAGGAACAGTTGAGCCCGTATGGTTCAATATACCGTCTCTTACCTCTGTGGTAAGATTGATCCCTCCTTTTTTCGGGTCGCCTTCCAGTACATCAACTACTCTGAGGCTCTGTATATTATGACGAAATCCTCCTTCGTGGATATCATTCAGGGCTTTTTCTCCTATGTGTCCGAAGGGGGTATGCCCCAGGTCGTGACCCATGGCAATGGCTTCAGCCAGATCCTCATTGAGCCCGATGCCTCTGCATATGGTCCTTGCTATCTGTGAAACTTCGATGGTGTGGGTAAGTCTGGTCCTGTAATGATCGCCTTCGGGTGCCAGAAATACCTGTGTTTTGTGCATAAGCCTTCTGAATGCTTTGGAATGTATTATCCTGTCCCTGTCCCTTTGGAACTCTGTCCTTATGTCACATTTTTCTTCGGGATAGACACGCCCTTTTGTTTCTGCTGCTTTTGTGGCATATGGGGATAGTATTTCGTATTCTCTTTTTTCTATTTCTTCTCTTCCTATCATTCTTTTACACCATGTGGCCTATCAGCCAGCATGCCGTTCCTCCAAGTATCATAGCAACAGGTAATGTGAGCACCCATGCAACAGCTATGTTCTGAGCTATTCCCCATTTTACCGATGTTGCCCTTTTGGCACTGCCAACTCCCATTATGGCTGTTGTTATTACCTGGGTCGTACTTACAGGAGCACCGAAAAAAGTCATGCATTCTATTACTATAGCAGAAGCAGTCTGTGCTGCGAATCCGCTGGCCGGTTCCAGTTTTGTTACACTGCCGCCCATTGTTTTCATTATTTTCCATCCGCCCAGAGACGTGCCCAGCGCCATAGTTATGGCACATGTTACTTTCACCCATAAAGGAATGCCCGTCGATTCGTCCAGTATCCCGCCTGTAATAAGAGCCAGGGTTATTATACCCATGGTTTTCTGGGCATCATTGTTACCGTGGGAGAAAGCCACGAAAGCCGAAGAAAAAATCTGGAGCTTAAGGAAAACCTTATTCACTTTTCTCTGTGACCACTCAATAAATATTCTGAATATGCTCTTCATAAACAGAAAGCCGATAAGAAATCCCACAAGAGGGGAAGTGAAAAGAGGTATCACTACTTTTTCAAGTACGCCACTCCATATGATGTTCTCGGTCCCCGCCGTATATACTATTGATGCTCCTATCAGTCCTCCTATGAGGGCATGGGATGAACTACTTGGTATCCCCCTCCACCAGGTGAACAGGTTCCACAGTATGGCTCCTATGAGAGCTGCCATTATGACGTATATATCAAGACAAACGTTAACGATGCCCTGAGATATGGTCATAGCCACCTTTTCACTTACCAGTGCGCCTACAAAATTCATGCATGCCGCCAGTATGATGGCACGCTTGGGAGACAGGGCTTTTGTATATACTGATGTGGCGATGGCATTTGCGGTATCGTGGAATCCGTTTATGAATTCAAAAATATAAGCAAAAATAATTACAAAAATCAAAACTGTCGAAAACATTTATTTCCCCTTCTCCGGCTCATAAGATCAGTCCGACAAACCATATTGATACTCGCAAAAAACAGGTTCCCGGGTCTTGCTTCCCTTTTATGCATATTTCATTACTACTCCTTCAAGTATATTGGCAACGTTTTCACAGGAATCGATGCTTTCTTCTATCTGCTCATAAAGATGTTTCCATTTTATGAGCTCAATGGGATCTTTCTCTTCACGGAAAAGAGTTGAAAGGGCTTTTCTGAAAACTACATCCCCTTCGTTTTCTATCCGGTTAACTTCTATTATCTGCTCCATTACTATTGAGTTTTTTTTCATTTCTGCCAGATGTCTGAACATGGTCTCCAGCTCCCTGATGGACTGGAGGATCATATCCGTCAGTACAACGGCCTCCGGTTTGATAACTTTTACTTCAAAGACCTGAAATCTGTTGGCAACTTCTTCCATACAGTCAACTATGCTGTCCATCTCTCTGGTTATTGCATATATGTCTTCTCTGTCAAAGGGAGTAATAAATGATTCATGCAGGCTTTTTAATATTTTATGGGTCTCCATATCGCATTCGGTTTCCAGGACTTTCATGTTTGCAACTTTCTCATCAACATTCTCATAGTTGTGCACAAGATCCTGAAATGCTTCGCCGGCTAATATTATTTTGCCTGCAAAATCCACGAACATTTTATAAAATATGTCTTCCTTTTTCTTTATTCCTATCATTTTTTACCTCACTTCTTTATTCCTGTATGCCCGAATCCGCCTCCGGATCTTTCTGTTTCACTTAGTTCATCTGTCTCCTGCCATTCTATCTGCCGGTATTTTGCTATGACCATCTGGGCGATCCGATCTCCGTCTTCTATGATTATTTTTTCACTTCCCATATTTATAAGAGGTATTTTTATTTCTCCTCTGTAATCGCTGTCAATGGTACCGACTCCGTTTACCATTCCAAGTCCCTTTTTTATGGCCAGTCCGCTGCGGGCCCTGAGCTGTGCTTCATATCCCGCAGGCAACTCGATGAATATGCCCGTGGACACCAGCATCCTTTCACCCGGAATTATAATAATGGGGGCTTTTGTATATGCACAAAGATCCATTCCGGCAGAACCTTTTGTTTTATATTCGGGAAGTCTTCCGGATATGCTTTTTATTTTTACTTTCAATTGATCCTCCATGACTTTATGCCTGTACCATTTTCTTGAGGGATACCCTTTTGTTGGCTATTGCAGCTGCGCTGTATCTTTTCGGATCGCTTATTATTTTTGATACTTTTTTTATGTCATCGGCAGTAACTGCATCGATGCCGTCAAGAACTTCCTTTGGTTCGTACACTCTGCCTATCAGCGTTAAATTCCTGCCCATGGATATCATCCTGCCGTTTACATTTTCCTGGCCGAAAATATATGCGCTTTTCAGCTGTTCTTTTGCTTTTTTCAGTTCCTCTTCCAATACTCCTTTTTTACTTATGGTCTCTATTTCCTGTTTTATGGCGCAGATAGTATCATATATCTTATCTGTTGCCACCCCCGCATATATATTGAAATAACCGTCTCCGGAAAAAGAGCTGTTCATGGAGTATACCGAATATGCCAGTCCTTTTTCTTCTCTTATTTTCTGGAAAAGACGCGAACTCATGCTGCCGCCGAAAATATTATTAAGACATGAAAAAGCATAGTATCTGTCATCGGTCAGGCTGATGCTTCTTGTACCAAGACATATATGCGCCTGCTGTATATCCTTTTGTTTTACTCTGAAGTACGGAATGTACCGATGCCTGGGATATGTTTTTTTCTTTTTTGATTTTTTCAGGGGTTCCATTATTCCCTGTATCTTTTCACATATCATATCACTGTCAAAACTTCCGGAAACCGATATCACTATGCTGTCTCTTGTATATTCATTTTCTATGTATTCTTTGATCATATGGCGGGATATGCCCCTTACCGATGACGGAGTCCCAATAACAGATCTGCCCAGGGGATGATCTTTGAAGACCTGTTCGCATATCATATCATGAACATCGTCATCAGGTGTATCCCTTATCATTTTTATTTCTTCGTATATAACGCTTTTTTCTTTTTTCATTTCTCCTTTGTCAAAGCATGAGCAAAGAAACATGTCAGTCAGCACATCAAGAGATCTGTCAATATTTTCTTCCAGGGTCTTTATGTAATAGCAGGTGGCCTCTTTGCCTGTAAAAGCGTTTATCTGGGCGCCTATCTCATCCACATCCTCTGCGATTTTTTTGGCGCTTCTTTTTTCTGTTCCTTTGAACATCATGTGTTCAATAAAATGGGAGATACCTGAATTCTTCGCCGTTTCATCTGTTGCTCCGGCTTTGACCCAGATACCCATTGAAACGGATCTTACATGCGGTATTTTTTCCATGACCACGTTTATGCCGCAATCAAGTTGTCTTCTTTCGATCATTTCTTCACCTTTAATAAAATATCCTTAAATATTGTAACACATTTGATAATGGTTTTATATATGCAATTCATTATATTTTCATATGCCAAAGCCGTCATCGGACGGGAAAATATCCACAAAACAATGACCGTTCCCACCAGGGCAGCAGCCACCTCAATAAAGTCATTAAATGCCAGATAACCAAACTTTTCATACAGGTATCTCACAGGTATATGAAGAAGATATATATAAAGAGTATACTTTCCCACAGAAGTAAATCTGTATTTCCTGTCAGGGATAAATCTGATAAGTATAATGAGCCATGCCGAAGAAACCACCCCTATCATAAGTCTTACTGCTGTGCCCTCCAAGATGTCCATTCCAAAAACTTCATTGTATTCTTTCAGATACCATATGGTCGAAGGAAAAACTCTGTAATATGAGATCAGGAAGGTGAACAGCAAAAGCATCAACAGTATCGATGCGGCCAAAACAAAAGGAGTCTTTTTGATTTTTTCTATATATTCCCATTTGAAGCAAAAACCTGCCGCATAAAAGATAAGAAAAGAAACGATCCTTCCAAGAGCCAGTTCCTTTCCCAGAAAGGGAATATATCCGGCCACAAAAAACAGGACTGCCGAAACAGGGATGAGCCCTCTTATCCTTGAAAGGTCTTTGATGGCCAGCCTGTATACGAACATGGCCAGAAGGAACCATAAGGCCACCGAAGGGATCATAAGATTCAATCTGGCATTGCCGAAAAGTGCGTATCTCATGAGAAACATAAGGGGCATGAACAAAAAATAGGGGAGCAGAAATGTCTTTACTGCAGTATTCCTGCATTTTTCAACATCTTTTGAGAAATATCCGGAGACAAAGAACCATCCCTGCATTATAAAGGAAAAGGCAAGGATATAAATGAATCCACCCGCTGAATCTCTTTGAAAGTCTCCGCTCATTCTTATGAAATGAGCAAAAACCGTCATAAATATCAAAAGTACTTTTAAATTATCAAAAAAAGAGTTTCTTTCCATAACAGTTTAAATATCCATATTTTCACTGTATGCCATTATAATTCTTGCTGCATTTATGCGAAATGCCTCAATGGGCTGCTCTTTTGCCCGATCTTCTCTCCAGAAATGTTTTGTATATTCATTAAGCATCTCCTCTGCAGGAAGACCTTTTTCACGAAGCCTTTTTATGAACATTTCCTCATGTTCCATAGCTTTTTCATAAAGATCCCAGTACTCTTGGTTATAATAGCCGGGTATTATTCCGTAATGGGGAGATACTATGCGTTTTGCCCTGTATTTCCTGCATTTTTCAAGGGATTTCTTTGAGTCTCTGCAGTTTTTAAGCACAGCTGCATGTATCACTCCGGGGCTTTCGAGGACGCCGGTGCTTTCACTGGCAAACATCAGCCCACCGGGCTCTGCTACAAAACTTAATGAGCAATCCGTATGGCCCTTTGTCTCAAGGACTGTTATATATTCTTTCCCCAGGCTTATGCGATCCCCTTCTTCTACCGTTTTATCTACACGGAGTCCTTCAGTGATTATTTTTTCGGGATCTCCCCGATCGTAATATTTTTGTGCAGCTATGCTAAGAGTCCTGATGGTTTTTATTGCTCCCGGTCTTTCAAAAACAGCTTTGCCGTGAGCTGCACCAAATACGATGAGCTCCGGCCAGCAGCGTCTCAAATAAGGCATTCCTCCTGCATGGTCATAATGGGTGTGGCTAAGCATCACGTAATCCAAAGTCCTCGCCGATCCGTCTTTTTTTTCCTGTTGCTTTATGGCTTCTTTTATATTTTCAGCCAGTTCTTCACCGCAGTAGGCCATGCCGCAATCGAAAACCGCTGTTTTTTCACTTCCGAAAAACAGTATCGATTCTCCCCCGGAACCTGCTGTTACCCTGACGACTCCATCGGGAAAATCAAATCTGTTATGATCTTCAAAATCCCTGAACATATGTGGTTTTTCTTCTTTCTTCTTGTTTTTCATGACTATAAAAAAATTGCATGTGAGCATTATTATTATTGCGATCCCTGCAAAGCCTTCCAAAGGAAGCATATACGCCACAACGTTCCTGAATCCAATTAGCCCCAAAAGGAAGCCTGCCAGAGCAATAATGACTATTTTCTGATTCTTTTTGCTGTCATTTTTCAACCCGGTGGTAAATCCATAATAATTCCCCGTTGCCGAAGAGTAAATAGCAAAAAGCATTACGCCTGTATATATCACACCGGTAACAGGGGAAAGTCCCATGGCAAAAGCCAGCATAGGCATGTCCATTGACTGGGAAAAACCCGCATCGGTCTGAAGGGCCAGGGTAATTATCAGTGCCAGGCCCGCCAGGAAGGATCCTCCCGCCGCAGCTCCCATAACAGCATGCTTAGTGCTTTTTGCATTTATTGCCGCATTTGCAACTATAGGTACCACAGCCAGGATATTGTATGAAAGATAAAGCACTGCCGCCAGCTGCCAGAAGGATGCCAGCGGGCTCGGGACCATCTGACTTTCTATGCCGCTTTCCGGTATGCCTTTTATGATCACGCCGGCACAGACCATTATCATTACGGTTATGAGCAGGGGAATGACATACCCGAAAACTTTTGCGACCCGTCCAAACCCGCCAAGTACTGTTACTATGACAAGTATTACTATGAAAGCTCCTCCCAGTATCCTGCTCATTCCAAACTGTTGCATAAACAGTGCCCCTCCGGCCGCTGTCATGGTTATCACAACAGTAAAAAGCATGAATGCCATAAAATAACCTGTAAATGCAGTTAGTATCCTGCTGTTTCCGGGGACTATTATTTTGCCCAGATCGTTTGTTTTTAGTGTTCTTGCTATTATTGCGGTCATTATACCGACAAAAATGAAAAGCGCGCCCACAAAGGCAAGTCCGGCAAATCCGTATTTGCCGAAAACGCCGAAAAACTGCCATATTTCACGGCCCGAAGCAAAGCCTGCACCCATGATGGCTCCCGCGTAAAGAAAAGCGATACCAAAGACTCCCAATTTTCTTTCAGTCATTTATACCACCTTGTCTTTTGATTTCGTTTGCTTCCCTTATTTCTCCTGCGGTAAAGATGGCCAGTCCTATCCATATTATAACAAATGCAATGAACTGGACCAGGTCGAAGGGCTCTTTGAAAAGGAATATACCTATTATAAGGGTTATTGAAGGCGATATATACTCAATAAGCCCCAGTGTAACAAGGGGGACCCTGTTTGCGGCCACTGCGAAGGTGCCAAGGGGTATCGCCGTCAAAATGCCCGAAAGAAAAAGAAGAGCATACTGATAAGGTTCGGCAGCGGCTATCGCTCCTTTTCCGTTGACTTCAAGATATACTATCACTGCCGCCGCAAAAGGCACAAGAAACATGGTTTCATAAAAAAGTGAAAGCATGGCCTCTATATTGAATGTTTTTTTCATTGCAGCATATAC
>Ga0123334_1004603_pt1 | contig 13916 bp, 9 predicted proteins | sample BiotimSIPDNA_FD_89706 | JGI IMG/M metagenome (GOLD analysis project Ga0123334, IMG submission 89706) | Anaerobic biogas reactor microbial communites from Washington, USA - Biogas_R1 time_0 SIP DNA | ecosystem: Engineered > Bioreactor > Anaerobic > Unclassified | place: Washington, USA | collected... | reverse complement strand
CCTTCTTCCATAGAGGAAGCCGGGGAGAAAAATCCCGTTCAAAGGACATGCGGTTCCTGATTCCCTGGTCTCCGGTAAAACCACGGTTTATCATGGTTACAACCCGTCCGTCCTAAGGTTTTGAACCATGCCATTTCATCATTTCCCGTAACAAAAAATCAGTCCCGTCCTGATTGTGCGGAAAGTACCCCTTCTATATGCTGCACCCACAAACGATCCTCGATCTTGCGAGGGATCTGTTCGCAGCCTGCGGACTGCAGCGGAAGAAGGGGGCTCCGGCTTCTGTCAGCTTTTCAGCCGGAAACGTATGGAAACTCCTCATTTCTGAGGATTAGAGAAAGAGCGGTGGAATCCGGCGTGACGCCAACTTCACGCTCAGGCCTCGACACGGCTTTTTCCCGAAAAAGGAGGTGATAGGCGGACCGGAGAATGTGGCGGGTTGTAAATTAGTGCCGAGTTGGTGGTTTAACCGCCACGGAACGCAGGTTATTGGATCCTCCACACAGGGGAGTTTTTTTGCTTTTAACGTCAAAGAAGAAACGATCATTATTTAAGGAGAAAGAAATGAAAAAGAGAATCGCAACCTTGTTATTCGCCAGCCTGCTCCTCGCCGTGACCGGCCTTGCTCAGGCCACTGAAGTGATTGATGTCGTCAAGGCCCCCACCGGCTATTTCTGCCCCGATGAAGAGGCCACATACAGCGCCCCCTATTACCGCTGGTACAACGAAGACTGGGGTTGGCAGCACAAGGCCCTCAGCGGTTACACCTTCACGACCGCCACGTTGAGCGTCAGCGCCTGGGACGTCGACTGGCAATATGGAGAAGTGGACAACATTTATGTCAAGGATAACGGCAGTATGGTCCTGCTGGGCTCGCTGACCGGTCAGAATGATCAATGGTCCTATACGACCTTTGCGCTAAGCTCCGACCTGTATGACGAAATTGCCTCCGGACTCGAGGTGTTCATCGATATCGACACGACCCACAATTACCAGAACTGGGCAGTGGCCCTTGCAAAATCGGTCATTTCCCTCGATGGAGCGCAACTTCCCAACCCCAATCCCACGGTTCCGATTCCCGGCGCCATTCTGCTCTTTGCCCCGGGTCTTGCCGGCCTGGCCGCTCTCCGCAGAAGGATGAGCCGTTAGTCTCATCTACTGCAGGGTCTTCTATTTCAACGTTCTAATTCTTTTGCTGAAATGACAAGTCCGGTAGACCGGGCTTGTCATTTTTTTTTGTCACCTGGAGAAAAAATCGAGAAAATCACAGAGGAGTTCTAAACCGCATGGTCCAGAAGGATCTCCCGGACCCGGGCCAGCTCTTCCGGGGCGTCCACTTCCACGGAATCATGGAGGGTTTCCACCACCCGGATCCGATAGCCGAATTCCAGGGCGCGCAGCTGTTCCAGCGATTCGAGCCGCTCCAGCTTTCCCTCTTCCAGTTCGGTGAAGGTCCGGAGGAAGGATCTCCGGTAGGCGTAAATCCCGTGATGCTTGTAATGGGCGGCGGGATGGCGGTCGTCCCGGACGTACGGGATCGTGGACCGGGAGAAATAGAGGGCATTGAAGTCGGAGTCGAACACCACCTTGACGCAGTTGGGGTGGGCGATCTCCTCCCTGCGGACAATCCGGTAGATCAGGGTCGACATGGGCAGGGAAGGGTCCTCCCGGAGCGGACGGGTCACCTCGTCAATCTGGGACGGCTCAAAAATCGGCTGATCCCCCTGGACGTTGACGACAATGTCCTCGTCTTCCAGATCCAGCGATTCGACGGCTTCGGCGATGCGGTCCGTTCCGGAGCGATGGCGGCCCGCCGTCATGATCGCCTTTCCGCCGAATTTTTCCACGGCTTCGAAGATCCGGTCATCATCCGTGGCCACCGCCGTAGCGGAAACAAGGGCCGATTGAAGAACCCTCTCATAGACATGCTGAATCATCGGCTTTCCGCAGAGATCGGCCAGGGGCTTTCCCGGAAAGCGGCTTGAAGCGAAGCGGGAAGGGATTATACAGACGATTTTCATGGTGCTTTCAATGTTTCCTTTTACAGATAGGGGTTGTCGGCCTGGAGATGATTCTTGACGTAATCGGCCACGGCTTCCTCGAGGGTATGAAAATCGGCCCCAAGGCCGGCCGCCTGAAGCTTTTCCATCCGCGCCTCGGTGAAATACTGGTACTGCCCGCGGAGAGACTCCGGCATATCAATGTAATCGATCTGAGGCGGCAGGTTCATCGCCGAAAAAACGGCCTCCACCAGGTCGTTCCAGGTTCGCGCCCGGCCGGTGCCCAGGTTGAAGATCCCGTTGATTTCGGGATGCCGGACAAACGCCCAGAGAACGTCCACACAGTCCTTCACATAAACGAAGTCCCGTTTCTGCCCCCCGTCGGTGTAATCGGGGGAATGGGACTTGAAAAGGCGCACCCGCCCCGTATCCATAATCTGGCGGAAGGACTTGAAGACCACGCTGGTCATGTCGCCCTTGTGGTATTCGTTGGGTCCGAAGACATTGAAGAACTTGACCCCCGCCATCCGGTCGATCAATCCCCGCCGGATGGCCCATTGGTCGAAGAGCTGCTTGGAATAGCCGTACATGTTGATCGGCCGGAGCCGGTCGATCCCATCCAGGTCGTCGTCGAATCCCTTGGATCCGTTTCCGTAGGTGGCCGCGGAGCTGGCGTAGACAAACCGGATGTCATGGCTGAGCGCCCACTGGGCCAGGTCGCAGGTATAGTGGAAGTTGTTCTCCATAAGGTAGTCGGCGTCCCGCTCCGTCGTGGACGAGCAGGCTCCCAGATGAACCACGGCCTCGATGTTGTCCGCCGAAAGAATATCCTCGTCCAGCATATGCCGGAAATCTTCCTTGTGGACATAGTCGGCATAGCTCCGATTGACCAGGTTTTTCCACTTTTCCGTCTCTCCCAGATTGTCCACGATCAGGATGTCGTTGATGCCTTCCGAATTCAGTTTCCAGACGAAGGCGCTGCCGATGAAACCGGCCCCGCCGGTGACGATATACACGATGCGTTCTCCTTGATGTCTAAGGTTACAGGACGTCGGCGGCCTTTTCAATCGCCTGCCGAATCGCCGCCAGCCGCTCTTGGGGCATCCGGATGTTGATCCCCATGACCAGGGTGCGGCCCAGAAGATCCTCCGCCTGTGGGATGTCCTGCCGATCGTATCTCACGGTTCGCCCGTTCATGGGGCTGGAAAAGGGGAACTTCTTCGAATTGGCCGTCGACTGCGACAGGAAGTGCTCCCAGTTCGGCAGGTAATGCCAGGCGTTTCTTTTGTAGCAGACCGTATCGACACCTCCGGCGGCGAGGGCCTGCTGGAATTTCTCCGCCGTACCTTCATCGGGAAGATTGAAGGCCAGGAAGGTGGCCGTATCGCCCTGGGGATCGACAAGCTCCCGGAACGTGACCCCTTTCGCAGACGACAGCATGCCCTTGATTGCGGCTTTGTTTTTTTTCTGTTCGGCGATCATGGCATCGACTTTCCGCAGCTGGGCCAGGCCAATGGCCCCCTGGAGCTCATTCATCCGGTAATTGAAGCCCAGGATCGACCGCCCCTCCATGGCCCGGCTGACCTTGGGATTGTGGTCATGGCCGTGATCATGATACTCATCGGACCGATGGTAGAGGGTTTCGCTGTTTGTGATCACCATGCCGCCTTCGCCGGTGGTCATGGTTTTATAGTAATCAAAGCTGAAGATTCCCATGTCGCCGAAGGTGCCCAGCTTTTTCCCCGAGAAAGAGCCCCCGCATCCCTGAGCGTTGTCCTCCAGGACGAGGAGGTTGTGCCGGCGGGCCGTTTCCAGGATTTTGTCGATGCGGGCTCCGGAGCCGCACATATGCACCGGAACAACCGCTTTGGTATAAGGAGACATTTTGCGTTCCATGTCGGCGGGATCCATGTTGAGGGTTTCATCGATATCCGTCATCACGGGGATCGCCCCGACTTCAAGGACCGCCTCCCAGGTCGCCAGAAAGGTGAAGGCGGGAACGAGGACTTCATCGCCGGGTCCGACATCCAGAGCGGTGAGGGCGATCTTGAGGGCCGAGGATCCCGACGTGACCCCCAGGGCATATCCCGCGCCGCAGTATCGGGCAAATTCCTCTTCAAACTGCCGGACCTTGAAAACACCTCTCCGTTCGCTGTCAAAACCGTAGCGCATGAGGACGCCCGTCTCCATGACCTCCATAACTTCCTTGAGTTCTTCCGGGCCCATCAGTTCAAAACCGGGCATGATCAAACCTCCCTGCATAATATTCCCTTGCGAATTTACTGGAAAATAAGTTTCCGCAGGAGGAAAGTCAAGTTCTTTTATGGAAGGGATGACCGGGCTCTGTGGCAGGCCGGCGGCGAAAAATCCGGCAAAGTTCTTGCACATACTCGTGCCTTACCCGGACGTTCAGGAATGAAACGTCCATTTATCCGCTTCTGACAAGCGGCAAGGCCGCCGGATCCGGTCCCGGAGCACAGGGAACGAGATCGAGGCCGGCCTGTCCGCGATACCGAACGTTTTGCCTGCTGCAACATTGACAAGATTTGTTTTTTTTTCGATATAATCTGTGATATAAGTGTTTCTGCTGTTTTTTCATCATGTTCACGCTGGGTTGGCACAATGAAACGTCGAATGATTTTTTTACTTGCAGCATCAAAATCCTCCCTTCGCTCATTCAACTTCTTTACGGAATATTTTACGCGGTCATTATCGGGCTTGTCGAAGACGACCGGCTCATTTTTCATGCAAGCACCTGATATCGGGGATTTGCATAAAAGAGAGCCGGACAGGAACCCGATTCCATGGCTGCAGTCCCCGCGAACCCTGCGACGGAAACGGGAAAGCGGGAGCATATCGACACGGGCACGGCTATTGAGCCCATTTCCACTGGATCTTCAAATCAACCCCACCTAAAGGAGATCAACCAGCATGCTGATCGAAAAGTTTTCGGTAAAAGCCCAGGACAGCATTGAAAGCGCCTGCCGGCTTGCAGTGAAAAGGGATCACGAGCATGTAACTCCCTGGCACATGCTTTCCGCGCTGCTCCAACCCGACGATGATCTCATTCAAAGCTATCTTTCCCGGACATCCATCGATCTGGATGCCCTCGGGGCGAGGGTGGACGGCAAACTGCTCACTCAGCCGAAGGGCAGGGAAGGCACTTCGCAGACCCCCATCAACCGTGACCTGGAAAAAGTGTTCATCCTCGCCGAGGAGGCAAGCCAGAGGGCCGGGGATAAATACATCGGCATCCATCACATCGTTCTGGGCATGCTCGCTCTGGAAGAAATCTCCGAAGCCTTTGCCGATGCCGGTGCGGATCAGCCTGAGCTCGAGGCCCTGCTCCAGCAGCCGCCAAGAAGCCGTTTTTCGGGAGGAGAAAGCGGATCCGGCGATTTTGAGTACCTGGCCCGATACACCCAGGATCTTACGGAACGGGCCCGCCGAGGCGGCCTGGATCCCGTCATCGGGCGGGATCAGGAAGTTCGGCTCACCATCCAGATTCTCAGCCGCCGGCTCAAGAACAACCCCATCATCATCGGGGAACCGGGGGTCGGCAAAACCGCCATCGTAGAGGGCCTGGCCCAGCGGATTGTCCGGGAAGATGTCCCCGAAGACCTGAAATCGGCGTCCATTCTATCCCTTGACATGGGGCAGCTCATCGCCGGGGCGAAATACCGGGGTGAATTCGAGGAGCGCTTCAAACGGCTACTGCAGGAAGTCTCCGATGCCGGCAACGTGATTCTCTTCATCGATGAAATTCACATGCTCATCGGCGCCGGCGGCTCGGAAGGCGCCATGGACGCGGCCAACCTGATCAAGCCCGCCTTGTCCCGGGGTGAAATCCGCTGCATCGGGGCGACCACCCTGGAGGAATATCGAAAGCACATCGAGAAGGATACCGCCTTGATGCGCCGCTTTCAGGTCGTGATGGTCGACGAGCCGAGCCTTGACGAAACCATCACGATCCTGCGCGGAATCAAGGAAAAATACGAAGTCCATCATGGGGTCCAGATCCTGGACGCCGCCCTTGCGGCGGCGGCCAAGCTTTCCAACCGCTACATCACGGACCGGTTTCTTCCCGACAAGGCCGTGGATCTCATCGACCAGGCGGCGGCTTCCCTGCGCATCGGCCTTTCGTCAAAACCCGAAGAACTCGAGCAGATGGACCACCGGATCGTCAACCTCGAAATTGAGATCCGGGCTCTGGAACATGAATCGGACTCCAACACGGCCGAACGCCTTGGCCACCTGCAGCGGGAGATGGAAGAGCTCAGGGAAAGGAGCCGCCAGCTGACGGAACAATGGGAAAAGGAAAGGAAGGCCCTGGCGGAGATTCAGAAGGCAAAGAAAAACCTGGAGGCGGCCAACCAGGAAATGGAGCAGAAGATCCGGGAAGAAGATTTCTCCCGGGTTGCCGAACTGCAGTACAAAGTGATCCCGGAGTGCAACAGGATCCTGGCGGAATACGCCGATGTGGATCTTTCCGGCCGGAACTTCCTGCGCAGGACCATTTCGGAAGACGACATCGCCGATACGGTTTCCAGGCTGACCCACATCCCCGTCTCCAAGCTCCTCGGATCCGAAATCGACAAGCTGCTGCACCTGGAAGATCATCTGCGCCAGCGGGTTGTCGGCCAGGACCATGTCCTTTCAACCATCGCCAAGGCCATCCGGCGCTCCCGGGCCGGTGTACAGAACCCGAACCGCCCCATCGCCTCCTTCCTGATGCTCGGCCCCACGGGCGTGGGGAAAACGGAGGTATGCAAAACCCTGGCGGAGTTTCTCTTCGACGACGAGCGCTCACTGATCCGGATCGACATGAGCGAATTCATGGAGAAGCATTCCGTGGCCCGCCTGGTCGGGGCCCCCCCGGGCTATGTCGGCTATGAAGAAGGCGGCGTCCTGACCAACAGCGTTCGGCGCAAACCCTACAGCGTGATCCTCTTCGACGAGGTTGAAAAGGGCCATGCCGACGTGTTCAACCTTTTCCTGCAGCTTCTTGATGACGGACGCCTGACGGACAGCCAGGGACAGACGGTGAATTTTGCCAACACGGTGGTGCTCATGACCTCCAATCTCGGATCGGAAAGCATTCAGCCCGCCGAAACGGAGGAGGAAATCCAGGAGATGAACGCGGCGATCATGAGGGCCGTGCGCTCCCATTTCCGTCCGGAATTCATCAACCGCCTGGACGATATCCTCGTTTTCAAGCAGCTGACCATCGAAGGCATGAAAACCATCGCCGATATTCAGCTCAAGCGCCTTGCCAGGCTGCTGAGGGAACAGGGCATCTCCCTGGAGTTCAAGGAGGAGGCGCTGACCCTCCTGGCTCAACTGGGCTTTAACCCCCTGATGGGCGCCCGGCCTTTGAATCGCGTCATCCAGACGCATCTCCAGGACCCCCTGGCCGAAGACATCATCTCCGGCAAAATCCAGCCGGGAGATACCGTCTGCATCTCCGTCGACGGGGGGCAACTGGTCATAAAGACGGTCGGCGTTGCAGAGCAGCAGGGCGAGCATTAAGTTTCCGGCTCCTGCAGCCGGATGACCGGCATCATCATCGCGTTTCAGGCAGGACTCGGAGCCTGTTTTTTATCAGCTCATGAAGGTGGATATTCTATGGATTCGCTTTCCCGGATAACCGGATATGTCCGGAATTTCTTCACACTGGACAACTGGCCGACTCTTCTCGCCATTCTTGCGGCACTGGTTTTGTTGATCCTGGTGGGGCTGCTCGTCTATTACCGGATCAGAAAACGCCGCCATCCGGGCACCCTGGAGATCAAGGCCGGGTCCTCCGCGGAGCGGAAAGCCCTGAAGAAGGAGATGCCCGCTTCGAGTCTTACCGGAATATGGAAGGAATTTCTGAAAGCAATCCCCTGGTCGATCAGGCCGAATATCATGACCTATGAGCACTTCATCGTGTTCGGGCAGGCCGGCTCGGGAAAAAGCACCCTGATTGACCGTTACACGGACTGGCAGGGGCATGCGCGGCAGTTTTATCCAAGCTTCACCGCAAACCCCCTGCTGCAGATCTACCTCGGGTCAAAGGTCCTGGTTCAGGAAATACCGGCGTCCCTGCTGGACGATACATCAGAGGCTGCCCGCCGGGCCCTGCTGAAACTTTGGAAACCCCTCTTCAGGAGAAGGAAACCCACCGTGGTCATTGCCTTAAACGCCATGGAGCTTTCGCCGGACGAACCGGGCCACCTGGAATCTCTCCGGCAGAAGGCGCAGATGATCCGGGGGAAAATCAACCTGCTCGGACAGATCTGTAAAAAACCGATCCCCGTGCGCCTTGTCCTGACCCATCTGGACCAATTCGAGGGATTCCTGGAATTTTCCAGGTTTCTGGCCCAGGGCAACATCCCCCTGAAGCTCGAATGGCCCTCGGCAGGCGGGGACAGGGACCGTTCCGGAAGCCCCGGAACTCCCGTTGAAGGACAGAGGCAGGATCCCACTGCCAGAACGGATCGTTATGATCTCTCCGGATGTCTGGATCCCTGCGAAGAACACCTGACCCGCGCGCTGATCTCGCTTCCGGCGGACCAGTACCTCAGGGCGATGACCTTTCTCTGCCAGGCTCCGAGAGTTTTTCAGGATCTCTCCCTGTTTGTCAGAAGCCTTCAGGAAGCTGACCCCCTGTCGCTGGAACCGGAGATCACCGGTTTCTACCTGACATCACAGGCTGAAGAGAATCTCCCCGTCCTGAATCCCTTCGCCCCCCTGCTGACGGCGGAGGAAATTTCAAAAATCGACCCGCATCGCAGGCACCGGCTGGCAGCAGCCGCCATAGGCCTGGCGGGACTGCTTTTTTTCGGGGCGGCATACTTTCACGGGCGAAGCCTGATCGTCGAGCGACAGCGAGGCCTGGACCGCGTGGAGACGGATCCCCCCGCCCGATATGATCAGCGGATGCACGAGCTTCTGCCCGCAGTCTATGCGGATCAGCACCCCGTCACCAAAGTTCTGCCCGATTTTTTTTCATCACGGAACAGGGAAATCACGCATCGCTCCATGGAAAACATCCGCGAGCTTTATCTGCTTCCGGAACTGGACAGGCTGGCCACAGAAATGGCGGCCAAGCCGCAGACTCCGACGGGCGCGGTCATCACCATCCATGGCTTTGAGCATTACTACAAGGGCAGCATTCATGCCGCCCAGGACAGGGCCATCTATCTGCTGGCCTTGATCTATGCCACACGGGACAACGATCTGGGGCAGCTCATTCAGCAAAATCCCACCTCCTGGTCAAAAATCCTTAATTTGCCAAGAACCATGATCGAGGACTACGTCCACAACAATGTTTCGTCCTCCGATGTTTCCCTAGCCGGGAAGAAGCTTTCCTTCCGTCAGTCCCATGGCGCCGTGGATGATCCCAACCGCTGGATGGCGTACTTCAGGGAAATCCGCCGTTTCTGCCAGCAGCCGTTCATGAGCAGGATGGAATTCGAAAAGCTCCAGAAGGACACGGAGCAATTTCTCGGAGTGATCCAGCAGATGGAGCTTTACGACCTCACGGTCCGGCTGGCGAAGCTGCTGAAAAAAGAGGTCCCGCCGGATATCCACCTGGATATGATCGTGATCCAGGAATCCGAACTCCGGCAGGAGGCGATCAAAAATTCCCTGAACTTCATCAAGAACTCCAGCATGAATTATCCTGAGACGGCGCCGGGTTCCGGATTGGCCGGCCTGCTCGAAAACCTCAAGGTGATGCTCAGTTACAAGGATCCCCGGGCCGAAAAAGACTGGACCTTCCGTTTTTCCCTGGGCGGCGAAGACTTCAGCCTCAGCGCCGGACAGTGGAAAGACCTCATCAACCGCAGCAGGATCAACGCGTTTCTACGGGACTTTGTGAATCAGCATCAGCGCCAGGACGGCCTGCTCTTTTTTCCGTCGGACCAGGAGTTTGATGACCTCATCATGAACCCGTCCAATGACGGACGCTTCCTGTTCATCGGTTCAGCGCGAGTGGACGGCAGATTTACGAGGGATGCCGTCGAAAAGAGGGTGCGGCCGATCTTGTCGGAACTTCCCGCGCTCATAGAGAGTCTGCCGATAGACCCCCAGGGCAAAAAGCATGTTACGAATTTCCTTCTCAAGGAAGTTGACATCTACGGACGTCGCTATGCCCAGTCCTACCGAAGGTATTACATGGAATTCGACATCAAGGCCGGATCCCCGGGGGCACTCCGCTTTGTATTGAGCCAGATGGTCCTTCCCTCGTCACCCCTCCGGGAGGTGCTGGTGAGCATACAGGATAATATCCGGATTGATCCCGGTACGAATGAATACATGCAGATTTTTTCCCGGCATCTATCGGAATTCGATTTCATCAAGCGCCTCATGGGCGAGCAGAAGGGAACCTTTCCGGAGCTGGATCGATACAAAGCCCTGATGGAGCAGATGCTGGCGGATATCCAGGAACAGCAGGGACAGGGTGAAAAGCGGGACAAGGAGGAATCTCATGCCCTGCTCAAAAACCGCCTGTCTCCCCTCGGCCGGATCGCGTTTGCAATCCTCGACCAGGAAAAGGACTCCTACGTGAACCTGGTGAAGCGCTGGCTTGAGAGTGTCGCCGTGCCCCGCCCCTGGCAGGACATTTTTCTGGCGCCGGTATGGCAGGCCTATTTTCTGGGTATGGCCGAGATTGAATCCGACATCGCGAAAACATGGGAAGAGCTCCGGCAGGCCGACATCCAGCCCCTGCAGCATAAATTTCCCTTTCTTCCCGCCTCCGGTGAGGACGTTTCCATTGAAGAGCTCCGGAATGCGACACACCCCGCCGGGCATTTCCGGCGGTCTTTTCAGGCCCTGCTCCTGCCCTACTGCGGAGAAGAGGGACAACGTTGGCGGAAGAGAAGCAGCCCTTACAAAGTCCTGAAGCTTCCCGAGACGATGCTGCCGACTCTCAACGCCATCGAGCAGCTTGGCGATGTCCTCTGGGACAGGGACGGAAAGGAAAAATTCCTCGAATTCATGGTTCGCCCCGCCCCCCTTCCCTTGATGCCTCCCCGGGAGCCGCTGGCCGCTCTGTCCTATCTGTATGTGGGCGACTCCGCCGTCTTTGGCTTCAATCAGAAGCCATCCTGGAAGAGGATACGATGCTCCTGGAAAGACCCGTCCAGTGCGGCTGTGGGCATCGAGTTCGCGGGCCGGAGCAGATCGGCCAGAATCAAGAGAACGATCGAGGTTCCGCCTTCATACTGGAGCTTTTACCGCCTTCTCCAGAAGGCGAAACAGCCGGCGGCCTTCGACAGAAACAGAAACATTTCGACAGTGCAGTGGACCATCATGTCACCGGCCGGCAATGGAGAAGGGGTATCCCTGGATATCGCCTTCGACATCAAGGGTGATCCGTGGAGCGTCTTTAAACTGCCCCGCTGACAATGCGAGGCCAACAGGGTATCTCATGGCACATTATAAGGAATCAGCCTTACCTGCACGGTTTCTAAGCGGAGCGTTAACGGCCCTTTTTCTGCTTTCGCTCATGGGGTGCGCTTTTCTGGGCTTGAAAAGCGGCGCAAAGGTGGACTACATCACGCTCGACATTGCCGCCGATGCGCTCGCCAATGAGGAGCGGCTCGCCTATGTCGTCATTCGCAGGGTGAATAAAATGGAATTCCTCATCGACCAGTACGAGACCATCTCCGATATGGCCTTTGCCAGGAAGCCCAATGAAAGCATCCTGGCCGTCAAGATGATCCTGCCCGGACAGAAGCAGCAGATAAAGGTCATCAAGCCCGGCAAAGAGGATATCGGCGTCTATGTCCTTTTCACCAATCCCGGCGAAAACTGGAAAGTGATCCTCGAGGGGCCGTTGAAGAAGGAATACCGGATCAACGTGAAGAAGAACGAAGTGGAAGAGGTCCAGGGGAATCTGTTGGACCTGCTTTCCGGCATCCCTGCCGTGAACGGTCTGTCGATAACGTGAAGGTGCGATCATGCCGCAGCATTTAGACATCGCCTCTCTTGAGAACGATCTGCGCCTGGAGAGTCAGCAGCCATACCGGAGCCCGGGATGGCTGGAGGTCAGCTACCGCAATCCAGGCGAGTTCTGGCGCTCTCTCCAAGGGGCTTTTGATGCGCATGTCGCGGTGCAGGGAACCAGTTCCCTTTTTAACGGGTATAACTTCTATCATGACATGCTTCTCCGCAACCGCAATCGTTCCCAACCCGCCCTGTGCTGGTATGAACCGGCCACCGGAATCAAAGGCATTTCTTACCGCGAGTTGGATTCCCTTGCCGCCGCCAGGTCAAGCCATTGGGCCCGCCTCGGTGTCCTGCCGGGACAAACCCTCTGCATCATCAGGAACATGGGCCTGGAAATGACCGTTGATCTGCTGGCGGCCCTGAAGGCGGGATGCGTCATTTCCTTCCTGCCTCCCCGGGGAATGGGTTTTCTGCAAAGGAGGCTCGACGCCCTCAAACCCGACCACATTGCCATGGAAGATCGGCAGGCTGCGCTGCTTCCGGCATGGAACAGGCGTGTGCTGCCGGAAGGCGATCGCGGAACGGGTTTCTCCAACGGGCGAGAGCGGCCTTTTACGTACCTGTCCGGCCAGGTCGTTTTCCGCCATTTCGATCCCTGCGGAAGCGACCCCGGCACCCTTTCGGACGTAACCAGCGATTCGGCCTATTTGTGCGCCCTGCGAGATGCGATGATCTCCCTGGGGATCGGTCCGGGTCAGATCTACGCGGCACCGGGATTCCACGCCATGGAAACCACCCCGGCCCTCCTTCTGGCCGGTCTGCTCTGCGGAGCAACCTACCTTCACCTTACGCCGGAGGACATTGAAGCCCGGCCGGAGCTTGTCGGGCAGCATCCGCTCAAGGCCTTCGGGGTGTGCCCGAAGGTAAGGGACATCCTCCTGGAGCGGGGAATCACCGCAGAGGATTGCTGGGAATCATGGTTTCGCAACCCGGCGGAATCCCAGGACATGGACCGGTGGTATCATTTCATCCGGAACCTCAAGCTTGAACGGTCCTTTGCCTTTAATCTGAGGTGGAGCGCCGCCGTGGGAGGGTGCTCCCTCTTTTCCGTGCGGAGGAAAGGGTCGGCACATATGACGGTCCTGCCTGTTCCCGGCAGCACCTGGAGCCTCGGCGCTCTGTCCGGCGCGGAGGAGGCTTCCGCAGAGGATTTCGGCATCTACACGCTCTCAGCAACCGGCGCACCGGAAGAAGAGCAGAAGGCCACGGCTGATCGAATCGCCAGAAGCGGGCAGGAATGGATTTTTTCCGGCGTTTCCACCCGGCACCGTGAGGGGAGGACATTCCCCGTGGACGAAATCCTGGCGACGCTCAGGAAGCTGGAAGCCCGCTACGGCTTCTTCTGCTCCCTCGCGGATGTCCCCCGGATGGACGGGGGAAACGGACAGCGCATGGTGCTCCTTGTTTTCCGCGGCGCCGATGCCCAGTTGAATGAAGCCCGGGTAACGTCGGAAATCCGGACAACCCTGGCCGAAGAGATGGGGGAAGAGTTTCTGCCCGATCGCATGGAATTTCTTCCACTGTATCCACGATTTCTATCCCCGGCCGAGGTGGACCATGCCTGGTGCCGAAATGCCTTTCTGTCCGGAACACTTTCCCGGAGATCGAAAAGGGAGCTTTTCGCCATCCTGACCCGGCTGAGGAAATGCGTCATTGAACGAGAGCGTTCAGCAGAATTATCTGCCGGACCGGCAGACGAAATCATACAATAATCCAATCATCGAAAGGAGATAAAGGAAACATGGCCATACAGGATGAAATTCCAAAATCACGTCTTACCTTGAGGTACAAGACAGAAATCCACGGGCAGCCCGAAGATTTGACTCTGCCGCTGAGGCTTCTGGTCGAAGGGGATTTTTCCCATGGAAGCTCCCAGGACCGGCAGGTGGATCTCGAGGAGAGGCGCCTGCGCAATCT
>Ga0123334_1004602_pt1 | contig 13923 bp, 14 predicted proteins | sample BiotimSIPDNA_FD_89706 | JGI IMG/M metagenome (GOLD analysis project Ga0123334, IMG submission 89706) | Anaerobic biogas reactor microbial communites from Washington, USA - Biogas_R1 time_0 SIP DNA | ecosystem: Engineered > Bioreactor > Anaerobic > Unclassified | place: Washington, USA... | reverse complement strand
CACGGATAGTAATACACGCCCACCATCGGCCTGGCCTGCGGCGCGGAGGCCTCCTGCGCCCGCCCGGTCGCCGGCATCCACACCAGCGCGGCGAGGATCGAAACGAACACCCGCCGGCCCATCGCCGGGAGCTTCGAGCAGGGTGGCACCCTTGCCTCCATGATCCGATCTCCAACGATTCCCTGTCCGTGATTTCTCATGCCGACATACTGTCGTGTGCCGCCGACCAAGTCAAGCTGCCACAGTGCAAAGGGAATGCAGATCGCCCGCCTGATGTGTGTCGCGCCGGCAATCTGTGAACGGTCCGTGTGCGTCGTGTTGCGCTGAGCGCAGACCCGCGCCGTGCATCGGGATCAGGGCTTCAGGCCGGCCTCCGAGCAGGCCCGCCGCCACAGATTGCAGATGCCCAGAGCCTCCGACCATCTGAGCAGGTATTCCTTGTCCAGAGAATCGCCCTGGACTTTGACGACACCGAGGATATCGAGCCATTGTCTCTCCGAGACCCTCTGGCCCAGCTCATACCATTGCAGCTTGCTGAGAATGACATCTTCGGGCGACGCCAGGCACACCACCGAATCCGGGTCGTCATCCACCAATCGATCCGTGAGCCTCCGGGCCAGAGCGGCCTGGTGGTAGGCATCCTTCTTCGCCATGAACACGTCAATCTTCACCATTGTTTCCAGGTGGATCAGATTGAAGGAAGACGCGCTGGCGATGGCGTTCGTCATCGCGGCCTCGGCGACGTAGTATTGATCCTGCAACGACGCGACCAGCCCAGAGACCTGAACGCTTGCCAGATCGGCAACGATGTCCGCATCCATCGTCGCGCGGGGCATGCCATAGGCCGAACTGGCGATCGACCCGCCGATGTAGTACGGGATCGCCAGGCGGTCGAACGCGTCGATCACCGGCTTGAGTGCGGCGAGCAGATCAGGCTTCTTCACGGCTTCTGTCTTTCAGGTACTCTCGGAAGCGATCCGCCAGTTCGGCTCCGTACAGATGGTGAACCAGCAGCACTTGCAGTTCGGCCTCCCGAAGGTGCCCGTTTCTGCGCGCAATGGCCCTTCGTGACAGGCTCAGCGTCAGCTCCGATAGGGACCGGACCTGCGCGAACTTCCGCGCCGGCGTCGCCTCTTGGAGCAGCGCGATCCACGCCGCTTCTGTTTTGCTGTCGGTATCGGTCGATTGGGTTCTCATGGCAAGTTTCCCATTGGCACCGCCCGGTATAGGGCCAGGACAGGCAAATGTAAAGCACGAAGGGCACGATTTCCCTGCCTCCTGGCATCTTCCCCTCCGCTTTGCCCGATTCTGCCTGCACGAGCGCGCCAGTTCTCCTTCGTCTGTTTCGCGGATCAGGTCAGGCCGCTGGGTCAGGCTTCGCGGTTCGTGGGTGGCGGACGGTGCCAAATTGGCAGCGGCGTGTGCGGCGAAGGGCCGCGAAAATGCGCGTTTTCGGCCAGCAAACGGCCTCTCGGCCGGCCCCGCGCCGTCTGGCACGCGGTTTGCACAAGGCTATAGTGGACAAACAATGTGGTCGAAAACCGAAAACGAAATGAGTCGTGGTCAAGAGAATGAAAAGGAGGAATGACTATGGCACTGCTATCGTTGAACAAGCGAAACCGAGGCGAACTGGCCAGACTGCATCACGAGATGGACGACCTGTTCGACAGCTTCTTCCGCGGCCTGGATCGGCCGTTCGGCGGCTCCAACGCCTGGCCGGCCATCGACGTGGCCGAGCAGGATGACGCGGTCGTCGTGCGGGCGGAAGTGCCCGGCTGCAAGGCCGACGACATCGACATCAGCGTCTGCAACAACACGCTGACCATCTCCGGCGAGAAGAAGGAGACCCGCGAAGAGAAGGACAAGGGGTACTACTACGCCGAGAGCAGCTATGGCTCGTTCCGCCGGGACGTGAGTCTGCCCGCCGAGGTCGACGCGAACAAGGTCGAGGCGACCTGCAAGGACGGCGTGCTGTCCATCACGCTGCCCAAGGCCGCCCGGAGCAAGGCCGTCAAGGTCCAGATCAAAGACTGAGCATGCGTTCGCCTAACACGCAGCACGTAGCCGGGCCGCCATCGAAAGGCCCGGCTACGGTCGTTTCTGGCCCCCATTTTTTTTCACTGTTCCTGAGAATTTTGTTGCAGATTCGCCAAATATCATGTAGTTTGTAGGTGCTTCGCAGCAGCGAGGCGTTTCTCGCCCAGCAGGGCAAGGTGGTGCCGTGGGCGGCCCGGGTGGCCGCCCGGAACCGACGATAGACGCGCACGTCGTAGGGGCGAATCATCGTTCGCCCCAATCCACGTGCGCGCGAGAAACGCCGGAGGAACCCATGCGAAGCTGCCGCAACTGTGCCTATGCCCACTGGAACCTCAATCACTGCCGTATCGCCCCGTTCGGCACGTGGACCAGCAGCCTGATTTGCGCCAACTGTGCCGAGTGCCCGGGCCACCTGCGCGAGGTGACGATTTCCAAGCCCTGTGCGAACTACCGTCGCCGGCGGGAAGAGCCGGTCTGGACGGAGGTGCCCGATCCGGCCGACGACGAGGTCCGCTACATCCCGCTGACCAAGGGCCTGTTCGCCGTCGTCGACACGAGCGACTACGATTGGCTCAGCCAGTACAAATGGACCGCCCAGATGTCGTGCGGCAAGGTCTACGCCGTCCGCAACGACCGGGGCAAGGCGATCCTGATGCACCGCGAGATCATGCAGCCGCCGGACGACATGGTCGTCGACCACATCGACGGTTCCGGCCTGCACAACTGCCGCCGCAACATGCGCGTCTGCACCCGCCAGCAGAACCTCTGCAATACCCGCCCTCGCGGCGGACGATCGCAGTACAAGGGCGTCCGCTGGGAGAAGCGACGCAACAAGTGGGTCGCCGAGATCACCTGCAAGGGAAAGAAGTACTACCTCGGCTCCTTCGACGACGAGATCGAAGCCGCCAAAGCCTACGACCGCAAGGCCCGCGAACTCTTCGGCCCCTTCGCCCGACTCAACTTCCCCGATGCCCCGGCCGCAGCCGGACCGTAGAAGCGTAGATGGGTAGAAGCGTACAAGCGTAAATGCGTAGAAGCATAAATGCGTGAATGTGTCCCGCAGGCCGAGCGGCCCATCCGACCCCGATCCCTCGTAGGGGCGAATCATCATTCGCCCCTACCCCGGGACCGCCCCGGCCCCGCCGTACGCCAAATCCCGTCCCCCGGTAGGGGCGAGGCATGCCTCGCCCTCTCCTGCTAGCTCGTGGGTTCTATTTCAGCATCTTGCTTCTTGTCCTGGGGGAACACAAGCGACCGCCAGAATTCAGGAGGGAGCGGAGACCGGTTCTTGATGCACGCCAGAATATAGACGGACTGAGGTATATCTGTGGGAAGTTGCCAGGGAAATCTTTGCCTAGTGGAATCCACCAGTGCGTGAATTCGAGCTGCTATGAGTTCGGTCTGACAGGCAACTCCTTCGTCGCTTTCTGCTGAAAAATTGTCGGTGGTGACAGCGATCCCATTCAGCACCGACCCGCGAAGGATTCTTCTATCCCAGTCATCGGGCGGAACCCAACTGACCAGGTCTATCTGCCCATCTACGATACGGTTGCCATCATCACCGTAGCCATGGATCAGTCGAGAGTGATACCGTCGCAGGAGTTCATCACGTTCTCCTTTGGGCAAGGCACATATCAACTCAAGAAGCACAAGCAGAAGATATGAACTTGAATCGGAATAATCATCCGGTCTCTCGCCGGTTGCCGCATAGTCAATGAGCAGGTCAAGCCGACTGTTTGACTCAACGAATGGGAAAATCGTCTTCTCATTCACTCTTCTGAGCATTAGGCGCTGTTCAAGTTCTGAAAGCCACTGACAGATATCACTTTCTCTTCTAGCTTGCCAGAGAACCAGCCAAGCTAGGTACAACTCGATGTGGTGCAAGTCAAGAAGGGGACGTAATGAGGCAGGGCTTGTCTGAAAGCACCTGACTAACCATTCAGCAGATCGTCTAACCGCCTCGTCGAGGTACTTTTCAATTCTTGGCTCAATCTCCTGTGGTGCAAGTGTGAGTATGCCCAGGCGCGCGATATGCCAGAAGGTCATATACGCGTCATTTATCAAAGACACTCCCCAAGTCGGAGTCCCCCCGGGCGTCGTGAACGCGTGCTGTGTCGTGAACACCTTGTCTATCTCAATGAAGTACAGTTCAAGCTGAAAGATGTAGAACTGTATCCACGTCTGAAAGACAGTTTGGTGGATCAGGATGTCGTCGACACGTCTGCCACAATCCCAGAGCGCCAACATGGCCCACTCAACAAGGTCTATCCATCCTATCCGGGAGTCCGGGGTATTCTTGGCATGATCGCGCGCGATCAGCAGTACTACCGGCAAGAGACGGACCTTCCTCTCGTCAAGATCAGAGAGCAAGATGTCAAGGAATGACTTCCAGTTGTTGACGAGTTGAGTTTCCCACTTGTCGGTACCGAAATCAAAGTCATGTATCTGGGAGCAGATATACCTGAAATGTCCTGAGAGATGTTGCGGCAGCAGGTCAGGCGTGAGAAGGTCTGTTTTGACCTCCTCCACGAGTCGAGTCAGATTCCATCGCTCGAACCCGATATCCACGGTATCGTATATCCTGCCTGACAACGACTTCGCAAGACCCTCAAAGGCTTTCACTCCACTGTCATCTTCGTCCTTGTTGTATGCCAAGACTATTTTCACTCGCTCAACTCCATCCAGCTCTGGCTGTACCAGATCGGGTGAAGCCGCCATTCTCAAGTCCTTGTCGAAATTGTGTCTTGTCCAGTTTTTATAGGTCAACGGTTCGTCTTTCAGGACAAAGATATACAGATCGGTCTTAGCCGAGAGCAGGAAAGAAAGGTCGATGCCGAACTCCGGTTCGGTTTTGGGTTTGGATACCTGTGCATCCGTTTGTCGGTAGAAGGGTAATCTTACCGGAATCCAGTCCTTGGCCAGACCGAGTTGATAGATCAGCCAGTCGAAGCCAAGTTTGAGCCCCTTCCTTTCCTGTCGAGTTCTCTCATACAGGGATCCTATGTAGTCGGTCAGGAATGAGCTTAGCGAGCTACTTTGCATCGTGCTTTTCCTCTGGTCTGCGGTAGAGACTGGGTGAGTACTTGCTGAGCGAGGACATCAATTCATCGTGAGCCTCTTTCAGAAGCACGTGACTCTTCTCAGGATCTTCCCTGTCTTCTGCCAAATACAAATGCGTCTTATGTAGAAACTCCATGGTCTTGTTGTGAAGCTCATGCTGGAGTTCCATAATCTGCACTGTCTCTTCCATTTCCTTGAACTTTCGCCCGTGTGGGAAGAGTATTTCCGTCAAGGCATCAAGATCCCATCGCGCGACGGGACGGAGGAGCTTTCCCTTGGCTGCCAATACGTCTTCTAGTGACTCCCTACACTTCTCGTATTTCGCGAGAGAGCCCCTATTGCCTTCGTCTCCGTTGTGGACAACCACGGCTGACCGCAGCTTGTCACGGAAATCGCTACCTTCGAGTTCAATCAAAAGAGCATCTTCCAGTTGCTGGAGAAGTCCGTACTTGCCGTCTAAATTGCCTCTGAGGTTACCGCACTTAACGACGTAAGCACAATAGGACTTCGTTTCCTCATCCTCGCATGCCGCGATATCCTTGCCTTGTTCCCCATATTTGCCTCTACTTGGACGACAGATGATCCTGTGCCCTAGGATTTCACGGACATAGACCTGGACAAGAAGGTCGAGTTCGTCTCTTTCGATGTACTTCGAAAGATGCCACCTCAACCCTTCTTTCGTTGTCCAGGGATCAATCCACATCATCCGATGCGCCCCTTCAATTCGCCAACTCTCGCGGAGGCCTGAAGTCGCCGCAGCGCCATTCCCTCGGGATCGATCGCCTCTAAACGAGGGAACTCCATTTCGTGGCCGAAACTTGAGAAGGGAGAGGGCCCGCCCAGCTTACCGCGCACAAATGTCGCCCATTGATCCCCATAGATGATCTGGAAATGCCGCGCGAACTTGGCAAAGACAGACTTCTCCTTCGCCTCTCTGCCAACCTTACTAGAGAAAGTCCGATATGCTTTTTGCATGGCCACGTCATAGCCCGCAAAACTGAAGCGTCTCGCCGGACACTCTACAAGCTCAGAGAGCCTGTCGAAGTACTGCTTTGCTTTCTTTATTGCATCCTCCATCAGTTTTGATAGGGGGTGTTTCTTCTCCCATACAGAAAGACATGCCTGAGGGTAGTTTATGGCCTGAACGACCAATTCATTTCGAAACGCTTCCTGCAACTCTGGACTTACAGAAGTGAAGTGGGGTTCAAGCTCAGCAAGGTATTGGCACGTCTTATGCGCTAACAAAGGTGATCGTATGAGTTGAAATAGGGCGACCTCCAACTGGTACTCACTTGCACTGGCAAGGATTTCATGCGAGAGAGCCTCCACCTTCGTGTCGGCAAAGATAGACTTGCCGACGTCCCATTCATCTTTGTTGGCCGACAATAGGAGTTTCGTGGCCAGCTTCTCAGCTTCAGACAGAGGCAGCTCAGATTTTAGATACCCATTGTCGTCGTTCAACTGCTGCAACAATCCGCGTGGGGTCTTCTTGACAAGGCGAAGAAAGACGTCTTCGAATTGCCCCCGGTCATATTCCAATACGCTAACAAGGTACCGTTCTATGCATTGCCAGGTTCCTTGGTGATCCGGCGGGACAGGCTGGGCGGCAACAATCAAGTCGTTTGCCCCGTGCACAATTGTAGGTTTGTCCTTTACCTCCTGAGAACTACATAGCAACCACAGTGAATTGACCAAGTGATACTTCGCAAAAGGCGGGATCCCCGCAGAAGTGTTTCGGGCATACCAGCGCAGAGCAAATCTGATGAAACTGACGTCAGACTTGTCCCTTAGGAGACAACGCCCGACAACGTCAAAAGCCTCAGCCACCTCTTCCCCAGCGCCTTTCAGCATTAAGGCCAATTTGGCGCGCAGTTGCGTCCGAGATACTGCCCCAAGGTTAAATGAACTGACAAGTGACTTATCGTACATCAATCGCCACTGCAAATTCGGACTGCTCTGGAGACGACGGTCCCATTTCTTCACCGCATCTGCCTTCAAGGCACCCTGTTTGGCTTTTGCACGTGCTGTCCCAAGGAGAATGCCTGCAAGGTGAACCGTGAAGGAGTCAAGTTCTCCAGACATATACTGTTCAAAGGTAAGCACAGCAGATTCAGGGAATTTCTCAGCGTACGTCGTAATCCCATTGTAGAAATCGCCGCCGCCCAAGTCCCCGGCTATTCTCTCAGCCAGGGCGTGAAACCAGCCTGCGGCATAACGAGGGGGAAGGACGGCTGACTCACAGAATGGTGAGAAGCACCGAACGGCCGTCCAGAAACCTCTCTTCTTGTTCTCCAGCAGAGCCGTAAGTAACTTCGGCCGTCGGTCTCCTGGGAGCGAATTGAAGGCTTCTGCCCAAACCTTCCCGACAAGGACATAGGATGGGGGTTCATATCCGATGTAACGGTGGATATCCGTTAAGCGCTCGTAGAAGCTTGCGTCAGGTATGTAGTCTTGCCCGAAGAGTTCTTCGACAAGCAATTGCACATCATCATCTGATAGATTCTGCACTTCTGTATTGATGTCATCCCTGTGTGTACGCCCCAGATCCCTTAGTTCGTGGCTATCGGCGCTTTGCGAGATGATTCTGGCCATATCAATGAGATACTTCATTCTCGACTCCGCAGTTTCTTTGAGAGCAGGGCGGAAACGCAATTCGAATCCCGATTGGCGAGTTGGCAGAACGGAACAATCCGGAGTGTTCTGTCTTGCCTATTCTTCTCCTCGCCATGCTTCTTCCTCACCAGCCGGTTGGCTCATTCGGTTCCTACGGGTTATTATCGCCAGTGTGCCGGAGTTTGGCAACAGCATTTGAGATTTGGGGCCATGCAACGGATGAAGGATTCTTCGCCCGTACCGAGGCAGGAATGATTAGCGAGGGTGCTCCGGACGACCCCACGCGAGACCCCGTATACTATGACCCAACATTCGAATACCTGCGGGCGATTGGTTTCGAGGTCATTTGACACGTCATCAAGACGAACATAATATCTGCAAGAAGGGCGACGCATGCGTCGCCCGAGATGGGAGGGGAGCGAAATGGTGTTCGATCCGAGGAAGCACCATCGTCGGTCGATTCGGTGGTTTGCGTATGACTATGCGCAGGCAGGGGTGTGGCTCGAAGGCAGAGAGCTGAAATCGCACATGAACTGTAGGGTCGACCCGCCAGCCAGTTGAAGGAGTGATTCGTAGCGTCCAAAGGCGCTCCATCTGACACCTTACAGAATTTCTCGTACGAGAATTCCTGTAAGCAATTGGCCAGGATCGCCGGGGGTGGTATCACAGGGTATGGCTGGAGGGGCCGGTCGGGAATGCGCGGGGCAGGGCGACGTCCGCCAGAGGCGGATCGCCCCTACGGAGCGTGCGGGGAGGATTGGTAGGGGCGAGGCATGCCTCGCCCGGAACACGAGGGGAGAGAACTGATGTACGATCCGAGGAAGCACCATCGGCGGTCGATTCGGTGGTTTGCGTATGACTATGCGCAAGCGGGAGCGTACTTTGTGACGATCTGTACCGCGGATCGGCAGGGGCCGTTGGGACAGGTCGAAGGGATGGAGGTCCGGCTGAGCGCGCTGGGCCAGATCGCGGCCGCATGCTGGCGGGCGATTCCCGAGCATTTCGAGGATGTGGAGCTGGATGCATTCGTCGTGATGCCGAATCACATGCATGGAATCGTTGTGATTGGCGATGGGAGGGCGAGGCATGCCTCGCCCCTGCCAGCTACGCCGATCGGGTCCCAAAGACAATCGCTTGGGTCGATTGTGGGGGCGTACAAGTCGGCGGTTGCGAGACGAGTCAATGAGACTGGAGGCACGCCGGGCGCAGCGGTCTGGCAACGGAACTACTACGAGCATGTCATTCGCAGCGAGCAGAAGTTGAGCCGCATCCGTCGGTATATCGAGGCCAATCCGGCGTACTGGATGTTGGACCATGAGAACCCGCAGGGCAACTGCTACGGGCAGAGCGAGAAACAGCAAATCTTCACTTATTGACAGGACTTGGGCGAGGCATACCTCGCCCCTACCACTCGCACACCACGCTGTCGCGGGGTGAGATCATTCGCCCCTACCAATACGTCGGCGGTGCGGCGGCACGGCGGATATTCCCTGGCGAGGAGGGGGTTGACGTGGGACTGGGGGTGTCGTATGATGGCGGCGGAGGTGGGATGAGACGACGCGCAACGGGTGTGTCGCGGGCCGGTGGGCTTGCGGGCCGCAGGTATGGGGCGTGCGTTGGCGTCCTATAATAATAAGAGTCTTAACGTCGTGTGCGGCGTGGCGGCCGGCCAGGCGCTTCGGGCGCTTTGGTGCGCGGTGCCCGCTTGGCGGGCCGAAGGGCGGGGCAAAAAACGGGATTATCAGTGCCGATAAACGGGTCCGATTGTGAAGTTTGCGGGTCTTTTTATGGGCCGGTCCCATAAAAGGATAAAGTTTTCGGCAGATCCTTGCCGAAAAGAGAATATGCGTTACTATCCGACGCATCAGTGCTAATAGGCGGGTTTCTGAAACGCTGGTCGCCGCGGCCCTCGGGTCAAGGACGGCAGTATCGAAGGTCATAGACGGAGACGAAGATGAGAACGATCGCGGTGGTCAATCAGAAGGGCGGTTGCGGCAAGACGACGGTGTCGATCAATCTGGCCAGCGCCCTGGCGGATTTGGGCAAGAAGGTGTTGCTGGTGGACATGGATTCGCAGTCGCACTGTGCGGTGGGGCTGGCGGTGCCGGAGGAGCAGATCGAGCAGAGCATCTATGATGTGCTGATCAGCGAGAGCCGGAACGAGCCGATGCGGTTGAGCGAGATTCTCTGGCAGATCGGCGAGCGGCTGGAGCTGGCGCCGGCGAGCATCGACCTGTCGGCGTTCGAGCAGCAGATGGCGGGGATTCCCGACCGCGAGACGTGCCTGAAGAAGGTGCTCGACGGCGTGACGAACGACTACGATTTCGCGGTGATCGACTGCCCGCCGGCGGTGAGCCTGCTGACGTTCAATGCGCTGCGGGCGGCCACCGACGTCGTCGTGCCCGTCGAGACCGGCTACTTCGCGCTGCACGGGCTCAGCAAGCAGCTTGAGACGCTCAGCATCCTGTGCAAGCGCTGCCAGCAGCAGGTCTCCGTCCGCGTCCTCGCCAGCATGTACGACATCCGCACCAAGATGGCCCGCGAGATCCTCGCCGAGCTCCGCTCCCACTTCTCCGACCGCATGTTCAAGACAGTGGTTAATTTCAATACCCGCATAAAAGAAGCTGCGAGTTTCGGGCAGCCGATCAACGAGTACGATCCGGCGAGCAAGGGTCAGCAGGACTTCCGGTCGCTGGCGCAGGAGCTGATCGGTGCCGACGAGCGTCTGGTGACGAAGAGCAAGCGTCTGGTGGACACGCTGGCGGACCAGTTGGAATCGATCGGGGCCAGCGCGACGGAGCTGCTGCGGACGACGCAGCCGCAAGGGCCGGCCCGCCCGGCATCGCCCGCGCCGGCGATAGGGCAGGCAGCGTCGTCGCCGACGCGCACGCCGCCGGCAGAAGCGCCTGCCAGGCCGCCGACCCCCGCGACGGCGCCCGTGCCGCAGGCGATCGCGCCGCCGGTGGTGAAGCCTCCGGTCGAGCCGGTGGCCGCGCCGGCCGCCGAGACGCCGGCGTTCGAGGACGAGCTCATCGAGCTGCCCGAGTCCGCGGCCGCCTCGTCCGTGACGCCCCTCGAGACCTTCGCCGCCGTCCCGGCGACGACCGACACGAAACTCTCCGACTACTACGGCGTCAGCCAGATCCGGGACGCCGTCGTCTTCGTCACGCTCTACCCGCGCGCCACCAACGTCCAGATCGCCGGCGACTTCAACAACTGGCAGCCGGCCGCCACCTCCATGGAGCGCGTCGGCAACAGCGGCGTCTGGCAGGCCAAGCTCAAGCTCCCGCACGGCACCTACCGCTACCGCCTCGTCGTCGACGGCCAGTGGCAGCAGGACCCGTACAACGAACGCACCGAGCTGAACCCCTACGGCGAACTCAACTCCGTCATCGAAATCCAGTAAACATCCCGAACGATACGCATCACGATGCCAACGGCGGCGCAGGCCCCTCGCGACCCGCGCCGCCGTTCGCATTTCGCCCGCAAGCGCATGTCACCGTTCGTAGTGTGCTCGTAAGAACCTGCCCCGAGCGGCGTCGAGGGGGCATATCGCCGTTTGCCGCGCGCAGGGTGGGCGCCGCCCGCCACGCCATCTTCGCTCGCGGACGAAATGCAGCGACAGGCCGGAGGCTGTAGGCGGCAGGACCTGAACAAACGAGATACGAACCCCGAGATACGAGGTACGGCCTCTGGCCGCACCCTTCGCACCTTTCTGCCCTTCGCGCCTTCGTATCTGTCGCGGGTCGCTCGGGACGGCCGCTCTTTTCCCCTTGCCTCCAAGCCCGTTCTTCGTGATAATGACCCGTGGAGCAGCAGCCAAGCGGCTGCAACGAGGCACCGAGACAATACCGCGAGAGGGAGATCATGGCAAAACAACCCAGACGAAGCGCCTGCCTTGGCGACGACGCTGTCGCAGAGCCCGAAGCAATGTCGATCGTCCCTGTCGAGCACGTTCAGAGCAAGATCCTGCTCATTCGCGGCCAGAAGGTGATCCTGGACGCCGACCTGGCGAGCCTGTACGGCGTGCAAACACGCGTCCTCGTACAGGCGGTCAAGCGCAATATCGGGAGGTTTCCCCCCGACTTCATGTTCCAACTCGACAAAGAGGAGTTCAACCGTTTGAAATCACAAACTGTGATCTCAAACGGGACCCTGGGACGCGGAGGCCGGCGCTACCGCCCCTACGCCTTCACCGAGCACGGCGCGATCATGGCGGCCGGCGTGTTGAACTCCGAACGAGCCGTGCAGGCCAGTATCTTCGTCGTCCGCGCCTTTGTCCGCCTCAAGCAGATGCTCGCACCCTACAAAGAACTGTCCGCCAAGCTCGACCGCCTGGAACAGAAGGTGCAGGGCCACGACAAAGACATCGTCGCGATCGTGGACGCCATCCGCCTGCTCATGCCTCCGCCGGAGGAACCCCCGCCAGAGCCCTTCGGCTTCCGCCGAGCCAGGAAGCACTGACCCCGATGCCACGACGAAGTCGAAGCCGCCAACGCCCCCCGAAATGAGTAAGCTGTCCCCCGATTCCCACCAGAGAACGTACCGCACTCCGTATTGGCCCCCAAGCTGCCTACCTCTCTCTTGACTGATGCCTACCTCTGCGTTTAGCATCGTGTCGACCATGATAGCTTGTGAAAAAGGGAGGCCCATCAATGCGTAACGTACAACTTGTCGGCATGCTTGCAGTCATTGGCGTTCTGGGCTCGGCGGCCTGGGCCGTACCGGCCAACACACTGACCGCTGAGGAACGTGAGGCGGGATTCGTGCAGCTCTTCGATGGCAAGACGCTCACCGGGTGGGACGGGAATCCCAAGTTCTGGTCCGTTGTCGATGGCGCCATCGTGGGACGAACAACGCCAGAGAACCCAACGCAGGGAAACACCTTTCTGATCTGGCGTGAGGGACTGCTCTGCGATTTTGAACTCCGGCTGTCCTGGAAGATCGAAGGCGGCAACTCCGGCGTTCAGTATCGCAGCCGGGATTATGGCAACTGGGTCGTGGGCGGTTACCAGGCCGACATTGACGCCAACCATCGATATACGGGGATCCTCTACGAGGAGCGGGCCCGGGGGATCATGGTCAATCGAGGCGAAAAGGTCGAACGAGGTTCTGGCCAGAGCGTTGTCGTCGACAAGATCAGCAGTGACGTGGCCGTTGCCGAGGCGGTCGATCGGGATGGCTGGAACGAGTACGTCATCACCGCCCGGGGAAACACGTTGACTCAGACGCTCAACGGCGTACCTACCATGATGCTCATCGACAATGAGAAGGCCAAGGCCGCCGACTGTGGCGTTCTGGCGCTTCAGCTTCATGCCGGACCTCCCATGACCGTTCGGTTTCGTTCGATTCGTCTGAAGCGCTTTGCCCCGGAGGCCGGGGAGTCTCTCTTTGACGGCCAGACGCTGACCGGATGGAAGCGGCACGATGGCTTGCCGGACCATGGCGTTAACGGGAAATGGTACGTGGAAGATGGGGCGATTGTCGGTATGCAGGACCCGCCCGGCCAGGGGGGCTTCCTGACCACCTTCCGCACGTTCAAAGACTTTGAGTTCGAGTGTGAAACCCGGGTCGATTGGCCCTTCGACAGTGGAGTCTTTCTGCGTGTGGGACCTGATGGAAAGAGCCACCAGGTGACCATTGACTATCGGGACGGTGGGGACATTGGCGGCATCTATTGCCCCTGGACCCAAGGGTTCGTCCATGAATGTCCTGAAGGGATCAAACACTTCAAGAAAGGGGCCTGGAACCACTTGAAGATCTCTTGCCAGGGAGAGCCGGCCCGGATCCAAGTGTGGATCAATGGGACACAGGTAACGGATTTTCAGCACACGGCCGCATCGACTAAGGGGGTTCCTCCAGAGGGCACGCTGTGTCTTCAAGTCCACCCTGGTGGCGAAGGATACGATCAGAGCAAAGCCAAGTTCCGCAACCTTCGCATTCGCGAACTGCCCACGGGCACAAGATAAACGCCCGCATTCTCGCCGTGGGGAGATCGGTGGGCGGTGTCCACCCCTACGGCTGCTGGACCACCGATGGCGCTATGAGGCAGGCAGAAAAGGGACCTGACCCCGTTTCGCTTCCCGGCGAGGGCGAATTCACATGGTAAGCGCAACACGGATATAGAAGAGACATCGCGAGCGGCATCCGGTAGCTTGGAGTTGTTCAACGACTTCAGACTACGGAGTGCCCGCGATGTCGTACAACCATCTT
>Ga0123334_1004599_pt1 | contig 13928 bp, 10 predicted proteins | sample BiotimSIPDNA_FD_89706 | JGI IMG/M metagenome (GOLD analysis project Ga0123334, IMG submission 89706) | Anaerobic biogas reactor microbial communites from Washington, USA - Biogas_R1 time_0 SIP DNA | ecosystem: Engineered > Bioreactor > Anaerobic > Unclassified | place: Washington, USA... | reverse complement strand
TGTTTGTTGCTGGCTGGCCGTCGTCCGTATTCCACCCAACGGAAGGCTGTCGCTTCCCTGCGCAGTGCTTCACCGCTGAATAGGCCGGGTTGGTCGGATTGTTGGGCATCGTTGAAGAGTTGGTCGAGCCTCCCGCTGGCAAAATCAAGGTCGTGCAGGCAAAGTAGGGCAGACGGGGGTAGGTAGCTGAACAGGGGTACTCTGGTTGAGGCTTCTACCTGGGTCTTGGGGATGATGCGGATGGCTGTTACCTGGTCTTTAGACAGCTGTGTCTCTATGTTGAAGGTGCGCAGGCTTTCCAGTTCATCTCCGAAGAAATCGAGGCGATAGGGCCATTCGTTACCCCATGAAAAGACGTCAATCAAGCTGCCTCTGACGCTGAACTGGCCGGGCTCATACACATAATCCACGCGTTCGAAGCCGTAATCGTGCAGTAGTTCGATGACAAAACCGGTATCGATGCGTTCGCCCTGGTGCAAGTCGAGCAGTTTGGTCTTGAGTTCCTGGTCGGGGGTGACGTTCTCGAGCAGGCTATCAGGGTAAGCGACAATTACACCGGGGACTCCTTGTTGTAGGGTATTGAGTACATCGGTACGCAGGATGGCGCTACCGGGATCCTCTCCGTTGCTGAGGGTGCGCTTGAAACTGGGTGGGTAAAACCGCACCTGTTCGGGGCCGAGTAGTTGTACCAGGTCGTGGTAGATGTAGCCGGCGCGTTCGGCGTCGTCTTCCAATACCAGACAGGTGCGTTTCAGATTGGTGAACAGGGACCCCAGGCAAAGGGCTGCTGTTGAACCGTTTAAACCGTCCAAATGTAGGTTTTCCTTGTTTTCGGACAATAGTGTAACGCCCGCCCTGAGTGTAGGGTGGGTTTTATAGAGCCTGAGTAGTGATTCCAATTCCAATTGTCAGGTACTTAACGTCAACATGTGCGGCATTTTACCAATGGCGCAATTACGGGGCAAAAGTATAAAATAGTTGTGGAATATACGCATCTGTAGGGAGATCTGTTTTTGGGTTATGATTTTATTTCTGAATATTGCTTATATAATAAAAATAAGTAATTTTGTCATTTCAATAATAGTTGATTTGTAAGGTCTGAATGTATGATTCTATTTAAACAATTGGTTATTCTTGAGCGTATGCATGCGCTGATTAGTCAGTCGTGTACGGGAACCCCAAAAGCGTTTGCGCGAAAGATCGGTGTCAGTGAACGGTATCTGCATAAGTTGATTGACGAATTGAAAGATATGGATGCTCCAATCCAGTATTCCCGGAGAGATGAGACCTATTCCTATGCAGCGCCTTTTGAAATAAAGATTTCGTGTACCATGAGGCGATTGACGGGTAAGGAGCAAGGTTCCATTTCTGCCGGACATGGATTGGTAAATGTTTTTCCATTTCAACGATTGAATACCGATTTTTCGTATCGTGGATATGGCTATAAGGGTCTGCTATCCTGAATTGGAGGGTTGATTTAATGTTAATGAAAGAGGCTTTATTTGTTGTTTGCTGCTTTTTTTGAGCAGTGGCTGTCGATACATTTGCAGTGTCTTTGGGAAGATTTGAGTGCACGCAATAAATCCGAAGGCCTACAAGCAAAAATTGCTTGTACGTAAGTGTATATAATAAACTTGAAAACCATGAAAACAGTAAAAATGGATGGCGTAAATGTGTATGCGCTGAATGCGCTGGAACAAACGCAAATTGGTGGTGGTAACGTGTATGGCGCAGTAAAAGCATTTTGTAAGGTAGTAGGCCTTTATGACTATATAGATGCCTTTGTTGGAGGTTTCAAAGAGGGCTTCAAGGATGGTTATTCGGATCAACAAAACAAATAGTAACAAACTAATCGTATGGAAATAAATGTAAAATCAGGTTCATTTCATTCAATGAACGTGCTGAATGCTGAGGAAATGTCAATGCTTTACGGGGGCAATGTGCAACAGTTTATTCATGATGCCGGGAACTTTATTGGCCATTGTGTTGGTTATGCGGTAGGTGTTGTCAAAGATGCCGTTATGGCTCATGGTGATGATGTAGTCGCATCGGGTGGAGCCGCTTCTGTAATGGCTTTCAAATAATACTTGCATAAGAATGAAATAGGGAGAATAGAGTAAGAAAGAGGCCTTATAAGGTGTCTTCTTACTCTATTGTAACTGCTCTATTGTAACTGCTCTATTATAACCGCTAATTATAACAGCCCCATGAAGAAGTCAAGACTACTGGATTTGTATCGTTTTTTTTACAAGAAAAAACCAATGATGCTGGTTTTGTATGGTTGGATTTTTGCGCTTGCCTGTACCTCAATTGTTATTTCCATAAGCTTATTGTTGGACACAGAGTGGGGCTATCAACCCCAAATTGAAGATAAGATCTATGATTGGTTTGTAGTGGTGATGGCGGGGCCTTTTATAGGTGTTCTGTTGTCTCCCTACCTGCCTTTGAAAGTGGCGGGATGGTTTAAGAGGCGTCCCAATTTTTTGATTATACTGTTTGCCGCTCTGATCTTTGGCGGTATGCATTATAAATCGCTGCTGATGGTCGTGACTGCCTTTCTGTATGGACTTTGTTGGGCATTATTTTGTTTGATACTCATAAGAAGGAGGAAACACCCTCTTTTCCATGTTTGGTTGATGTATGCCTTACATAATGCTGCCTTGCTTGGCATTGCCACAATGTGGCCTGAATAGGGACTGTCTTGAATCTTAGTTAGGTTGGGTAATTCACATAATGCCAAAGGATACCAACGTATTGTGAAATGTGTACCTTTGCGAGCATAAATTGAATCCTGGCGATAATACTATGACCTTAGGCAGAGGCTTTTTCCTGCTTCTTTTTGTAACTACGGTGTTAATGGGTACAGCCCAGCCACAGCCGTATTATGCGTTCAATAACCTGGATGGCAAGACCCAGCATCTCTGTGTCAGAAGCATGACTCAGTCTGCCGATGGTATGATGTGGTTGGCGACAGAGCAAGGGTTGTATGGTTATGATGGGTATCATCTGATAAACAGATCGCAAGAAGATAAGCTAGTTGACAGCATGGATGCTGGAAGTTTCAACCATCTCATGGTCACAGGTGATAGCTTGCTCATTGGTTGCGATAATGGGCTTTTATCGTTCGACCTGAGAACCTATCAGTTTCGTCGCTTGCCTTATCCGATTGATGAGATGGTCAAAGGCATCGTTAGGATGGGATCGTCCATCTGGGTAGCGACGGAAGGCGCAATCTACAGGGATGGAAACAAATGCGCGCCCAGTCTGACTTCTATCGTCTCCTTGTACACGGATGAGCAGAACCTGTACATCGGTACAACGAATGCCGTTTACCGCTATGATCCGACTGTCCAGCAACTGGAGAAAATGGTGGATGGCATCACGTATGCCTCGAGCTTTTATTACGACAGGCAGGAACAGCTTTTGTGGTTAGGAACGGCTTCTCAGGTAAGGGTATGGGATATCAAGGCAAGAAAGGCGGTATACACCATCAAAGTGCCTGTGGCAAAAACAATTTGTGCAGACCATTATGGCAACAAACTGGTTGGAACCGACAATGGACTTTATCTGATTGGTAAGGATCGACGTACCAAGGCTGTTTTTCACGATGCCAGGAGGGAAAATTCATTGGCGGGCGATGCCGTATGGAGCTTTTTCAGGGATCAACACAATACCATCTGGATAGGGACCAACAGTGGGGTGTCAGTGATCCCCGGTGACGGATGGATGACGACGTATACCTTGCCTTCCATTACCGGTCAGGGGACGGGTAATCAATTTTTCTGTGTTTTCAGTGATTCCCAAGGGCGTTTATGGTTGGGTGGTTCGAATGGTTTGTTGTGTCTGGAACAGTTGGGTAAAGACACGCAGTCGTACCGTTGGTACAGGATGAACGATCCCCGTTATCCCATCCCACATAACCGTATCCGTGTCATTGTTGAGACTGGCAACGGTTCGATACTGGTGGGGGGTGATATGGGATTGATGCAGTACGATGACGCGTCGCAGCAATTCAGGCGGTATGTCATTGACGAAGATCCGTACAATTGGGTGTATGATATCAAGGAAAGGAACAACGGTGAACTTCTTTTGACCACCTTTACGGCCACTTATATGGCCACGTTGGACAAGGCTACGTCACGTGTCGTTGTCAGGAGAACACTGCCAAGAGCAGATCTTGCAGGCAGCATGAGTAAGATGCAAGCCGTCTTGCTGCACTATGGTTTGTCGGGTAAGTACCTTTCAGCCTATGATGATGCTGGAAATGGAGTAGTGGTGCTTGGTGGGACCGATTGTTTTTCCGTGCTGGATACGAAAAAACTGAAGGCATCACGGACGAACAGGAACTTGGCCATTACCGACATCAGAATCAATGCTGAGCGCTATGTTGATCGTGCTGCCTTGCTTCAAGGAAAGGTGGTTTTGTCACCAGAAGACAGGATTATTGACGTCTTGTTTTCCGATTTCAATTACTTGGGAGAGCCAACCCATCATTTCTTCTACCGCCTTGATGAGGGGGAATGGGTGCCAGCTCATGCGGGCAACAACACGATTACACTGACCAATCTAGGGCCTGGTTCGTATACGCTTTCCATTCGTTTCTCGGATAGTACAACTGAAGCCTTGTCGCTGGCAATAAAGGTAAAGGCACCCTGGTATGCTTCAACGCTTGCAAAACTCATATACCTGTTGGTGGTTGGCTGTCTGGTATTTGGCCTTTATTACATCTTGCGTCAACGCCAACGTATTCGGAGGGAGCAAGCAGAGCATCAAGCGGTGATGCTCCAAGCCAGGCAAAAGGAGCATGAGTTGCTCAGTGATAACGAGTATCTGGCTACCCAGTTGAGGTTGAAGTTGCAGGAAAAAGCCGGTGAAGCTGGCGTTTTATCGGACGATGAAAAGGTTTTGTTGAAACTGACAATACTCATTGAAGAGAATCTGTCCGATGCTGATTTGAATGTCAATACGTTGAGTGAATTGAGCGGTATCAGCGTCAAGCAGCTCTACCGCAAGATCAAGGCAATGACGGGTTTGACAACCGTTGCCTACATCCGTGACCAGCGTCTTAAGAAGGCAGCTGCCTTGCTGGCCAAGGGGACATTTACCGTGTCGGAAGTGATGTATATGGTCGGTTTTTCCAATGCTAGCTATTTTGCCCGCTGTTTTTCGGAAGCATACAAAACACTTCCTTCGGACTATAAAGGTTGATGTCCAAAGGAAGTGTCAGAGGTGCATTAAAGCGTCAGTCTGCGACTTGAGGCTTTATTTTGAAAGGAATGTTTGAACAATGCGGTTGGATACCTCACGTTGCTCGGGATTGAAGCCATGCCCTGCACCAGGTATGACGTTCAGGCTAGCTTGCTGGTAACGCTTCAAAGCTTCTTCTGAGTAGCTCAATGGAATGACGGCGTCGTTCGATCCATGAATAAGTTGCGCTGGCCCCTTGTATTGTGTGATGGTTTGATAGACATCAATCGTGCGGAGCTCTTCAAAGAAGTGGCGTCCAAGGGGTACATTCCACAACCGTGTCGTGTCGGGGATGGCGTTGACATCGGGGTAGCGTTTGGCCCAATTGTCTGGGATGCTCAAGGCTGGATAAACCAGGATAAGGTGACTCACTTGATCTTTTAAGTCGGCAGCTGCCAGAGCAGATATAAACCCTCCCTGGCTTTCACTGATGAGTATGATGCGGTCTTTATCTACATCTGATTGTTGTTGGAAATGGTGTACAATGGTTTTGAGGTCTTCTTTTTGGTCGATGACCGACATCTTCATGGTGTTGTTGTCGCTACGGCTGTGAATGGACCCGCAGGGGTAATCGAACGTATAGACGAGGTAGCCTAGGTCGTTGAGTGTTTTGAAATAATCACGACCGAAATGGTGTGTGCCGTTGAATCCGTGGCTGATAACTGCTACGCCTTTTTTGGACGGCGTGTTGGGCTCGCTCACGATACCATAGATCTTTCGTGATGGGCTACCTATCCACAGTTCGCTGACCTTACTGTTGGCTCCGAAGTTCTTTTGCTGCATCGTCCAGCCCGGATAGGCTGTGAGGTCTGATTCCAGGAAGAGGCTTTTATGGTGTGTATTGCCTTTCAGGTGCCAATCGAGCCAGGCGATGACCATGCGACCAAAGTCGCCACCACCTTTTTCGTTATAAGTACCACCATGACCTGCTTTGGGCATATCGCCGAGGGCCACTGGTACGTGTGAAATCCGTTCGAAGTCAAGCCTGGCATTCGGGTAGGCAACGTCGCTTTCACCCCCGATCAGGTACAGAATGGGGCCGTGCAACGCTTCAAGAGATTGTTTGCTGGCACCTGCCATCTCCATGTCGCCCATGCCGGCGTTCAGGATGAGGTAGGTCGACAAGCGGCGGTCTGCTGCGTTGCAAAGTACCTGGGCTCCGCCACAGGAGTGTCCTGCTGCTGCCATTTTGGTGGTATCCACACAACCATAGTAAGGGCTGTTGGGGTCGCTTGCCTGTCGACAGATCCAATCCATGGCATCAACCATCATGCTCGAGGGGGTGTGTGCATCGGGACGGTCGCCATACACTTGTTGCATGGACCCGATGGCAATGACAACATAGCCCTGAGACGCTACTTCTGTGAGCATTCGTTCATAGCCCACCGATGTGTCGGAACAACCTCCATTGCCCCAAATGAATAGGGGAAGCTTTTTATGGCTGGTTGAGGCCTTTGGGAGATGTTTGGGGCGATACACGACGAATTGAGGCAAAGAGGGCTCGCTCACGGCGATGGCCTTGTATGGACCGCTGCCTCCTTCGTCAATGGTTTTTTGGTTTGTGGGCTGAAGACTATTGTCTTGTGCGTTGGTGTAGAGGACTGTCGCCAACATCAATAGTATCCCAATTCGTTTTTTCATTAATGGTGTGTTATCGTTGAACAATCAATGTATCGGTATAGCTGTTTTTGCGCTCAACGGATGAATAGTTTGCTCGTTTCTGCTCGTCCATTGATGGTTTTGCGTACGATGTTCCATCCTTTCTGCGGGCCTGCTGTTTTTATGCCTTGAAGGGTGTAATAGTCCTGTCTTGAAACCTGGTTTCCTTGATGTTGGATGGTTTCCAGGGCAGTCGGATTGCCTGTTTTTATAAGCGTGACATCGTCGATTCTACACCAGTCTCTGGCAGCCCCGTCAGCGATGAAGCCTACGTCCACCTTGCCGTTTTTTATCAGAATATTCTTTATTTCAACGCTGTGCCATTGGCTGTCGCTGTAGGGTAGGTCTACATTGAATGTGCTGTCGTTGCTTTGGGCAAACATCGTTAATTGTTTGAATGAACTGCCGCTTTTCACCTTGGCTGCCATTGTGTACAAGCCGTCTGGGAGGGGTACGTGGGTTGTCGAAGTGATGGTCTGATAGATCTTTCGGGTATAATCGATGGAGTCATGGATGTACAGGCATTTGTTGCCGGTAACGATGGCGCGGTCGGTGCTGGAGTTGTTGGCATTCAACACCGGGGATGTGGCTGATCCTACTGCGATGGTGCGACCTTTGGTGACTTGAAAGGTCCATCCGGTCAGGTAAGTTTGTACGGGTTTGTTGCCACTGGGTATGTAGACCCTGTCTGCATCAAAACTGCCATTTTTTATGTAGTTGTTGTCTTTTCCGACGGCCCATTCTCCGGTAACGGCATTAAGGGTCCACTGACTCAGTGAATTGAAATAGGGGGCGTTGTTGACGAACGACAGTGGGCACCATTGGTTGTAGCCGTTGCCATTGCCGGCAAAGTCTGCCCATCGGTCTCCGCAATAAATCACGGTTTCTTGCTGGGTACCCTTCACAGTGTAGAAGAAACCTGTTTGTGTCACGTGTCCGTAGTCTTTCTCAGCTCCCGGCATCTTCAACATACTGTTGGTCGGCGTATAGGGTCCATAAATACTGTCTGATTGAAGGTAATAGACGTTTGAGGCGTTCCATCCGTAGAGGTCTGAAGCGCAAATGTAGTACTTTCCTTTGTATTTGAACATGCAGTTGCCTTCCCGTCCGGCACCCTTATAGACTTGTTGGCAGTCTAGTAGTGTGACGAGGCCATCTTTCACGCCGATCTCTGACAAGTAGATTCTTGAGCGTCCGCTTCCGTAGGAATAAACCAGGTAAGACTTGCCATTGTCGTCGGTGAATACGGTTTGATCGCCTGTGTTTGAGGTGCCTATCCTGGATGTCATATCAATGTTGTTGTGCCATTTGAACGTGCCTGTGGGTGAATCACAGACAGAGATTAGCACACTACTGTTGTACTGCATCACCAGGGCGTATTTCTTGGCTTCTGGCACATAGGCTACGCCCAGTCGGCCTACCCAATACGACCATCCCAGCGAGGAAGCGGTGATGACATCGTTGACAAAGGTCCAGTTGACAAGGTCATCAGATTTGTAGCAGGTGACCGATGTAAAGCCTGTATTGCTGGTTTTCCCTGTGGGGCTGGCTTGGTATGTCTCTGCGCCGGCGTAATGTACGCCGTACCAATAGTAGTGTTCTTCACCTGTAACCGGGTCTGGAAATCGAAAAATGCCACCACCCTGGCTGTAAATGGGTGTGCCTTTGGTTGTCTTCCAAAAGATATCGTTGGTAATGGTTTGTGCGTTAACGCCGATGACGGTCAGCAAGGCAATCGTCAATAACAGTCCTTTCTTCTTCATTGATGTGTGTTTATGGTTTTTCGTTGGTGCAAGTTATAACACGCGCGTGGTATACCTGTTGTATTTATTGTCCTATTTTTACCAGTTTTACACCATTGTCCAATATGTACAATCATTTGTCCGAAATCGATTCTATGTTCTGGCACTGGAGCATCGATTTGAAGAGCAGGATTCAATTTTTTTTTTGCTCAAGGTTTGGACTTACTCCCTAAAGATTATTCTGTATATTTGTCAGAAATTAAACCTCAACTTCCATGACGTCTGACGCTGTCGTAATTATTCCAACCTACAACGAGAAGGAAAACATCGAGCTCATAATCAGGGCCGTCTTTGATTTACCCAAGGCTTTCAATATTCTTATCGTCGATGACGGATCACCCGACGGGACGGCTGACATTGTACGTCGTCTACAGGTGGAGTTCAAGGACTCCTTGTTTATGGTGGAACGCAGTGGTAAGTTGGGTTTGGGTACAGCGTATATCAAGGGATTCAGGTGGGCCATGGAGCATGGCTACGACTACGTCATTGAGATGGACGCCGATTTTTCACACAACCCCAAAGACCTGACCAGACTTTACGATGCTTGTGCAAAAGAGGGGGCTGATCTGGCCATCGGTTCTCGTTACGTAGGTAACGTGGTGAATGTGGTCAACTGGCCCATTGGTCGGGTGTTGATGTCGTATTTTGCTTCTACGTATGTGCGTTTGATTACGGGCATGAAGGTGTTTGACACCACGGCCGGCTTTAAGTGCTATCGCCGTCATGTGCTGGAAACCATCGATTTGGATGCCGTTCGTTTTAAAGGGTATGCTTTCCAGATTGAGATGAAGTTCACAGCATGGAAATGTGGATTCATCATCAAGGAAGTACCCATCGTCTTTGCCAACCGTGAATTGGGTGTCTCCAAAATGAACGGAGGCATTTTCAATGAGGCCGTTTTTGGTGTCATCAAGATGACCTGGCGCAGTTGGTTCAGAACCTACCCTAAGAAGTCTCAATGAAACCTTTGCTGATACACGATGCCCTGATCATCAACGAGGGAAGGAGCGTACTGGGTTCCGTTCTGGTAATGGATGGACTGATTAGGCATGTGTTTGAGGGTGAAGTGCCTTCTTCTTTATTGGAGAAGGCTGATGTGCTTGAAGCACATGGTTGCTGGCTCTTACCTGGAGTCATTGATGATCATGTACATTTTCGGGAACCGGGTTTGACACATAAGGCTGACCTACGGTCGGAAACCATGGCCGCTCTGGCCGGTGGGGTGACGTCGTTTATGGAAATGCCCAATACCAAGCCTCAGACCACGACCTTGGAAGCCTGGGAGGCTAAAATGGCGCTGGGTGAGGCCAATGCGCTGGCTAATTATGCTTTTTACCTGGGAGCCACCAATGACAACCTGGAGGAACTGCTTAAAGCGGATTTTTCCAGGGTTTGCGGTGTGAAGGTTTTTATGGGGTCTTCAACTGGCAATATGTTGGTTGACAACGAAAAGACCCTGGTTGGACTGTTTAAGAAATTACCTTCTGTCGTGGCTGTTCACGCCGAATCAGAAGGCATCATTGCAGCAAACAAGGCGCGTTACATGGCGCTGACAGGTGGGGTGTTGCCGGTTTCCTACCATCCATTGATTCGTACGGCTGAGGCTTGTTACGCTTCGGCGGCCAGGGCGGTTGAATTGGCCTCGGCTTATGATACGAGGTTGCACCTGTTGCACCTGAGTACCGAGAAGGAAATTTCGCTCTTATCAACGTCTCCTTTGACTGAGAAACGCATCACGGGTGAGGCCTGTGTGTCCCACCTTTGGTTTGATGAGACGGATTACGCGGAAAAACAGACGGCCATCAAATGCAATCCGGCCATCAAGTCCAGGGCTGACAGGGATGCGTTGCGTCAGGCTGTAGCTCAAGGACGTATCGATGTGGTGGCTACTGACCATGCACCACATGTCTGGTCGGAGAAGGAGGGGGATGCCTTGACGGCTGCCTCGGGAATGCCCGGGGTGCAATTTTCCCTGCCTTTGATGCTTGACTTGGCCGCTCAGGGTGTTTTGACCAAGGAACAGGTGGTCGCCCGTATGTGCCATGCACCTGCTCTTTTATATAGGGTAGTTAAGCGTGGATTCATCCGTGAAGGGTATTATGCCGACCTTGTGTTGGTGGACCCAAAGGCGCCTTTTACGATAGACAACGGACTGGTTTTGTCAAAGTGTGGCTGGTCGCCTTATAGGGGACTAACCGTGCAACACCGTGTCCGTACGACGGTTTTAAACGGGGTGCTTGTCTACGATGAAGGTCGTATCACAGGTACCAACGCGGCTAAATCGTTGAAGTTTGAGACCTGACGGCCGTTGCAGTGCACATCATTCTCACCACCATGAATACCTCCAAACGTATTGTTTGTCTTTTGTTTGCTTGCCTGTTGACGTATGGATTGTCAGCCCAGCTGTGTTGGAAAATTACGGCACCTGGACAGACAGTACCTAGTTACCTGTTTGGCACGCATCATATGGTAGAACCAACCAGTATTCCTCATCTGGATACGTTGATCGCTTTGTGCCAGTCTTCTGAGTTATTTGTGGGTGAGTTGCCTGATGATCCTCAAGGAGCGCAAAAAATGCTCAACGCGGTGAGCATGCCTGATTGTTCGTTGAAAACGTTGTTGTCGCCAACAGACTATGCAATGGTGGCAGCTGAGATCAAACGTACGCTTAACATGGATATTTCCATATTCGATGAGGTTAAGCCTTTGTACATAGGAACATTGTATTCCATGGTGGCTCAATTGAAAGCCTTGGGTTTAAAGGAACAGCCTGAACCAGTGGATGGATTATTGAGAAGGAAGGCGCTCGAACGAGGCTTGCCTGCTGTTGGACTGGAAACGGTGGATCAGCAAATCAACTTGCTGTTCAACAGTTTTACATTGAAACGTCAAGCTGACCTGTTGGTTGAGGCGATTAAAGATACGGCTATGATGTCGTATAATGTTGGTCTGTTGAATAGAGCCTACTTGGCCGGTGACTTGAATACCTTGGCCAGTCTGGGTAGTGAAGAGGAGTTGTTGCCAGATGAACAATACCTGATGGTTGACCAGCGTAACAATCACTGGATCGAAGTGTTACCTGATTATTTGAACCGCCATGTTTGCTTTATCGCAGTTGGTTGCCTGCACCTTGTGGGCGAATCGGGTCTGATCAAACAACTGCGCTCGGCAGGTTTCAAAGTTGAACCTGTAACATTTTAGGCTACCATCCTGATTTTTGATACAGTCTGTTTGAATGGAGCACCTCCTTTTCGAAAGGAGGGTGTTTGATTTGTAGGTGTTGAATCAATTGCTGTCGGTTTTGAACCAAACAACAGATAGCCTGTTTGACGTTTTATAAATGGCTGTACTTTTAGGTGTCTTTCTTTTAGAAAGCGATTATTTCAATCACCTAAAATCTACACCATGAAGAAAAAATCCTTACTCTTTTTAACCTTTTTGCTGTGTGTATTGGGGGTTATGGCCCAATCGACAGAAACGCCACCTGGGGGTTATGTAAACCTCTATTCCCTACAATATGTCAGTCCATCTTTCACTCAGACTGATCAAGGCGGTGCCGTAGATGCCGTCACATCCAAGCAATTGGTTGGCCCTTCTCAAGGTTGGGGCGATGGTATCCATTATTATGAAGTGGCTAACTACGATAGTTTGGCTATCAAAGTAACGTTTGCCCCCGAAGATGCTGGAAAACAAATCGCCTTCCGCGTTGGTTTTGATGGCACGACAACCCCATACATCATCACGTATCCGACAGATGGCAGTACGACCTATATTCACAAGGTATCGTTAGCCGGTAAGAAACGTATGTATGGCATGCTGATTTATAATGGTGCTACCAATTGGTCCTTTTCGTATACCGGTACTGCTGCCGCTAAAGCCGCAACTGTTAATTACGTGGCGCTCAAAGAGGTTATTGCTACCGGACTTTCCATCACACCTGCCGATACTGTGGCTGCCAAGGCGCTGCCTTTCGGTTTGTCCACCACGCTGAAGCCTGTATTTGCACCGGTTAATGCGACGTACAACAGTGTGACCTGGGAAAGTTTGAATACCGATATTGCCACAGTCGACGCCAATGGTGTGGTTACGGCTGGTACGACAACGGCTGGCACAGCTACCATCAAGGTAACCTCCGTGACTTATCCAACGCTATCTGCTACCTACGATGTGGTTGTGGTAAATGCTACGACCCCTGTCGCAAATGTGTTGATATCTAAGGAAACGGCTTCAGTTAAAATGTTGAACACACTGACGCTGTCAGCTGAAGTTCAGCCTTCCAATGCCACCAACCGCAACGTTACCTGGTCAAGCAGCGATGAAAGCGTGGCTACTGTGGACGCTAACGGTAAAGTGACTCCTGTCAAGGCTGGCACTTCAAACATTGTGGTCACAACGGCTGATGGTAGTTTTACAGACACCTGTGTGGTAACCGTGGTTGGTATCAGAACCATCCCTGCCGGTTATACTTCTTTGTATACATTCTCGTATAACGATGCCGGAACGCTACAGCCACTGGCTGGTAATACCACTGGCTTGGGTGCTAACCTACCTGCCATTATGAGTAGCAATGCCAACTCTCTTTTGGGACCTGGCGCTGACTGGAACCGTGCCAACAAACATGTTGATTTGATGGGTTACAGTGAAGTGCAGGTGGCTTGTACCTTCAAACCCGAAGACATAGGTAAGAAATTCCAATTCCGCTATGCCTTCTCCAAGGCTGCAGGTGAAGGGGTAGATGGTAGTGTCATCACAAACAGAACGGTGACCATCACAGATCAGGATATGTACCTGACCATTGATCTGAACAATGACGCCGCCGATGTGGACAACATCAAACGTGTGGGTGCTATTAAATTCAGGAATGATGCAGACGGTGAAATCCTTTTCAATGTAGACTATGTCGCTGTCAAGACGGCTCAACTTGCTTCCATTACATTGTCAGAAAACAAACTGGCTATGGAAATTGGTAAAGTTGACACGTTGACTTCTTCACTCTTCCCGATGGATGCTGTCAACAAGTCTGTTGTCTGGACATCCAGTGATACGAACAAAGTGACCGTTAAAGACGGTGCTTTGGCCGCTGTTGGTTTGGGTATGGCTGTCATCAAATTGACGTCTGTAGCTGATAGCACGCTGTTTGATTCCTGCGTGGTGACCGTTAATCCGTTCCCCGCTGGCTATGTGAATCTGTATTCTCTCAAGTATATCAGTCCTTCCTAT
>Ga0123334_1004598_pt1 | contig 13929 bp, 12 predicted proteins | sample BiotimSIPDNA_FD_89706 | JGI IMG/M metagenome (GOLD analysis project Ga0123334, IMG submission 89706) | Anaerobic biogas reactor microbial communites from Washington, USA - Biogas_R1 time_0 SIP DNA | ecosystem: Engineered > Bioreactor > Anaerobic > Unclassified | place: Washington, USA... | reverse complement strand
TCTTTTACCGATAACAATGTCATTATTAATGAAGGGTACAGTTTTTTTCCATCAAAATGGAGTGCGGCTGCCTACGAATATTTGGGGAAAGATTTAGGAACGATGATAAATGCTTATCTGGTGACTATTTTTACAACAGCATTTGGAACCCTTTTAGGACTGATTATTTCTGCAATGCTTGCATATGGTTTGGTGCACAACAATTTGAAGGGAAGCAGAACACTAAACTTTTTGGTTTTATTTACAATCTTGTTTAATGGCGGTCTGGTTCCTACCTATTTGATGTATACACAGCTTTTTCATATCAAGAATACGATTTGGGCGCAGATTTTTCCATCATTGTTGGTAAACGGATTCTACGTAATGTTGCTGCGGTCCTATTTTAGAACTAACATACCACAGGAACTCTATGAGGCGGCTCGTATAGATGGAGCGAGTGAAGGATGCGTGTTTTTCAGGATTTGTCTGCCCCTGTCTCTACCTATTTTAGCTACTGTCGGGTTAATGCAAGGATTGGCTTACTGGAACTCTTGGCTGAACGGATTGTATTATTTGACGGATACAAAATATTACAATATTCAAAATGTTCTTAATCGTCTTTTGTTGGATATTCGTTATCTACAGTCCGGTTTTTTTGGAGATATGGCCAGTGAATTGCTTGCAACAATGCCAACGGATTCTGTTATAATGGCAATTGCAGTAATCGGTGTTATACCAATACTGTTCATCTATCCGTTTTTTCAGAAATACTATGTCAAGGGTATTACATTGGGCGGTGTGAAAGGTTAATTTCATATATACACTGCTTTTCTCTAAAAACATGTTAGTCAGTGTATATTAGAGTCGGCTTCCCTGGTTTTGTATTTCTCTGCCTGTTTTTAGTTTTAAAATTTTCTTGAATATATGCGCCGCAAAATACAATAAAGATGAAAGCAGTGCAATTGCTGCGCCGGAAGCGATATTGAATTGGTATGATATCCATAGTCCGGCAAAGCACAATAATAAGCTGATGAGTATCGATAAAAGCATAATTATCTTCAAATTGCCGCTAAAAAGCTTTGCTATAGCCGCGGGAGCGGTTAATAGTGCAAGTACCAGTACAATCCCGACCGCACGTATAAGAATAACTATCGATAATGCTATTATTACATGCAAAATGTTGTTTATTAAGTTTACATTTATTTTAAGTACGGCGGCAAACTCATCATCAAACAAATATGCCCTGAAACAGTTGTAGAACGCAATTATGAAGAAAACTACAATGGCATCAAGAATAAGAGTGAGCAGCAAATCGGTTTTTGACACCGTTAAGATATCTCCGAACAAATAGGAGGACATATCGGGCGGATAACCCGGAGTGAACGATATAAAAAGAATACCTGAAGCCATCCCCGCCGACCAGAAGATTCCCGTTGCTATATCGGAATTGCGATGTGATTTTTTTCCGATATAACCAATCCCTATTGCGGCTGCAACGGCAAAGATGAAGGCACCGATAATAGGCTCAATTCCAAGGAAATAACCCAGACCAACACCTCCGAAAGAGGTATGGGCTATTCCTCCGCTCATCATTGCAAGCTTTTTTAGAATTATAACCGTTCCAATAATTCCGCATACAATGCTTATAAGAATGGAGCAATAAAATGCGTTCTGTAAAAAATTATACTCAAACAGTGCTTTTAACATACCGTCACTCCCCATGATTTTTTAAAACTCTGTGGGGAACGCCGTGCGCAATCAAATCAACGGGGCACCCAAAAGTTTTTTGTATAATATCATTATCAAGCTCAATTTCACCATGATAAAACAGTTTTTTATTAAGGCATGCCACATTTTTAACATATGAGGATATTGCCGCAGTGTCATGCGTAATAAGAATAATTGTCACCGAGCGGTTTATTTCTTTTAAAAACTCATATATCTGTGTCTTTGAATCGTTGTCGATATTAGCGGTAGGCTCATCCAACAGTAATAATTCAGGTTCTGTGGCAAGAGCTCTTAAAATCATTACTTTTTGAAATTGTCCGCCGGATAATTCAGAAATCTGTCTATCTTTCAAATGAGTGATATTCAGCTTATCAAGCATGTTTTCAGCAATTTCATAGTCTTTTTTTGAGTAGCGGTGGAATAAACCTGTTCCTCTCTGCAATCTGCCCGTTAATATAACATCGATAACCATAATTGGAAAGTCGTGAATGGAATGTGAAAACTGTGGGACATAACCAATTGGAACAGTATATTTTTCAGGTCTTTGACCAAAAATTTTAATCTCTCCGTTCTGAGGCTTCACTATTCCGAGAACTGACTTAACAAGTGTACTTTTTCCTCCACCGTTTGGTCCGATAATTGCAAGAAAATCATTTTTGGCTACCGTGAGATTAATGCCCGACAAAGCGCATGTATTGTTATAATAAACGGTAAGGTCTTTTATCTCTATCGCGTAATTCATTTTTTGCACCTTATTTCATACTTATTCAAATGAGTTGATTATTTCTGCGGCTATTTTCTTAATATTGTCAATATAGTTTGGAGCAAGGGGAGCCACCTGCACCGGTTTTCCTCCTATCTCATCAGCCAGTACACTTGACTGTTTGCTGTCAATTTCAGACTGGTAAAAAACTGTTTTTATATTCTGTTCCCTTGCAATGTCAATAACTTTTTGAAGGTTTGAAGGAGCAGCTTCCTTGCCTCCTTCTTCAATCGAAACCATATTAAGCCCATAATCATCGGCAAAGTAGCCAAGGGACGGATGATAAATAATAAATGTCCTGTTTTTTAGATTACTGAATAACCCGCTTATTTCCTTATCAAGTTCAATAAGCTTTTCAATATAAAGCTGCGCGTTTTCGCGGTATCTGCCGCTGTTTTCTTTATCCGCATCCGACAGCTCCTGTGAAATGATATCGACCATTACCGAAGCTCGTTTCGGTGAAAGCCATATATGGGGATCTCTATGACCCGGTGCAACTTCAATTTCAGGATATTGTTCTTTTACCTTATCTGCTAAATCCACAATTTTTATACTGCCGTTAATATCATTAAGCTTATCAATTATGCCTGTTTCAGCAGGAACCCCTATAGTAAAGTAAACTGATGAACGGCTTAGTTTTTCAAGCTCCATAGGCGACAGAGCATAGTTTTCAGGGCTTTTTCCGGGAGGGATTGCCGTAATAATATCAACTGTGTCACCGGCAACTTCCTTAACGAAGGTTTCCTGAGGGACGATTGATACGGCGACCGTTAATTTGTCGTCTTCTTTATCTGCCGGAGAAGCACATGAAACCATAAGCAATACTTGTATAATAATAATCACTGTAAGGCAAAGCTTAAATACTGTTTTCATTTGTCACCTCATGTTCAAAAATACTGAGTAATATCATTATAAAGCATATTAGCTTTGTAATGTCAATAATATACTCGATATACTTAATTATAACATTATTTTGCATACGTTTTCAGAAGAAAATGTTCGCTATAGTTTCCGTTAACCCGCGGGAATAATGTTTGGAAATTCGTCTATGAACCATTATACAAAAGGCCAAATATAAAAAGGCGGGGAAAAAAACCCCGCCTTTTTATAGTATAAATGATTTTAGTCCTTTATTGTTGTATACATGAAATACTTGTAGCCCAGTGGTGATGAATAGAATCCGTCAAGCTTTTCACTCTTAAGATATATATCTACATAATAGTAAATGGGGCAAAGCATCCATTCGTCAAATATTATGTCTTCTGCCTGATGCATTAGTGACATACGCTCAGTTCTGTCAGACGAACTCTTAACCTTCGTAATTATTGCGTCGTAGTCAGAATTCGACCACTGCGCGTCATTGTTTCCGCTGCCGGTTATCCACATATCGAGGAAGGAAATAGGATCGTTGTAGTCTCCGAGCCATCCGTTACGGGCGATTTCGTATTCGCCGTTCTTACGGGTGTTAAGGAACGTATTCCATTCCTGTGAAACCAGAGAAATATTAACGCCTATCTTTTTCCACATATCCTGCAGCGCTTCACCGATCAATTGATGCCCGGTATTTTCGTTGTACAGGTATTCAAAAGTTGGCAAGCCTTCGCCGTTCGGATACCCTGCCTCGGCAAGAAGCTGCTTTGCTTTTTCGAGATTTGCTTCGTAAGCCGTGGATGAAGGATCATAATAGTCGCCGCCAACGTCACGGAATTCCTTCGTCGGATCGGCATCAGACAAACCTGTCGGAACATATGCGCCCGCGGGCTGCTGTCCTGCCTGGCCGATGTTCACGCAGATATATTCGCGATCTACCGCCAATGTCAGAGCCTGACGAACCTTCGGGTTGTCCAGATGCGGTTTTGTTACGTTAAAGCTGACATAATATGTTCCCAATTGCCCTTCGATATAAAACTCAGGCTTATCCTTCCATGCGCTGATATCATCGTTAGGCATATCATCGGCAAACAGGATTTCTCCGGTCTCGAACGCGGTAAGAATAGCATTCGCGTCATCCATCAGCAGGAATTTAATGCGATCAGGGCCTGTTATAGCTGAAGCATTCCAATAATTCGGGTTCTTTTTGTAAATCATATGTGAATCATGTACCCATTCATCCAGCATATACGGGCCATTGCCTATATAAGTCTTCGGATCAAGCGTCCATGTGTCGGGATTTGCTTCAACGATATCCTTACGAACAGGGAAGAATGTTGGGAACGCACATAATTCAAGGAAATACGGCGTAACAGCTTTAAGTTTTACGACAATTGTTTTGCTGTCAGGAGCAGATACATTAAGAGTCCCTGTTTCATAGCCATCAATCGATTCAAACATATACGCATAGTCAGCCGCTGTTTCGGGATCAATTGCCCTGTTCCAGGAGTATACGAAATCTTCCGCCGTAATTTCCTTACCGTCACTCCATTTCAAACCATCGCGGAGTTTGAATGTGTAGGTTAACCCGTCATCACTGATGGTATAGGATTCGGCCTGTGCTTCTACAGGTGTTCCGTCCCTGTCAAGGGTCATCAGTCCTTCAAAAGCATGAACCAGGAGTGTGGCGCCATCAACCGCGGAATTCAACGCCGGGTCGATAATGTCCGGTTCCGAACCTACATGTACGGCAAGTTCGGATGTCGCTGTTTGTTGTGTTGTGCAGCCGCTGGCTGCAATTCCGAAAAGCATAACTGCCGCTAAAAGAATAGCGATTTTTTTCATGTTTTTCCTCTCCTTTTTACTATTTATTTTTGCATAAATGCAATAGAATTAACCAAGCAACACCTGGTATGATAACATATTATCACAAACAGGATAAAACCAATATAGTATATGTTAAAAAATTTTGGTACTGAATGTGGGAAATACCAATATGATGCCAAATATTTAGTCCGCTACTCTGTCTAAATGATGGCAGGCTGCAAAATGTCCTTTTGATATTTCAACAAATTCCGGTTCTTGCTCTGCGCATAGCTTATCCGCATATGGACATCTTGTACGGAAGCGGCAGCCGCTTGGCGGGTTCAAAGGGCTTGGAACATCACCTTCAAGTACAATACGGTTCTTTTCACGGCTTTCAGCCGGATCTGGTATCGGAATGGCGGAAATCAATGAACGCGTATACGGATGTACATTATTGAAAGTAAGCTCATAGCTTTCGGCAAGTTCTACCAGCTTTCCAAGGTACATTACACCGATACGCCTGCTTATATGCTTTACCACAGATAAATCATGGGCAATAAACAGATATGTCAGCCCCATTTTTTCCTGTAGCTCTTCAAACATATTTACAATTTGTGCCTGTATTGAAACATCGAGCGCTGATACTGGCTCGTCGCATACAATAAACTCGGGATCAACGGCAAGTGCACGGGCAATACCTATCCTCTGGCGTTGTCCGCCTGAAAATTCATGAGGGAAGCGGTTTGCATGTTCGCTGTTAAGACCCACGCACTCCAGTATTTGAATTATTTTATCTTTCCTTTCTTTCCTTGAATCAGCAAGCTTATGGATATCAATCGGCTCACCTACTATATCTCCGACCGTCATTCTTGGATTAAGCGAAGAATAAGGATCCTGAAAAACAATTTGCATTCTCCTTCGGTACGGCATCATATCGGCATGGGTAATATCTGTGCCGTCATATATAATTTTGCCCGCGGTAGGTTCATAAAGGCGAAGAATCGTTCGGCCCGCCGTAGTTTTACCGCATCCCGATTCTCCTACAAGGCCAAGGGTCTCTCCTTTTTCGATATGAAAAGAGATATCATCCACCGCTTTTATATATTTATTTGTAATAAGACCGCTTCCAACAGGAAAATATTGTTTTAAATTCTGAACTTCAACAAGTGTTTTATTATTCTTTGCATCCATTAACGCTCACCTCCCGTTGCAGCTTCGTATTCTTTCTTCTGCAGCAGCCAGCAGGCGCATTTATGATCGTCGGAAATATTCGTGTATTCCGGCATCCTCTTTAAACAGATTTTCATGCAGCTGTCACAGCGCGGGGCGAATGGGCAGCCTGCCGGCGGATTCAGCATATCCACCGGAACTCCTTTAATAGGAACCAGTTTTTCATGCTCTTTTTTATTCAGCTTAGGAATACTTTTTAAAAGCCCTTTTGTATATTCATGCTGCGGACTATAGAATATATCATCTATTGTTCCCGATTCTACAATTTTACCCGCGTACATAACAGCTATCTTATCGCACATGCTTGCTACAATACCAAGATCGTGGGTTATGACAATAATCGACATATTTATTTTCTTCTTCAATTCCATCATTAATTCAATTATTTGAGCCTGAATCGTAACATCAAGCGCCGTAGTGGGTTCGTCCGCAATCAGCAGTTTCGGCTCACATGCCAGCGCAATAGCAATCATTACCCTTTGCCGCATACCGCCCGAAAGCTCATGGGGGTATTGTTTAAGTCGCTTTTCAGGTTCGTTAATCCCTACGAGATTCAACAGTTCAAGTGATCTTTGATATGCCCTTTGCTTATCCATATTTGTATGCAGGAAAAGAGCCTCCTGTATCTGATTTCCTACAGTGTATACAGGGTTTAACGATGTCATCGGATCCTGGAAAATAATGCTGACTTCATTGCCGCGGATATTCTGCAGCTCTTTTTCAGCCATTTCATGGATATTATGCCCGTTAAATTCAATAGTGCCGTTTACAATTTTTCCCGGGTACGGAATCAAACCCATAATAGAATAAGCCGTAACGGATTTTCCGCTGCCGCTTTCGCCGACGATACCTAAAACATCTCCTTCTTCCATACGGATAGATATGTCGTTAATCGCTTTTACTTCGCCGGCGGGTGTAAAAAATGAAACTTTTAAATTGTTTATATTCAATAATGCTTTACTCATAGTTTATACCGCCTAATCTTTAAGTTTAGGATCAAAAGCGTCCCGTAATCCGTCACCGAGAAGATTAAATGACAAAATAATGATACTTATCATTATTGCGGGAGCCATTAAACGGTGGGGATATGATCTAATCCCGTTTAGCGCCTGTGATGCCATCGACCCAAGACTTGGCATCGGCGCCGATACCCCAAGCCCGATAAAACTTAGAAAGCTTTCGGTAAATATTGCCGATGGTATTTGCAGTGTAGTAGTTACTATCAGTGTTCCGATTGTGTTTGTCAGAAGATGTTTTCTAATAATCCTTCCGCTTGAAGCGCCTAATGCTTTTGCAGCGATTACATAATCCTGTTCCTTCAAAGACAGGATCTGGCCGCGGACAATCCTCGACATGCCAACCCAATATAACAATGAAAATACAATAAATATACTTATTAATCCTACTCCTACTATATCAATCCATGCAAATCCCTTTACATTGGCCGCCAAATCTTTGAGCGGGTATTTAAGCGTAACCGAAAGCAGAATAATAATAAGGATGTCCGGAATTGTATATATGATATCAACAATACGCATCATTATCATATCTATTTTTCCGCCGAAATAACCGGAGATAGCTCCATAAGTCGAACCAATAATTAGTATAATCGCACTTGCTATAAGGCCGACAAGAAGGGATATCCTACTTCCCATCATAATTCTTATTGTAGTATCCCGGCCTAAACTGTCGGTTCCGAGAAAATGCGGAAAAACTTTTTCGCCCGCCGCTCTTCTGGCAAGTTCATCTTCGGAATATTGCAAAAGCCCCAGGTTTTCACTGCCTCGAATTTGCTGTTCATACGAATAAGGATAAAACGACGGCAAAACAAACGCAAATATCATTATAAGGATAATCACTACTAATGATATCATGGCAACCTTGTTCTTTTTTAATCTGCGGAATCCATCCTTCCAAAAGTTAACACTTTCCCGCATAACAACAAGGCTCTGCTTTTCGCTTTCTTCCGCCGGTAAAAAATCCGACACATCCAATTGAAAACTGAGAGGAATTCTTTTATCGTCCATAATTCTGCCACCCCCTACTTCAACTTGATACGCGGATCAATGATTTTATAGGCAATATCCACGAAAACATTAAGAATAATCAATAAAGTCGCTAAGAATATTGTTGTGCCCATAATCAACGGATAATCGCGATCGGTTATTGAACTGATAAATTCACTGCCAAGACCCGGTATTGTAAATATTCTTTCCACAACAAAATTACCTGTCATAATAAAAGCAAGAAGCGGACCCAGGTAGGTAACAACAGGCAAAACCGCATTTCTTAAAGCATGCTTGAACAAAGATTTAAACTGGGAAAGCCCTTTTGCTTTCGCGGTGCGCATATAATCCTGTCCAAGCACATCCAGCATACTGGTTCGTGTGAGCCGGGAAATATACGCTGTTGGATAAAATGACAGCGAAATAACCGGTAAAATATAATGTGCCGGGGAAGTAAGGCCAAAAGTAGGCAGTATGCGTAATACAACGCCGCAGACATACATCAGTACGGTAGCTACGACAAAAGATGGTATCGCGTTGCCAACCGTAGATATAGCCATAATAGTTCTATCCAGCCATTTTTCACGATTTAGCGCGGCTATCGAACCTAAGGGGATGCCAAGGCAAATTGCTGTGCAAACTGATATTGCGCCCAGCCTTGCGGATACAGGAAACCTTACCCGGATAATATCATTTATTTCCTGTCCGCGCTTCTTAAGTGAAGTACCCAAATCAAGCTTAAATATTAAGCGTTTCATATAATTAGCATATTGAACTACAACAGGCTGATCCAAGCCGTATTTCTTCTCAAGGGCTTCAATAGTCTGAGGAGTCGGTGCCTTTTCGGCCAGAAAAGGACCTCCTGGAACAAGAAACATCAGAAAAAAAGTAATGGTCGCAACGGCAAAGATTGTGATAATTGCAGATGCTACTCTTTTGATGATATACCCCCCCATTATTATCACTCCTAATGCATATACATATAATTTATATATATATTAACTTAATATTTTAAACTATAACGGATTAATTATACGGCGTTATATAGGATTTGTCAAACCAGGCAAGTACGTCTGATTAATAGGAATTTCAGGCGGCAGATCCTGATAATGCCACGTTTGAATGTATAGACGAAGTGTGTATTAATAACAGAAGTGTTTTCACCGGAAGATACCGTTTTGGCAATATATTTAGCGGTAAAAATTATGAAAATCTTACGATTTTCATAATTTCATGTTAAAATAACCTCACCCGTTACCGAAATCAAAGATTTCGAACGGGTGCCCGAGAACATTATAACATGAATTTATTCAACCGATACTCGGCTGAATAAATTCATGTTATAATAAATAATCAAGGGCAGAATTTCACCTTTGGAAACTGCTAAGCTTTATAAATGATTAGAGGCATGATATGGATACTGTATCGATAGAACGCTGTAAAAATTATGAATATGATATTGTGTATAATTGTGTTGAGAAACTGGTCGATAACCTTGGAGGCTGGAAAACTTTTATAAAACCCGGTGACCGGGTAGCGGTAAAACCAAATCTTTTGATGTATAAAAAGCCGGAAGAGGCGGCTACAACTCATCCTGCCGTTGTTAAGGCGGTAATATCACAGGTTCAGAAAGCCGGCGGGAATGTTATTATAGCGGAAAGCCCGGGCGGGCCGTACAGCCGGACAATGCTCCGTTATGTTTACAGGGCAACCGGGATTGAGAAGGCGGCCGATGAAACCGGTGCGGTACTAAACTACGATTTAAGAGTTACAAAGATTAACAGCCCGGATTCCAAATATGTTAAAAGCCTTGAAATACTGAAACCGCTTGCGGACGCCGATGTTATCATAAATATCCCGAAGCTCAAGACACACGCTTCGATGGTATATACCGGTGCGGTAAAAAATATGTTTGGAGCCGTTGCGGGTACGGCGAAAACCGATTTGCATCTCAGGATGCCCGATTATAATGACTTTGCAGACAGTTTAATTGATGTTTATCTGAGTGCGAAACCGGAAATCAGCATTATGGACGCGGTTGAAGGCATGGAAGGGTATGGACCGAGCGCAGGAACGCCAAAACATATCGGCTTATTGTTAGCGTCTTCTAACGGCTTTGCGCTGGATATTGCCGCGGCAAAAATTATCAAGATTCCACCGGAGAAAATTCCGGTTCTAAAAAACGCTGAAAAACGAGGATTGGCAGATTACAATTCCATAAACATAATTGGTGAGAATATTGAAAACATCACAATCAATGATTTTTATGTTCCGGCTTTATATGGTGTTAAACGGCAAGGCTTCTTAAAAAGAAGTTTCCTTAAGCTGATAAATAAGCAATCAAGACCAAAACCGGTAATATCCGAGGAAAAATGTACGCGATGTGGTAATTGTGTGAAGATTTGTCCTGCCGATGCTATTGATATTCAGAATGGGGATATTCCGCTCATTGATTATAAAAAGTGTATCTGTTGTTTTTGCTGCCATGAACTGTGCGATTATAAAGCAATTGATATACGCAGGGGGTTTGTTTCAAGATTAATGACTGACAGGAGGTTGTCAGGATTACGTTCATGAATCCGGCAAGTTGCAAAAACGGCTTGCCACTATGGTAATGTAAGAATTTTTAAGAACCGCAAAAGCGTGATCTGCAATGAATTGTGTATAATAAGATTGGTTTTCCGGTTTAATTTATATACAAAGTTTGTCGATATATGATAATATAAAGATGGGTATGTTCGTTTCGGACAGGTAACAAAACACCGCAAATATAACATACCCCTTACTATATAACAACAATAGAAATAGAATGATATGCGAGCATAGGAGAGTTTTATGAACGTAGAGTACATAAACCCGTTTATTGAAGCTAGCCAGCAAGTAATTCAAATGATGACAGGAATCAAACCGACACTTGGGAAAGTACATCTTAAGAATTCACCGTATCCAAGCGACTCTGTTGCAGTTATAGTTGGTCTGACAGGTAAATTACGGGGGCAGGTAATAATCTCGTTAAATATTGAAACCGCAATGTCAATAGCTTCAATTATGATGGGGGGCATGCCGATAGAAAAATTTGACGATATGCCGAAAAGTGCGATATCAGAACTGGGAAACATGATTATGGGGAATACTGCTACCATATTGTTTACAAAAGGGATCGGCATTGAAATTACTCCCCCGTCACTGCTTATGGGTGAGAAAATTACGGTTTCACAAAGTAGTATGAAAACGATATGCGTTCCGCTGAATTTGGGCAATGACGGAAAAGTTACCATTGATATTTCATTGGAAAAAAACTAAACGCTATTATAAAAAAGCGGAGTGTTTATAGATGCAGCTGAATATAGTGCTTGTTGAACCTGAAATACCCCAAAACACCGGTAATATTGCCCGGACATGCGCTGCTACCGGGGCAATTCTTCACCTCATAGAGCCTCTTGGTTTTTCCGTTTCAGATAAATATTTGAAACGTGCCGGTCTTGATTACTGGCACAGCGTCCGGATATATTATTACAAGAGCCTGGATTCATTGAAGAGCAGGTTTTCAGGGCTGCCAATTTATTATGTAACAACTAAGGCAAAATATGTTTATTCGGACATTACTTATCCTGACGAATGCTTTTTTGTTTTTGGAAAAGAAACTGCGGGATTGCCTGAAAATTTACTTAAAGACAACTATGAGAGCTGTATAAGGATCCCAATGCTTGAATCCATTAGATCGCTGAACCTGTCAAATTCCGTCGCGGTTGTATCTTATGAGTTTTTCCGCCAGAAGGGATTTATTAATTTTAAAAAAAGTGGATTTATTGAAGGGGAACAATAGAACAGTGGGAAGGAGGAGATTATCATAAAAAGAAAACGCATTGCGGTTTTAACCAGCGGGGGAGACTGTCCCGGATTAAACGCGGCAATTCGCGCAGTTGTAAAAACGGCTATAAATAATTACGGTTATGAAGTAATTGGATTCCGTGACGGATATAAAGGGCTTGTAGAAAACCGATTTAATAAAATGAAACTGTCGGATGCATCAGGGCTATTGGATAAGGGAGGTACCATTCTTGGTACAACGAACCGTTATGATCCTTTTCATGTTATTTTACCGGGTAAAGAAGAAAAATGTGAAACGGATATGAGTGATAGAATAAAGGACAACCTCTTGATGCACTCAATAGATTGTTTGGTTGTTATCGGCGGCGATGCCACTATACGTTACGCGGCAAAACTTGCCGATAAAGGGATTCCAATCGTGGCGATCCCAAAAACGATTGAAAACGATATATATGGAACAGATATAACCTTCGGGTTTATGACCGCGGTCAATACAGCAACCCAGGCTATCGACAAACTTCATTCTACCGCAGAGTCTCATCATAGGGTAATGATTCTTGAAGTTATGGGTCTGGTATCCGGCTGGATTGCGTTGGAGTCCGGCATAGCAGGCGGAGCCGATGTAATATTGATACCGGAAATTCCTTATGATATTAACAAAATTGCAAGGGCTATTTTTGAGAGGAAGAACGCGGGTAAAGGATTCAGTATAATTGTGGCGGCAGCCGGAGCCGGAGCAAAACTAAAATCGGGCTCGGCAAAAAAGAAGATAACGTATGATACAGGTTTATACTATGATGGAGAATGTAATTATCTTGCTGTCGAATTGGAAAAACTAACATCGATAGAACATCGTATAACTGTGCTTGGGTATTTACAGCGCGGTGGAGAGCCATGTCCTTTTGACAGAATTCTTGCAACCCGGTTTGGAGCCTCGGCTGTTAAATTAGTGGAAAAAGGCGAATATAACCGGATGGTCTGCGTCGATCATCAGCAGATAAAATCCGTACCTCTTGAAGAAGTAGCCGGAAAGGCGCGGCTTGTATCCGAAACCGAAGAACTTGTCCATATAGCGAGGGAAATGGGAGTAAGCTTTGGAGATTAAACAATGATGTATGGAAAGATAAGGAGTGAACATTAATAATTTATGCAGTGGAAAGAAATAGAAATATCGGATATGGAGATATTTGATAAAGTTTTTAAAAATGTAAACTCACGAGCGTCCGAAATGGCTTTTTCAAATATGTTTATGTGGAGAAGAAGTTACAATACACGCTTTACGATAGCAAACGATATGCTTTTAATGATATCCAATTCTAAAAGGTATCCCCCTTTTGCATTCTGTCCTTTACCGATTGGTGAATTTCGCAGTGAGGACTTTATAAGTGTTGTTAATATATTAAAAGAATTTTTTGATAGACAGGGATGGAAACTTATTTTTGGGCGTGTTGAAGAGAGTATGGTTTGTTTATTTAAAAAATATCTTAACGCGAAACTGTCAATTAAAAAAATTGAGGCAATTTCGGACTATATTTACAGCACCGAAAGCCTGACAACTCTTGCTGGTAAAAAACTCAGTTCAAAACGCAACCACATAAATAAATTTATGAGGGAGTATGGGGGATTTGAATATGTGGAACTCCAAAAAGAGCATATTGGTGAATGTAAGAGGATTTTTGACCAGTGGTGTGAAAAAAATGAAGCAAGTGGCGCCTG
>Ga0123334_1004597_pt1 | contig 13930 bp, 6 predicted proteins | sample BiotimSIPDNA_FD_89706 | JGI IMG/M metagenome (GOLD analysis project Ga0123334, IMG submission 89706) | Anaerobic biogas reactor microbial communites from Washington, USA - Biogas_R1 time_0 SIP DNA | ecosystem: Engineered > Bioreactor > Anaerobic > Unclassified | place: Washington, USA | collected... | reverse complement strand
TTGGCAAAGAGATATCTGAACCCAGTCTCCAAATGAGTTGAATAATCCGTAAAATCCTGTTTAAACGATTGGTTCAACATAACATAAATTTGTTGTAACTATATGTAAAACAAGAATATTAAAGTGATTATCACAGTCAGGAAATTGAAGTGTAATCTTGACAATATACATATGTTAAACATCTGCCACATCTCAAATCATATAGACAGATTTCACCTTAAACCTTCTATAGAACCATCGGCAAGTAAGACTGTTCCTGTGAAATTTCTTTTAGTCTTTACACTATTTTCCATTTTCTAAACACAACTCTTGATATGACACTTATTTATATTATCGTTCAGAATAATTTTTTGATACTTTTTCCCATGGAAACGTTGAAGATGAGCATAAAAAAAGCTGTTATTACTGCTGCGGCACGAGGAGAAAGACTGTACCCTGTATCCGATACCGTTCAGAAATCAATGCTGCCAATCATTGATACCGACGGAATTAATAAGCCAATAATTCAAATCATTGCTGAAGAGGCCTTTTCAAGTGGAATAGAGGAAATTTGTATTATCTGTGCTCCGGGTGATGAAACAAAATATGTTGATAGCTTTAAATCACTTCACAATTCCCTTACTAAAGCATACAGGCACAAGGAGTGGGCACATGTTCAGGCTGCTAACATTCAGAACCTGCTTGAACGTTGTAGTTTTAAAGTTCAGGAACAGCCACATGGGTACGGCCATGCAGTTTATCAGGCAAAAGATTTTGTAAAGGATGACTCATTTCTTCTTCTACTGGGTGATTATCTGTATGTTTCGCATTGTATTGGAAAGCGCTGTGCAAAGCAGCTCGTTGAAATTGCAGAAAAAGAGGATTGCTCTGTTTCTGCAGTAAACCCTACAATTGAACATCTGATTCATAGATATGGAACACTTACCGGAAAAACTATTGCAAATTACAATGGCGTTTACGAGATCGAAAAAATACTCGAAAAACCATCGGTAAGTCAGGCAGAGCTTGAACTTCAAACCGCAGGACTTCGTTGCGGGTACTACCTCTGTTTTTTCGGAATGCATATTTTTAAACCGGTAATATTTGACTATCTTCAGGATGCAATTGGCACTGGAAATGACAAGGTTCTTCTTACTCCTTCACAGCAGACACTTGCGCAAAATGAAAAGTATCTCGCACTTGAAATGTCAGGCACACGATACGACACAAGTAAGCGATTGGGTCTTTTGCAGGCGCAGATTGCACTTGGAATGTCAGGGGATATAAAAAGCGAAATGCTCAGCTCAATTGTTCAGATCCTTGCTGAAACTGAGAAATCGCACTGAAATTCACCATTTCATATGAAATGTTACCATTGAAATAAAACACAATCACACAGGCATGTGGAAGCTTGAATATCAGAAATCAATCCGTGTGCCGAATCATGAGTAAGTAATTTTTATGAATCAGTTTATTGATACAATAATTTCCACAGATCCACTTGTCCGCAACAGACCGTTTCACGAACTATGCAGCAACAAGTCAACATCGGATCTGCTTAAAAGTTTTCAGGAACTTGACACATTTCGTAAATCGACACCAAATCTTTACGAAAGAGTCAGAGCATGTATTTTTCTCTATGCAGGCTATAGATTTTTTCTTCAGATGTCAAAGGATATCTGTCAGACTGGTAAAATTCCTGTTGATGGTTATAATGGTATTCTTAAAAGAAATTATGAGAAATCAATTGACATATTCAATAACGAGCTTCGTTTAAAAGGCCCTAATTCCAACATTTTCAGCTGTCTGGCAGAAAGTTATCATCACCTGACATTTCAGATTCTTGCAGATCAGGTCAGAAAAAGTGTCAGATCAAGTAAAGGAAACCAATGGATGTTTCGTGTGGGCCACTATGAGGAACACCCGTTACGAATTCATCCCCGGATGCTTGATCGTTCCAGCAAAAACGATCTTTTCCCGCTACTTCAGGAAAAAACCCCGGTTCGTATGGATCTTACACATAGTGCATGGTCGGATATTTTCTTCCTCGGAATGGACTATCCTGAAGGTGCACGAGTAATAAATGTGTCAATAGATCTCGGTGTATACGGACGCGACAAAGAGGTAAAAGCACCTCTTGAAACCTATTTCAGAGTGATAACAGAGCCGGTTATTCGACTCACATCACTTGATCTCAAAGCAACAAAAGATATTACTGAACTCCCGGACCTTTTCAATTTCGGCAACGATTATCTAAGCCTGATAAAAGCAGCTATAATCGCATCCGGTTTTATTCCACCATCGTTTGAAGGCACAAATAACCAGATCAGGGACATACTTGGCAAAATAGTATCTCCTGGTTTTGGAATTGAACTTATAACAAAAGTTAATGATATTCCGAAAGGTTCACGGCTTGCAGTGTCGACAAATCTTCTCGGCTCCATGATAAGCCTTCTGATGCGTGTCACACGTCAGACACAGTCTCTTGAGGGTCTATTGACTGAGCAGGAGAGAAGATTAATTGCATCACGGGCGATTCTCGGAGAGTGGCTCGGTGGATCAGGAGGAGGCTGGCAGGATAGTGGTGGTGTATGGAACGGTGTCAAGGCAATTGAGGGTACGCTTGCACAAAAGGGTGATCTTGAGTATGGAGTAAGCCGCGGATGCCTTCTTCCGCGACATCACGTTCTTGATAGTTCAGGATTGCACGAAAAATTCGAAGAGAAACTCAGTTCATCACTTGTCCTGATGCACGGCGGGATGGCATCAAACGTGGGTCCCATACTTGAAATGGTAACCGAAAAATATCTATTAAGATCTGTCAATGAATGGGCAGGCCGGCAGGAAACCAATTCAATTTATGAAGAGATGCTTGATATTCTCAAAAAAGGTGATATCAAAAGACTTGCCTCGCTTACAACACGAAATTTCAACGGACCCATAAAATCAATAATCCCCGCCGCCACAAACCATTTCACAGAAACGATTATTGCAAGAGCGCAGGAAGCTTTAGGTGATGACTACTGGGGTTTTCTCATGCTTGGAGGAATGTCCGGTGGAGGAATGGGATTGTTTGTCAATCCGGCAGTTTACAGTGCAGCAAAAGAGAAGATCCTGCACATTCTCAGGGAAACAAAGGAATCAATGGATGAATATCTGCCGTTTGCCATGCAGCCTGTAGTTTATGACTTCAAGATCAATCACAACGGCTCTGCTGCAAGATTATTCACAAAGAACGAAGCTATACTTTCTGATGCATACTATTCGCTGCATATACCTCTTCTTGTAAATGGCAATCCGAAAAAAATTCCTGAGACCAGGAAGAAAGAGATTGACATCGCAACTGCAACATGCTCTGGAGGCGGCGCTGCATTCCAGATGCTTAGATCCATGGTATGCAATTTTTTTACATTTACGACCGAAAACGGTACCGATACCAATTTGCATAATGAAGAAACGGAACGAATTAAGAAAGAAAATGGTTTTGACTATATTCAGCACGAACAAATACGGCAGGATCTTATCAAGGGGCGTATTGGACTCGCCCGCAACAGGTTGCCGGCAGAAACGATCATAGAAGATGTTGACAAGTCCGATATTACCATACTTTCTGAATTGAAAAATGCAGAAAAGTCCGGTTCAGACCAGATTTCATCCGGTAAGGTTGGTATATTTTGTCTAGCTGCGGGTGTCGGAAGCCGCTGGACAAAAGGGGCTGGTGTTATAAAGGCACTGAATCCATGTATTGAGATTAACGGACGACACCGGTCATTTCTTGAAATTCATCTTGCAAAAGCCAGGGAAACCGGACAATCCTGCAATTGCAGTATTCCTTTTGTCGTTGCTACAAGCTACCTTACTCATAAACCGATAGAACGGATGCTTTCATCAAACGGTAACTATGGCTACAACGGGAATGTGTACTTGTCACCGGGCAGATCAATTGGCCAAAGATTCATTCCGATGGAACGTGATTTAAGATTCCTCTGGGAAGAGATGGCACAGGAACAGCTTGACGAAAATAAACAAAAGGTCAGGGATGCCCTTCGTGAAGCACTCATTGACTGGGCAAGGAAAAACGGTGAAGGCAGCGATTACATCGAAAACATTCCACAGCAGAGACTTAGTCCGCTTGGACACTGGTATGAAATTCCCAACATGTTAAGAAACGGTATTCTGGCGAAAATGCTAAAAGAAAACCCTGACCTTGAGCATATCATGCTCCATAACATTGACACGTTAGGAACAGACCTTTCTCCCGACGCGCTCAGTCACCATGTACAAAGCGGTAATGCTCTTACCTTTGAGGTAATTCCGCGCCATGTTGATGACCGGGGTGGTGGTCTTGCACGCATTAACGGCAAAGTCCGCCTGCTTGAGGGGCTTGCGCAGCCTCACGATGATGATGAACTTGCGCTGAGCTATTACAATACACTTACCACATGGATAAATATCGACAAACTGCTTTCACTTTTTGGAATCGGAAGATCTGATCTTTACACATTGGAAGACAGGGACATTGCCGAGGCTGTAAGGCGAATCGCCCGGCGTATGCCGTCGTATGTCACGGTAAAAGATGTAAAATACCGCTGGGGTCATGGTCAGGAGGATATTTATCCTGTTGCCCAGATCGAAAAGCTGTGGGGTGACATGAGTGCCCTGCCGGATCTTAAATGCGGATATCTTGCAGTCTCCCGCATTCGTGGTCAGCAGCTCAAAGATCCATCACAGCTTGATGCCTGGATTACTGACGGCAGCAGGGATTTTGTCGCATCACTTTGCAAATTTTAATACGTGCATCACAATTGCAATTTGATCGTAGGTAATCGTGCCCGGAAGAAAACTAAATCCCCAATGGTGATATCGGGGATTTAGTTTTAAAAGTTACGAAGCGTATACACCAAGTGTCTGATCTGCGATCAGATCCCATGAAAATGATTTCTCAACAGCCTGACGACCGTTGCCACCCATCCAGCGGGCATGGTCAAAGTTTGCAAAGGTTGACCCGATTCCCCATGCAATTGATTCAGGGTTAGCATGGACTTTAAACCCGTTTACATTGTGCCAGACAAATTCAGTTCCATTGTGCGTTGCTACAACCGGTTTTCCGGCAGCCCACGCTTCAAGCACAACAATCCCGAAAGGCTCGTTTCTGCTTGGAACCACAACAACATCACAAGCCTTATATATATCAACAAGCTCTCCGCGAGAAAATACGCCATAGAATCTGCATGCATGCGCTACCCCAAGATTTCTTGCAGTCTGCTCGATCTGTCTTTTCATATCACCTTCACCGGAAATAATAAATTTCGCATTCGGGTGAAACTTAAGAATGTATGGAATCGCTGAAACAAGAAGATCGGGTCCCTTTTGTGTACTGAGTCTGCCTACAAATAACGCTGTCGGGTCCATTGGTCCAATACCATACCGGGCTTTAATCTGACCTGGATCAATAAAGCCGTTGAACTGCTGGTAGGAAATACCATTTGCAATGACATTCGCTTTCCAGTCAGGAACATTGTAAATCCATTGTATTTCGTTTTTCAGGAGCTGAGAAACGGTAATGACTTTATCGGCACAAAATGTTCCATGACGTTCATGATCCATAATCCGCTGAGCACGACCTTTATAAAAGTTATTGCCGCAGCGTCCATATTCTGTTGAGTGCATTGTGATAACACCTTTACGCCCCCGCCCCTGCTTGATCCAGACCATTGCATTTGATGCCATCCAGTCATGGGCGTGAACAATATCAAAATGACCACCCATGTAATGTTCCTGATGATACACTGCATCAACAAACGCCCTGCACATGTTATTTACATCATCAACAATGTCAGCACTTCCGGTATATGGAACGCGATGGTAATGAACACCATGAATGTTGTCATATTGCCAGTCCCCATTCCACCTCATTCTGGTAAAAACATGGACTTCATTTCCCTTTCGTTCAAGTGCAGCGGCAAGTTCTGTCACATGAACTGCAACTCCACCAAGAGAAACCGAATGAAGCGATTCCCAGGCAAGCATAGCAATACGCATAGTACAACTCCCTTCACAAATTCATAATGTAGAAAAACGATCCTGCGGGATAAATGACGAGCAGGAGATTAACCAGAGAGGACGGATTCAAATTCAAGGAAGTACAGCAATTATCCAGTCTGTGTATTTCCAAGATAATTAATGTATTGGGGGGTTGTCAAATCGGGGATGGAAGAAGAATTCAGAATTCAGAATTCAGAATTCAGTAGCAAGTAGCAAGTAGCAAGTAGAAAGTAGAAAGTAGAAAATGTCAAAGTGTACCAAATCAGAAGTAAAAAATGATCTTATAAAAAAAAATATAATAACGAGCACACTCTTTTCTTCCCACTTCTCTCTTCTCACACTGGTCACTCGTCACCTGTCACTCGTTACCTGTCACTTGTCACTTCCTCCTCCCCCAGTCCAGTGCAATCGCTGCAAAAAGTACAGCTATTGATACAAATAATGGAAACCATCCCCACTGCGTCGAATATACTGATTTGAAACTTGCTTTAAAAAAATCGTTTCCTAACGTGAAATCATCTATCTGTCCATTTAGTATGAATAGGTGATAGAACAGAATAAGTGTAGCAAGGATTGCAGGTAACCAGAGTAGTTTGACTTTTCTAAAAAAAGTTATAATTCCTGTTGAGAATCCAAGCATTAAGAGAAAAACACCGGCACTACTCCATTTTTCGATAAACGACATATCACCGCCAAAAGGTTTGTTCACTACCGGTGCGAATACTGAAATTATTAAAAGGATAGACCCGATAAATCCGACCAGACTATTTCTTTTTGAGATATCCATTTTATTATTCCTGTTATGATCAGTTGAACGTTTCAAGTTTTAAGTGAAAATAATTAAACGGAGTGAATGCTGAAGAGAAAAACAGCAAGTGGTTTTTGTTTCTGATATAATTCCGAGGCCTGACCGTAAGGGATGTTTTTTTCAAATGCAAAAAAGAACACCCTCCTTTACAATTGTGCTTCGGTTTCACTCCCCCTCTCCATCAAAATTGAGAGGGGGCCGGGGGGGTGAGGCATCTCCCGCCAGCAATCCGGACAACTCTCTTGTGAGCATCATATCCAGATAGTATCTTACTAAAAAATCACCTGATCACATTAAAATGTAGGTTTTGGAATGAATAAAAGCGTATATGCTGATCTACTTAATGAAGTTATACAAGCTCACAGCGATAAAGATTGTTTCCATATCAAACGTAACGACAGGTATACGACCTGGAAATATCGCGACTTCAACAATGACCTTAATTCACTTACAGATAATCTTAAAAAACATGGTCTTAAAAAAGGTACCAATGGTATCGTTATCGGGGAGAACTCTCCTGAATGGGTTATCGCCTATCATGCTATTCTCCTTACCGGTGCATGTACAGTACCAATAGACCCGAATATTCCTCCGACAGAAATTGAATCAATTCTTTCTATCACGGAAGCAAAGGTGGTTTTTTGTTCCAGGATTTTTATCAACCTGTTCCGGACTTTAAAAGACCAGTATTCATTCCTTGAAAAGATCATTGTGCTTGAACCTGACTACAATGATAAAGAACCGACCTTTAAAAAAATTGTCAGTCAGGGTAATGCCAATAAAAGTGCATTTACAGTAAATTTTGCCCCTGATGATCCCGTGGTGATCATTTTCACCTCCGGTACAACCGGTAAAGCAAAAGGTGTCGTCCTTTGTCAGAAAAACTTCACGGTGGTAACCCGCTATGGCATTCCCCGTATGAAATTGTCATCAGTTGATACTGTTTGTGCAGTACTCCCGCTGCATCATGTTTTTGGTTTTGCAGCGTGTATTGCCGGCCCGATTCTTGCGGGAATGGATGTGGTGTTTGTCCCGCAGCTAAAGGGACCGCTTATCCTTGAGGCACTTCAGGATAAGGGCGTGACAATGCTTCCTGCTGTTCCGAAAATGATCGCGCTTTTTTATGATAGTATTATGCATAATATCAAGAAAAAAGGGCCGATGGTGCAATCGATGTTTGCGGGAATGAAAACAATTTCAGCAACTGTTGGTGAGACACTAGGCGGCGGATTCAGACGGAAGCTTTTCACAACAGTTCATAGTAGTTTCGGTGGAAAACTTAAGGTAATCGTCTCCGGTGGTGCGGCACTCAACAAAAAATACTGGAACGGATTTCGTCAGCTTGGTTTTAATATCGTCGAAGGCTACGGACTTACCGAGACGTTTGGTCCCATAGCTCTCTGCCCTCTCAATAATCAAAAACTTGGATCTGTCGGCCCCATACTTGGCGAGAATGAGATAAAAATTGCCGATCCGGATGCAAGCGGCCGGGGCGAAATCCTTCTACGGGGAAATTGCGTTTTCAAAGGTTATTATAAAAATCAGACACTCACCGATGAGGTACTTGATAGAAACGGATGGTTTCGTACAGGAGATCTTGGATATCTTGATAAAGAGGGTTTTCTCTTTATCAATGGTCGAAAAAAGGATGTCATTGTTCTTGACACTGGGAAAAATGTCTACCCCGATGAACTTGAGGATTATTACGGGACATCACCGATGATCGAAGAGATAGGAATTTTTGGCATTAAGCAGGATGAAGGTGAAATTGTAGCAGCAGCCATCGTTCCATCACCGGAAGTCCGCAAGAACAGTTCTCTCATGCAGGCATCAGATATGCTTTTTGAGGAACTGAACAGGCTTGGAAAAGGACAGCCGATACATAGAAAAGTCTCCGATTTCGTTACTGTGTTTACTCCTCTGCCACGAACGACAACAAAAAAACTCAAGAAACCAGAACTGATAAAACTTTACAATTCAATAAAACGAAAGACAAATGTCAAAGGTGTACCGGAGCAGCTTTCTGTCGTTGAAGTAGTCCTGATGCAGACTGATGAGTTTGCAAAAGTTGTAGACTGTATTCTGCACGTAGCACCAAAACTGGATCGGAATATCATTACACCGCGGTCACATCTTGAAATGGATCTGGGCCTTGAATCATTCGATAAAATCGACCTTCTGAGCTGCACTGAGAAACAGTTTAAAGTCAATATTCCTGAATCGATTTTCAGTCGTCTGGAAACAGTAAATGATCTTGTTTCATTTATGCGCGATCAGAAATTCTATGGTATTCAACCTGCAATGGATCGCGTGCTCAGCCTACGGGACAGGATTCTTGGTGAACAAATTGATTTTCCTATATTACCGAAAAGCACTATACTTAAGCAGGTCGCATTACCGGTGATTCGCGGATTTGTTTCCGGCGCCAATAAATTCTCTGCGCAAAACGTTGATATCCTCCACAACATCTCGTCTCCTCTCATTTTTATCTCGAATCACAGTAATATTCTTGATGCATTCTGGATACTGCACTCAATCCCTGAAACGCTAAGAAGAGAGACTTATTTTATTGCAGAAACAAATGAAAAATACCCTGGAATTCCCTACTCATTCCTTGGTGAGCACATTATCAATGTCGAACCACCTAATGACCCGATTCAGGTAGTAAAAGTGTCACTGTCAATTATTCGTAACAAGCGTAATCTCATAGTATTTCCTGAAGGGCATATTTCAAAAAATTCTGTTAGCGGACCTTTTAAATCGGCTGTAAGTCTTCTTGTCAGAGAAACCGGTACAACGATAGTTCCTGTTAACGTTGACAGTTTGGAAAAAAGCTGCCGGGTGATATTTGGTACTCCATTCTCAGTACCGCAGTTACTATCCCGAAATACTATCAGCAGGAATGCATCCCCGGATGAAATTTCAGATTATTTACGGTCAGTCGTTGTTGGGTTGAAGTGACTTGCCCCCTCCCTGCCCCCTCCCTGCCCCCTCCCTGACCCCTCCCTGACCCCTCCCGCGCTCAGGGTCGCGCGACCTCCCCCGAGGAGGGAGGTGTAATTGTTTTGAAATTAAAGAACTTACATTCCTTTGAGAAAGTAAGTTCTTTTTCTTTATAACGATTAATAACCATCATTCCGAGCCCCGACTGTAAAGAAGGGGGTTCCTGCTTCTCATTGGAAAGAACGCACTCCCTTACGGTCAGGCCTCGGAATGAACAATTCAACTATCATCCTAAATGGCGTAGTTGATCACGGCGCAGAACCGTAACCTATTGAGCGCTAAGCGTTTCAAACCGTTGTCACTTCGTTCTCGAAGGGTAATGAATTATGTGCTGCCGCACAAGACATTGTAACCCTTTGACTTTATCACCCTTCGATAAAGCCTGCGAGGTTTTCAAAGCTTATCATCTCAATATCTTACGGTTCTGCATTCACGCCAACTGCGCCATTTAGGATCATTTATTTTCAGCACAATTATACCTCTCCTGCGGGTGAGGTGGTGAGGTCATCCCCTTGTGATAGCACTATTGAACGTTCTGAATTATTTTATAAAGAAACTTAATTATTAATAATTTCGTGAGACGCTCCAGATCTACAAATGGCATTTAATCTTTATACCAGCAACAGAATCGAATCTCTGCTTCCAACTCTGGCAGATATTATCAGACAACCACGTAAATCTATATTTCAGGAAGAAGTGATCGTTGTACAGAGCCGCGGCATGGAACAGTGGCTCTCTCTTGAAATAGCTAAACTTTTAAAAATTAATGCTTTTTGCAAATTTCCCTTTCCTACTGCATTTTTCAACAATTTGCTTCAGGTTGACCATACATTCAAAGGTGATCTGATTCCTTTTGATCCTGGACTGCTTACCTGGCGGATTTTCAATCTGCTGCCATCAATGCTGGATGATCCTTTGTTTACTCAACTTAAGTCATATCTTGTTGACAATAACGACATTAAACGATTTCAGCTCTCAAAAAAAATCGCTGATATATTTGATCAGTACACGATGTATCGCACAGACATGATCGAACAGTGGGAAAAGAATACTGGTGACCACTCATGGCAAATGCGTCTGTGGCAGAAGCTTTCGATTGATATTCCTGCTCATCGACTTCATCTTAAAAATAAGTTTATCAATACGTTAAAGGTATCAAAGGGGCATCCGGATCTTCCAGAGCGGGTTTCGTTCTTTGGAATTTCGTCACTTCCAGTGTTCTTTACCGATATGATCGAAATACTCGCACAATTCATTGATATTAATTACTTTCTGTTAAACCCCTGTAGTGAATTCTGGGATGATATAATTTCTGAACGGGAACTTACTCAACTCAATCGCAAACGCAAACGGCTCAGGAAAAAAGCTGTCGATATCACGACTGAACACTACGAAACACTTAACCCGCTGCTCAGTTCTTTTGGCACCTACGGCCGGGATTTCCTTGCCCGTCTGCACGGTGGCAACTCTGATGAATCATATACGCTTGTGACTTCTGAGTCGCAGTCACTTTTGCAACAAATTCAAAATCAAGTTGTTATGCCAACCGAGGCGATTTCCGGAATAATTTCTCCGTCGGATACATCAATCCAGATTCATTCCTGTCACAGCAAATTGCGCGAGATTCAGGTGCTTCATGACTTCCTGCTCGACAGCCTGAATGCCAACCCTGAATTAAAACTCTCAGATATCGCCGTTATGGCACCCGAGATCGGAGAGTACTCAGTGCATGTCTCAAACGTCTTTAATGCCTCCAATGGGCCTCAAATGCAGTATACGATAACCGACAAGACACTTCAGGATTCGTCGCCGGTTTCTGCAACCTTTCTTGAGATTTTAGCGTTGGTTAATTCGCGGTTTACCTTCACATCAATAATTAACATATTGGAAAATGAGGCAGTTAGAGAGAAATTTAACTTATCAATTGATGAAATACTGCAGATCAAAAACTGGCTGATTGAAACGCAGATCAACTGGGCGCGGGATCCAAAACATAAAGAATCACTTAACCTTCCCCCTACCAGCGAAAACACCTGGAAATCCGGTATCGATCAGCTTATGCTCGGATTTGTTATGCCAAAGCTGGATTTTATTTTATATCAAGGTATTACTGGAAATGATCTCATAAGTTCCAGCACATCGGCGGAAACATTCGGAAAATTTCTTACCTTTTACAAAGCAATTGAGAACATCACTGTAACGCTTTCAAAATCATACACTTTAATTGAGTGGGTCAGGATTATCAATTCGCTGATTTCGACCTTTTTTAATGATAACGAAACCACACAATCTGAACTTTCGACACTCACCAGGACCACTGAACGACTGATCAGCTACACACAGCACATTGAATCAACGTCACAAGATGCTGATAATAAACTTGTTATATCATTTGATGTCATCCTGACATGGCTTAAAGGTGAGGTGGCATCAATACGGATCAGTCACGGCTATATGAATGGCGGTATCACCTTCTGCTCATTGCTTCCGATGCGTGGTATTCCTTTTAAAGTCATATGTTTAATCGGTATGAACGAAAACGTTTTTCCACGACGGGGAAATGTGATGTCCTGGGATCTTATCGCAAACCGTCCCCGCAAAGGTGACCGCTCAATTGAAATCGAAGACCGGTACGTATTTCTCGAAACAATCATGAGTGCACGGGAAAAGTTTTATATCAGTTATCTCGGCCAAAATGAGCATAATGAACGGGTTGCACATGCTTCGATATGTGTGGAGGAATTAGTTGGTTATGTGAGGAGGATGGTCAGAGGGAAGAATTCAGAAGCCAGAATCCAGAAGCCAGTAGTTGGGAGTGAAGAAGAAGAAGTGGATAGAATTCAGAATCCTGTAGCCAGAAGCCAGGAAGAAGAATTCAGTAGCCAGAATCCAGAAGCCAGTATCCAGGAGGTGGAAATTGGATTGGTTCGGAGACATAAGCTGCATGCTTTTAATGCGGCTTATTTTAGAGACTTACGCTATTCCCCAAAACCTCGTTCGCTAAACACTCACCCCCTAAGTCCCCCTGCAGGGGATTTAGGGGGCGTGGTATCAGGAGGCAAGGACACAACCCCCTTCAGCTATAATACCCGATCATACCAAAGCGCTGTAACGCTATTAAATTCAAAGGGTAATTATGATGTTAAACCTTTTATTATTCATGATATTCCCCTGCCTGATGATCATAAGTTTGAGATTACCATTAATGACCTGATAAAATTCTATAAAAATCCTTCCAAATATTTTCTCAACAATGTGTTACGGATGGAATTCGCATATCTTCAGGAAGCTGTGGACGATGTCGAATCGTTTCGACTTGATAATCTTGAAAGTTATGATATTCGTCAACAAATCTTTGATGCTGTCTATAATTCCAGAGGTTCAGAAAAAGAATTATACAATTATTATAAAGTATTGAATTTATTGCCTCACGGACAACCTGGCTTAATTGAATTTGATACAATTTTCAGTGATGTTCAGACTTTTTCCAGACGCGTTGCAGAATACACTACAACCGCTCAGCTTGAAAATCCTGATATCGATTATACCTTTGAAAATATCTTTGTGTATGGAACGCTTCGACCGGTATTCAAATCGAATCTGATCGTGTGCCGCAATTCTAAAGAGAAGCCACTGGATCTGATAGGTGCCTGGATTCAACACCTTTTTTTAAACGCACTAAAATCAGACGATTATCCAAAGTCGACGATCCTGCTTTCAAGTACGACATCACGCCTGTTTAAACCAGTGAACGACCCGAAGCAGTATCTTGATATATTTCTTAAGTTCTTCAAAAATGGAAATATAAGGCCACTAAGATTTTTCCCATGGACATCAGCAAAATACGTGGAACAGTTATCTTCAGGGCGGGAAAAAGCACTTTTAGATGCGACTAAGATGTGGTTAGAAGGAACATATAATTCATCAAATGCTGAATCGGAAGACCGGTATATCTCGTTGTGTTTTGATGGAGAAGCTCGGCCACTGATACCTCGCCCCCTGAACACACGCGCACTAAATCCCCCGCAGGGGGACTTTGAAAATGAAGGACAGTCTAGTAGTGTAGTCTCTTCAAGTCCCCCTGCGGGGGATTTA
>Ga0123334_1004594_pt1 | contig 13939 bp, 16 predicted proteins | sample BiotimSIPDNA_FD_89706 | JGI IMG/M metagenome (GOLD analysis project Ga0123334, IMG submission 89706) | Anaerobic biogas reactor microbial communites from Washington, USA - Biogas_R1 time_0 SIP DNA | ecosystem: Engineered > Bioreactor > Anaerobic > Unclassified | place: Washington, USA... | reverse complement strand
GTCTTTGAGTGTAATTTCTATGTCAGCGGGAGGGATTACGCCCCCTGTTTCTGAAACATCTTCACCACCTGTCTTTGGCACTATGGTTTGTATATATGTTATCAGGCTCTCAAGGTCTGATCTGTCAAGATCGATAAAGGCATCCGGCGGAAGACCGAGAAGCTGTTTGAATGAGTCCATCCGGTTATTATACTGCGTCATTGCTGATATCCAGCGGTTGCGAGCAAGCAGCTCATTCTGCACTGCCTGGTCTACCTCTATCTCTGTGAGTCTTCCTGCATCAGCAAGCCTTCTGGTCCTCCTTGCAGACCTGATAGAGTTTTTATAGTTTTCAGCCGAGTTGTTCAACTGGTCAATCTGCCTTAAAACATTAAAATAGTTTGTTGCAATATTAACTGCAAATGTCTTTTTGTACCTTTCAAAATCCCAGACAGCATACATTACATTCCGCTCTGCCTGTGTCAGGTTTTCAGAATAGATATATGTCTTGGAGCCCCTTAAAAGCGGTATGGTTATTGATGCATCACCGGATATACCTCTTGATGATTCTTTGCCCCCTGTAAGCAGGCTTACCAGGTCAACTGCAAGGTTTGCGGCCAGTTTGGAGCCATCCTTCAAGGTCTGGTTCAGGCCAAGGTCTCCGCCATGTTCAAGCCCCTTTTTTGTTGGAGACTGGCCCTTGTCTATGCTCAGGGTTGAATCACCCTTCATCCTGGCAATAAGGGAGTAATCATTCCTGTTAAGGTCAAGGGTAAGGGCAGACCTGAAAAGGGTCTCCTTTTGTGACTGGTAATCATTACTGTTTTCAGCGGCAATCTGGAGCGCCTTTGTAAAATTGATAACAAGAGGATTTTTATCTTCCGGTATCTCAATCTTTTCGCCGGGGGTAGTTATTGCTGCCGGGTATTTTTTTTCTGGCCAGTGGGGTATCTTTGGAAGCGCATCGGTTCCGAGTGATTCCTCTCCTGATATGGCCAGTTCCTGTTCTGTTAAGAGCCTTCGTCTCAGGATATCGCTGGGCTTTTCAATGCTGAAATCATCCGCCTTGCCAAGCAGCCTTGCCTGCTCCTTTTTTATGATAGAGAGGGCGGTTTTATCAGCCCTTAAACGGTGACTTTTTGCTGAGCAGCCTGAAAACAGGGCAGGGGCGGCCAGTAAAAACAGAACTGCCGCAATTAGTAGATTCCTGCTGCATGATTTTGTTAAAACTCTAAATTTATTTGGATTAATTAAATCATATCTTTCCATAACAGACCTTACTAATAAATTTTTTGCTAAAAAACAGCATGTCTGATACCTCAATAAGCCATAAAAATCAAGATTATAAAAAATATGTTCAAAAAAAGACTTTAAATGCATTATTAATGTGTACATTTATCTTTTTTACTTACCCTGTACTTAACAATTATTATGCCAAACAAAATTCATGAGTGTTATTATTATTAAATTATCTAAAATGGCTAATAATGTATGTAAATTGGCATATCAATATTTTTACCTGTATATTAAATAGTCATAAAATTAACTGGTATGCATACTATGTATCCACCTGGGTATTCAATACATACCTGTATTCTTTTTAGCTTCGCGGTAAACTGCGCTACAGTCTTGAGCCTTCGGCCTGTGACATTATTTTAATTTACAGCCTGTAGATTAAGTGGTGGATCCTTTGGATAAGTTACAGGGGAAGTTGAATAATTGTTAATAACCTTTTTTACCAACAAAAAGCTGTAGACGTTTTACACGCTCTTCTGTGGCCGGGTGAGTTGAAAAGAGCCTTTGCATGCCCCCAAAAAAGGGATTGATGATAAACATGTGAGAATGGGCCGGGTTTCCATTTGTTAAGGGGAGCGCCTGTACACCCCTCTGGAGTTTCAAAAGTGCATTTGCAAGCGCCAGGGGCTTACCGATTAATTCAGCAGCCCCTTCATCTGCCGTATATTCTCTCACTCTGGAGACAGCCATGCGAATCAGCATGGCTCCAAGAGGGGCGCCGATTAAAATAAAGATTGTCATAAGAGGATTGCCCCGCCTGTTCTGGTTCCCTGTGCCATAGCGGGCAAACTGTCCGAGCATGGCAATAGCCCCTGCAAATGTTGCAGCGATAGTGCCGGTAAGTATGTCACGATTTTTTACGTGTGACAGCTCATGGGCCATTACCCCGGTCAACTCATCATCATTAAGAATGCTCAATATTCCCTCTGTTGCTGCAACAGCCGCATGTTGGGGATTGCGGCCGGTTGCAAATGCATTGGGATTCTGTTCCGGGATAACAAAAACCTTTGGCATAGGCAGACCCGCCTTTTGAACCAGTTGAGCGACAATTTTGTACAGACGTGTTTCCGGCCCTGCCTGTGAAGCTCTATAGCGCTTCAGTATCAGTTTATCACTGAACCAGTATGAGAAAAAGTTCATGGCCGCTGCTATAAGAAAGGCTATTAAACCACCCTGTCCCCCTCCCACAAGGCCGCCGATAATGACAAAGAGGACAGTCAGTAATGTCATCAGAAAAAATGTACGGGTTCTATTCATGGTTAATAATCCATATCTCTCTTCTTTAATGCGATACAGGGTTATTTTGATCTATACTCATTCGCTGAAAGGATGGCGCTTGCTATTGTTTTTTCTTTAAAGAACGATAAATAGTCAAAAGGATTATTGCGCCAACAACACCCAGCAGAAGTGTTTTAATATTAAACTGACTGGTTGATCCCAGCCCTAAAAATGAGCCTATCAATCCTCCAAGAAAGGAACCTGCTATGCCAAGTATAGTGGTGATAATGATTCCACCAGGGTCTTTTCCAGGCATGATAAATTTTGCTAATAATCCGACAATTAAACCTAAAATGATCCATGACAGAATACCCATAATGTATCCTCCTTTTGTTTTAAGTATGGGTTTAATATTTGGTTAATAAATTTATTTTGGGTCTGGTTAAATTGTTGACTGGTAAATTTCTTTAAATTAATGCGATGAGTATATGGATACCACTCTTACATGTCAATATAAAACAAACCCACAATATTGTAGTGTTGCAGGGAGAAAAACCTTGTCACTTTGAATCGGCCATCTTCTTTTCCGTGAGCCCTATATTATGCTGAATCAGGTCAACCAGGGATTCCGACCCCTTAACTATCTCCAGTGCCTTTTTGTAATCCTTCATGGCCAGTTTGTACTGACCGGATATATAATAAGCTGTACCACGGGTGTTCAGTGCCTGCCATAAAGAGGGGTTGATCTTTACAGCACGGCTGCATTCGTCAACTGCCTCTTTTATATCGCCTTTGCTCGTTAAAGCTGCACATAGTGCATTATATGCAAAATATCGGATCTGTTTTGCCTCCGGGCCTGCTATATTTTTAAGACGGGCCACATAATCACGCGCCTTTTGAACGGCAAGCTCCTTTTTCCCCTCCTGCAGCAGCGTACGTATACCTGTAATTTCACTAGGTTCGGAGAACCATACAACAGTCTGAGGGTATGAACTATCCATGCCCTTGATCCGGGTACCGGTAGATTCTTCTGCTGCCGCATACAGCCCTGAAATAAGGAATAAAAAAGGGATAATAAAAAATGATATTTTCTTTTTCATAGAAGCACCTCCTTTTAAAAATGGTAGTGGTCAGTGAAGCATTAAAACCCTTAATATTTAAATATATTTTAAGGAGCGTTCGCCGTAAGTCAAGATTTCGACTCTCATATTTACCTGGCCGTGTAATGAGGTATTGTTATCGCTGTAAAGGATGCGATGGGTGAAGGAACAGTTGCGGGCATGAGCCCGCACCACATTAGCGATGTTTCCGGAAAACCGCGCGGCAACAGTACAGGTTCACCACCCGACCCGGACTCCAGGGCATCAAATGTGAATCCCCTTGTTTTGATCTTACTTGTTCGAATAACCTCCTCCCCATCGGGCCTGATACCAGATGTAAGATTTCAGGAACAAAAGGGTAACTATAAGGGTAAATATTGCTAAAAAAAATATGATAGCTGCATTTTTTCGTCTCAATGACTCAGGTCAAAATGGAGTTTTTATAAAAAATGTATCTATCAAGGAATAGCTCCTACTCTGTTCGTGCGTTATTTTTAACCTGGCTCAGTAATAAGTTATTCTCAACAGCGGCGCAGTGGCGACCTCAGCGTCATCGATTTCAATTAAACCTGAATCTGCGGAAAAATCGAGCAGAAACCTCAATTGCAAATCCGGCAGCCCATGATACTGTGCTTCATCCACCAGTTCTGTAACATCGATGACCACGAAATGGCCCTCATCCGAAGGGTAGAAATCGATGGGCATAGTCAGAAGGGGGGGCTGGATAGCCCTGCTGAAATCGCCAGCAACAAGATATGGCGGCTGAAAATCCACCAGATCAATCAGGAAGGGGAAAATTTGGCCGGGCTGTGAATCACTCATCCCTGCGATAAAGATCTCCAGTGTCGCCGATTCAATAACTGCATTCCGGGGAATTCCATCGACTTCCCGGAGCGGGAAATTGAGAAAACCGCGAAACTCTTCACCTGTCACCGGATCGACCCCTGCTAAAACACTGCCCGTATCTAGAACTGAAGAGATAGCATAGGTATCGTCCAGCGCAAGCCCGATGTCGCCGTCAGCATCAGCATCGCTTACGATTTCTGTATCATATGTACGCAATGGGTCATGTTTGCTGCGGCAGCTATTCAGGGTAAACAGTGCCAGTACCAGGACCGCATATAACACGATCCTTCCTGCCAGAGAAACGCCATTGTCTTTTTTCAGTCTATTCCTGATCATCATAATGAGCCTCCTTTGCTTCAAGCAACTTATGGTTATAATATCGGCTAAAAATAAAATATTTACATACAGCAAGATATATTTATTAAAGCCTTTTCCCTGAAATGCCTGTTTGGTTATACAGACACTGCTTTTAATAAATTACTCACCAGTTTAAAAATAATTCGGGGAATCCGGTTCATTCCAGGAGCAGATTCAAGACTGGCTGCAGAGACACCCTTACTGCAGCTCTGGCAGTGAGCGGCAAGCTTACTGTGTTTATTGAGGTAAGCAGGGCATGCCCCGCAATATGTCCCGCATGTGGCTGCAAGATGTACTTTTGCCTCACCACCCTGTACTGAAAATTCTTTTGAGGCTGTAATGCGATCCAGTGAACAGCATGCACAATAAACAGTTGCACCTGCCACCACTTTAACAAACATTCTTCGAGTTATTTTCCTGTTTTCATGTGAGGGCATATTTGCTCCCCCTCCTTTAAGAATGTTTATTTTAACGATCTCTTATGATGTTTTACCCTTTAAATATTTTTATGTAAGACCTCAATTTCGTATTGGATGTTGAATGTTCGATGTTCGATCCGTCGGCGTTAAAACTATGGCTGGACAGGTGTTCAATGTTCATCTATTTTCTTTTACTGACAGCCTATAGCCTAGAGCCTCTAACCTTTTTTCTATTTTCTCTTCCCTATATCCTATTTCCTATTACCTATCGCCTATTGCTTTATAACAATGCTGTCTCCCTGTTTGCATCCAAGCAGTTTTGCGGCGCTCTCCACATTTCTGGCAATCCTTAAAAAACCATCAGGGGTTATAAAAGCGACCCATTCTCCCTGTTGTACATCATCATATGTGGTTGCCATCATCACCTTGAAACTTTTATCTTTGAATTGCACCGTGAAGATTACGCCTTTAGTGATCCCGAGCCTTTCCAGGTCGGAAGAGACAAAGTCAGTATCAATATTGCCCCATTCAGGATTAATGGCCCTTACCATGCCGGATGCAGAGTTGGTATCATGTATGGCGCTGTCTGTTTCAATCGCGAGCATTGTGGTTGAAACACCCAGGAGAATGCCGGCCATAAGGACAAGCACAAGACCTCTTTTCATTTTTGCCTCCATTGATTAAGCGTGTTCAGGTCCCGGGAACATTTTTTAAAGAATACAGTGGATCATTGCCGTAAATATTAAATGGAGCATAAGGGTATTCCAAAACCATGTCAAGGAGCAATCCTGGATAATCCGAAAGCTGATCATTGATCATTGATAACTGCCCCCTCCAAAGTTTATTTTACCAGATGAATGGAAAAAGCCGCCAGCGTGTTTTTGTTGTATAATCAACATAGCCGGGCAGCTCATTCCGCAGGGTTTTATCTTCAAGGGCCGTTCGGATTGCCATAAGCAGGGTAAAAAGAATACCAGCTCCCAGGGCCGGAAATGAGCCCAGTCAATGTTATCAGCACAAGCACATATGCAATCATAAAAATCCAGCCGTTTAACCAGGATATGGTCCCAGCCGTTCCGAAAAGACAGATGGCAACAATTACAGTGATAAAACAGAGTCGACCAATCGCCTTGTTAGTTGTCGGGTTATTTGCTTTCAATTCTGATTCCGTTTCGTTTTCCATATCTAACCCTGTAGTCTAACCACCTTCTTTTGGCCGCCAGAGCTTAAGCGGAGGCGGCAGCCTACTTATTTTCTTCCCTCTTTTAGATACGTTTCCAGTGACGCCTCCGGCATGCCGCCCTCACTGCGGATAATGCGGTTTTTAAAGAGCCAGCGCCCATCCTGCTTGACCAGTTCAGCCCATTCTGTCCCGTACTCAGTAACTTTGGGCGGTGATGTCAGCAGCTCAGCCCCGAGGGTGAGCCAGATCATATATACAACGGCTTTATCACCCTTTAGATCAATATCCATGTTCGTGTATAATGTCTCGCCCACTCCCTTTGGAACGGCGTCTTCGGCTTTAGGTGCCTTTTCATCATCACCGATGAAACCTGCCTGGGAATACATGCCCTTGATCCCGTCACGGCCGCTGACAACCCAACCGTTTACGTCAAGCTTTGCGTCATCGGTGAAGAAAGATGCAAAGTCCTGCACCCCGTCCTTCCGGAATTGTGCATAGTAATTATTGATATGATCCTGTATAGCAGCACGGTCCAGCAGCGCCGTAATTTCAGGCGATACAGTTACTGTTGTGGGTGGATTGGAGCAGGAAGCCATTAATCCCAGCATGGCCAGGACAGCAAACAGCCTCAGGCTTACCTTCATGATGTGGCGATGATTGATTTCAGTCATGGTTAATCCTCCTTGTTTGTTTATACTTAGTTAGTGTCCATCCAGAAAGAGGCAAATTCTGGATGGAGATTATTTAGTATTGGATGTTGAACGTTGGATGTTCAATGTTCGATGTTCATTTTTTACTTTAGCCTCTTTTCTATTTCCTCTTCCCTCCAGCCTATAGCCTATATAACCGTAACACTTCCCTCTTTCCTGGGGCCCCGATCCTTAGGCTCACCCAGCGGATAACCAAAAAAAGCAGCAGCATATACGTCGTTACCATCAGGAATTTTAAACCTTTTCTTTACCTCAGTATCCGGAAAAAGGTCTCTGACAGTGGTATGTGTCCATCCTGACATCACCCCGAAAGAGGCGGCAGCGATAAACATATTTCCCATAGCCAGTACACAATCCAGGCGGGCAAGATCATCAGAAGCAGGGCCAGAAACAAGAATCAGTATTGGTGCGCCTCTGAACTCGGGTTCAGGCTTTACGATTATATTTGGCGGAACAGGCGGGGGCGTTCCTTTTGGCCCTCCACCGTTTTTTATCATATCTTCCAGCGCCTCTTTATACATCTTTTTCCCATCTTCAGACTTAACAACTGTAAAATGCCAGGCCTGCCTGTTTCTGCCGGTCGGTGCGTATTTCCCTGCTTCAATAATTGTTTCAAGAATATCCTCACCAACAGGAGTGCTCTCAAAGGCCTTGTAACTCCGGCGGGCCAGTATCGATTTTATTGTGTCGTTATCTATCATAATCATCTCTCCTTTCTATATTTTCTTATACTCAATCAGCTCAAATGCATTTCCTGAATTATCCCTGATGAAAGCAAAACAGATTTCAGGGGTATCGACAGGCCCGAAGGCAATCTCCACGCCTTTTGCCGTAAGTTCCTTTACAGCGGCCTTTGTATCGGACACCTGCAAGGCAAAATGTTTGAGACCCTGTACCTTGAAATCAGCATTCGGGTCCCTGCGATATTCCGGCAGAGGTTTTGACCCCTCAACCTGGAACAGCTCTATGTAGCAGTTACCCCGCCGGATATGGCCGATGCTCATTTTATCTGCGGTAACACCCTGATCCATCCGGACCACCACCTCAAACCCCAGCATCTCCCTGTACCATGCGATGGATTTATCGAGATCTGCCACACTGATAGCAACATGATGAAAGGATATTTCAAAACCGGTTTTGATTTTCTGTTCTTCAGCCATCAGTCCCTCCTTTAAAGCAGCCAGTGTAAGAAACAATACTAAACCAATTACAACTACTCTAATCTGTTTTTTCATTAAACCATCTCCCCTAAAAAGCAAAGCCTTTTATAATAATTTGAGATAAAACCTCAAATTATTATTGGATGTTGAACGTTCGATGTTCGATGTTCATCTTTTCTTTTTTCCTGACAGCCTATAGTCTAACTACCTTCAATCTTTTTTCTATCTTCCTTTTCAATCTGAACTGTAATCGGTTCCACATCACGGCATACCCTGTCAAGCTGGTGAACTATTCGCTGAACCATGTTTTCGGATAAAGGAGTTTCTTTTTTATTTTTCAGGAATGTTTTTATCTCTTTTGGGCTCAGAACATTTACACCCCTTGGAGCAGACTTCCTTTCCACAAACCATCCCGGTATTGTAAGAATCGCCTCCACATTTACCTGTTCACCAACAGCGCTGGTAAGCCACTTCTGAAGCCATATGGCGTTTATTCTTGCCTGCTTAAGAGATGAGGTGTCTGTATAGCGAGGGAAAATCAGGCTTGCACCATCAAAGACAACTGTATAACTCTTATTCCCTTTTTTATCCGATGATTTTGACCGTGTCTTTGTCTCAACAGCATAAACACCCGATCTACCAACGACGATATGATCTATGTTGTATTTCGTTATTGTGTCTGAAACTAGATCATGAAAAACATGATACCCATCCAGCATAAGCAGATTAAGCTCCTGCCCAACAGCCACCTCACCATCATAGCCCAATCGCAAGGCTCTTCTCTTGTTTAGTTGTTTCCATAACTTAATAAAGTAGAACGACTCAAAAAATAACATGATAATAAAATAGTAAAACAGATGTAATTTAAAGATAAAGGCAGGGGTTAATATGAATAAGGGAATAATTACAACTATACTGGTATTACTTGATATTTCTTCACTTAAAGCCTGTATTTGTTCATACAGGGATTGCCCCGAGCTCCGTAAAAAACTATCAGTGAATGGAGCACGTTTGTTTTTCCTGGCCTGATACCACCTGTAAAATGTCAGGAACAAAAGAGGTATCACAAAGGCACAAATTGCTAAAGCAAAGTAAAGGTATTGCATCTTTATTTCCTGATTTTAAGAGTTAATGAATTATTAAACATCATCCTGCTATATTCTATAAGCCCAAGTAATTTGAATTTTTAAGGTTCCACTAAACTAGAGTCTCTTATTTTCATGTACGTGCTATATTCCCCATTCTAGGTATTGAGAGACATCCCCTTCCATTGCCAACTAAATTTCTAACGAGCTTTACGCTTTATTTCCTCCTTAACTTTAAGGATTTCCTACTGCGCCGCAATATCAGGTAACTTTAAATTTAAAGGTCATCCCCCTAGACTGACCCCGGTGTTTCATGCAGAAATCTAGACTATTTTAACCCTCAAACACCCTCATGACCATTTTTTTATCCACGAACTTTTTAAATACTTTTTTAAAAGTATACTCATTAACATATAAATAAGACTGGGGCACCTTAAAATTATCGTCTATTTCAGATGGTTTTACTTCTATTTTTAGTTTATAAATGAACCCTAACTCAATTGCACATGCATTTTTAGCTCCTTTAAAATATTTACGATATTCTTTTCGACTAATGCCAGCGGCATGTTTAGTGCTCTCCCATATTCCATATGGTGAACCCCAATGCACTTTTACGACTTTAGCAATAGCCACTATATTTTTAATGGGAGAGCTTGAATAAATAATGATATGAGATAGATTCTCATTTATCATTGTCCTTCTGTATTCGAATTTTTTTTCTCCATTTACTATACGATCGGCGTAAATGGGTTTAATCGGCATGAAAGCAATTTTCAACTGAGTATTTTTCGGTAATTTTTTTAAAGGACTCATTAGAAATTCTCCGGATTGTCTGTATATTACCTTTAACGATTTCATTATCGGTTAACCATTTAAATGGTATTGTCTTTGAAAAATGTAAAGCGAGTCTAAACAAAATAACTTTTGTCTTTTTTTCGGCCATCTTTTCTATCTCTTCAAAAGAATAAACTGTTCTTTTTGAAACGAGTTGCACGATTTCATCTGTATTGTCAAAATCATCTGAAATTTCGACAATACCCAAACTGGTCAATGCTTTTTTGTCATGTGAACGATAGAACATTATAATGTCACCACTTTTTATGCCTTTAACTGGTGCATGACATAAATAAGCTTGTTTGATAGCATTTCCAACAATTTGTTTAGAACTGTCTATGTTGAAATGATGAAAAATATCTAACTGATCCTGGATATCTGGGAATAATATTCTATGGTATTGGGGGATTATGGGAACTATAAATTTTCCAATACGACTCTCATTTTTAAAGTGGGGAAAGTATCTTCTATTATATTCAACCGGTTCTTCAAATGAATTAGGAGGTATTGATGGATGTTTTTTAACATATACTAAATCACCCTTGTATTTACCAAATTCCAAAAACCCGAAATTAACACAAAGATCTCTTAAAAAACCCTGTTTATTTGGGTTCATATGCATGAATAGATTCTCTATTTTATTATCATAAGCATATCGAAAAGCTGCTTTTAAGAATAATTCACCTATCTTTTTCCCTCTAACATCTTCACCGACTTTAAATGTACATAACTTTAAAGTCTTTCCTGGTAACGCCTTATGATCGTCTGTAAGAATAGGATTCTTTTGTTCGTCAAAAATACAGACGGCATCTATTTCTTCAGCTTTTGATTTATATACCCAGGCTTTCCTACCCTCTTGAGAGACTTTCTCATACCATTTGTCGAAGTCCACATAATCTTCTCTTAGAGAATCAAAAAATGGTTGAGTTGAATCGATCTGGTACAAAGGAAGTTCTAATATGTTAGGTAAAGATATAGGTTCACGAGCATAGAGTCGGTTTAAAAATTCTACATGCTGTTGTAAATAATGTACACGATCTGATATTTGTAGATCTCTGGCTTTTTTATGTAGTTCACGATCCTCTGTAATAAGGATGTTAACTGCATTTTTATAAACAGCGTAAAGGATATTATTGTCAGCCTTATCATTTTCATTTGATTCTTTTAATCCAAGTTCCTTTATCACTTTTTGAGATGGAATAGGTGGTGATACCAGAGACGAATATTTTAAAATTCTTGAAATATTACTAACTTTACGTGCTTCATTAGTATCACGTCTTATGTCATCGAGTGATGCAGGGTGAAATAACAAAATATGATTATTTTCATTTGCTATGCGAATAAGTGAGGCAAAACTAACATCAAGAGCTTTCGATGAATCCTCAAGTGGAATTATGATATTCGTGTCAAGTAATATTCGCATAGAATAATAAGGTTTCTACAGTGTTTTAATTCCAATACTTTTAAGATATTTATATGTAAGGTCATAATATTCTTTTTTACGAGTATGGTCATCATCATTACCTTCAGGTACAACTATTACCATTCCTTGCCTTGCCCTTGTTAGTAAAACACGATAGGCATTTACCAGGTAATTTTTTCTATCTTTTTTATGGATATGTTGCCATTTATCGCCCACAAAGGAAAATGTTTGCCAACCATTTTCTGAATACCGCAAATCCCCATCCCACGTAACACAAGCCCAATCAAGTTCAAGTCCTTGGATATGAAATTCTGTCGCCACATCTTCGAGATAATAGGATGACCTAACATCATCTCTATCATTAAGGAACCAATAAACTGGGTTCATAGGGGTTTTTACATCAATTGCAAAGGGCTTTAATCTTTGTGCTTGAGAAGAGACTATGAGACCGTACCTTTCACTACCACGGGCTTTTTCTTTTAACCACTGTTTTGCTTTTAATAAATCCCTTGTTAAGACAATCGGGTAGTTCGATGAAATTTTACTGAGAGTTTCAGTTGCCTTTTCAACTTCTCTATCCAATAGGTGTTTGACAAAAAGGGAGAGGTTTTCAGCTCTGAAAGATCGCATTGATACGGCTAAATGTAAATCCGAGTTTAAATTAACTGTTGTCACATGCTCAAGCGTTTTAATGGAGGCTACAGCAGCATATTCAGAATCGCTTAAATTTGGAGAGATATAAACTTCCCATTTATTAAACTTTGTCCCTATTGCATTCAACCATTCTGAAATACCTGCCTCACCAGTGTTTATTTCCTGACCGCCTCCAACTAAGCAGACAACAACGGCCCAATCTTCATGTCTATCAAGACAAGAAATAAGGAATTCAGGTTCAGAGCTATTAAAATCATGAATACCCTTTTTCTGTTTCATAAATTTGATAGTTTGCTCTTTATGCCATGCACGCTGGGCTTCATCAAAAATTGCGACATGATCGTAAGGGGGATTTAAGTCAGTGAGGTACGCGTCACGATAATGGTGGATTATTTGTATGAAGGATTTTACGCTTGCCTTTGCCATACTTTTTGGAAATTTATTACCTCTGGCTTTTTCATTGGCTACTTTATCTCGTACCAACGCCTCTTGTAGTATTGCTACTAATGGGGCATTGCCTGACAAATAAACACTCGCATTTCCATTTTGTTCATCAAGGCGTGAAGTGGCTACTTTGAGCCCTACGAGAGTTTTTCCTGCACCAGGTACCCCGGTAACAAAACATATTATCTTTTTATGGGTCTCCTTTGCGTGGTTGATTATGTCCGAAATGGCTTTTGTTGTAATAGTTAGATTTTTAGCTTCAGCATCACTTCTTGTAATCTCATCAACTGTATGGCTGTTATAAAGTGATACTGCTGCCTCTATAATGGTCGGAGTCGGTGAATATCTACCTTTTGAATAAAATTCTCCATTAATTTGTCTATTTTCTTTAAAGAAAGAGATAACATTCGAAAATACGGTATTCAAACCTTCTTTATTTATGCTGATTGGAAATATCACATTGTCATTATGGGACGTAGTAACAATATCGATGAATGATTTTTTAGCTTCAGTTGCTACTAAGATTGGCACCAATACAGCTGTATGGCTTGGTTCATGGAAGTTTTTCAAGTCTAAAGCGTAATCCCATACCTGCACAATATGGTTGCGATGGTATTTAGTTTCCCCGACCTTAAATTCAATTACAAAGACTACATTTTCCATGATTACAATAACATCTACTCTTTTACCCATCCTGGGAATAGAAAACTCAAAAAAAATAGTTCCATTAAACCCTGACAATGCTTCTTTAAGGATTGAAATTTGGATTTCCCATGATTTGTTTTGATTGAATGTAGAATCAAAAGTATTTGAAAGAGTTATTTCACCAATAATCTCTTCTGTGCTTTTTTTGAGGAATGATTGAATGTCATCTTTATAATAGTAGTTTAACAAATTTCACTCAGCTCTCTATAAAAGGGATTTTTTTAATGAAATAATAAAAGGATGAATTTATTTGAAGAAATTCCGGCAATACCAGTTTTCCATAATATGGGAATAATTCTCGAAAGATGTTCCAGCGTAATTCTTTTTCAGACGCAGCCATGAGAAAAATCAAACCTCAAACATCAGCGGTAAAACTGATCACTTTTTTCAGGTTTTTACTAATATTAATGCAAAATCTCTTGAAATCTATTTTTTTAAGGCTGGGTTGTTGTAACAGAAAACTTTGCAATGATCAATGAACAATTATCAATTATCAGCAATCAATTAGAAATATAGGCTGTCAGAC
>Ga0123334_1004592_pt1 | contig 13947 bp, 13 predicted proteins | sample BiotimSIPDNA_FD_89706 | JGI IMG/M metagenome (GOLD analysis project Ga0123334, IMG submission 89706) | Anaerobic biogas reactor microbial communites from Washington, USA - Biogas_R1 time_0 SIP DNA | ecosystem: Engineered > Bioreactor > Anaerobic > Unclassified | place: Washington, USA... | reverse complement strand
TCACTACAACGAATCAAGCTTATGGCTGAGCTGGTCGATACATATGGTCGTTATCCGGAATCAATGATTGAGGAGGCAAATCAATGAACATGAAACCAAGCAAAGTACTGAAAATTCTGCGCAGCGGTCAAACCGCCTGTTCCATAAAACTGAATCTGGCTGATTCCAGATCAGTCGAAATCGCCGGTATTGCGGGATTTGACTGTGTCTGGACAGACATGGAACATGTGCCAAATGACTTAAGCCAGATTGAAAAGCAAATTCTGGCTGCAAAAGCCTACGATCTGGACATCATCGTCCGGGTTGCCCGCGGCAGCTACAGTTCGCTGGTCTGGCCGCTTGAAATGGACGCAACCGGCATCATGGTACCACACATCATGAGTCTGGCTGATGCCAAACAAGTTGTCCGGCAGACAAAATTCCATCCCATCGGGCTAAGACCGGTCGATGGCGGTAACGCGGATGGTGGTTTTTGCCAGGTTAATTTCCTAGATTACCTGAAACAGGCCAATGAAGAGCGGCTGGTTATCGTTCAGATCGAGGATAAAGAGCCTTTGGCAGAGATCGAAGCAATCGCTGAACTGCCCGGTATTGATATGCTATTCTTTGGACCGGGTGACTTTAGTCAATCTCTGGGACATCCGGGTGTTTTTGATCACCCCGAACTGATCAAGACACGGGAAAAAGTTGCGAAAGTTGCGGCTAAATATGGCAAATTTGCCGGAACAGTCGGTGGCGTCGGTAACATGAATGCGTTGATTGACATGGGTTATCAGTTTGTCAATCTGGGCGCTGATGTCGTCGGATTAGGCAAATACTATATTGATATTGTTCAGGCTTTTCGCAACCGATGATTGATCAGCAGGGAGGATCTTATATGAAGACCATCACACAGCGTGGTATCACGATGACTCAATTAACTCTGGGAACAGTTCAGCTCGGTGTTGCATATGGGATTGCCAACAAGCAGGGCAAACCGGATGAAAGCAAGAGCCATGCACTGCTGCAAAGATCTGAGGAGCTGGGGATACAATCGTTTGATACTGCTGCGGGCTATGGTGATTCAGAAGTCGTTCTCGGACATTATTTCAAAGATAAAGCCAATGCAGATCGGCTGATCGTTACCAAATTCAAACTGCAGCCAGATATCGAATCAAATGAGGTAGTTCTTGAAAAAGCACTTCGCGAGCAGCTCGAGCAGTCGCTAGATCGTCTGGGGCTGCCGAAGATACCTATTTACCTCATGCACAGTCCAGAAGACCTGCACCGCCATGGCAAGCATCTGGCTAAAATAATGCTGAGATTGGTTAATGAAAATCTGATCGGCATAGCCGGCGTTTCTGTCTATCACGGAAACGATCTGGATGTCATGCTTCAGCACGATGTCTTTAAGGCGACACAAATTCCGATCAATATTTTTGATCAGCGTCTGATCAGGTCCGGTCATCTGCAACGCTTAAAAGCAGCTGACATCACGGTATTTGCCCGCAGCGTCTTTCTGCAGGGTCTCTTCTTTATGGATCCTGATCAGCTTCCACCTAATTTAGCCCAGGCTGCACCTTTTCTCCGCAGTCTCCACGAATTAGCAGAACAAGAAGGCATGTCCATCGCTCAAATGGCTTTGTCTTTTGTCAGGGACCTTCCTGAAATCACCAGTCTGGTGATCGGTGCTGAAGCCATTGAGCAGATCGAAGAGAATGTCAGGCTGATTGAAGGCCCTGCCTTGTCAACAAATGGCCAGAATACGGCCAAAGAACTGTTTAGGGATGTACCTGAACTCCTGATCAATCCTTCACTTTGGCACAATAATGCCTATTTTAAACAGGATAAGAAAAAATAGAAGATCGCTGCAAAGCTGACACGCAATATATAACAATCCTCTTCTTCCGGCAATCTTTTGTAACACCAGAGATTGCCGCTTGAGTTTTATGACGGTTATTCAGACTATTTTGTGCAAATCATTGTTCTGAGAATGATCACGATGAGACAGCGATGGACGTGGTAAAATGGTTGCATACCAATCTGCTTCTATGAACGGGCGTCCTTTAGATATCGAACTAATCGATAATCATGTAACGTTTCACTTCAAAAAAGGGGGAATCGACGTGCCAAAACCAATCAGATTTGCAATGATGGGAGCCGGCTTTATTGCACGGCCGAACGGCGCTGCGTTAATCGCGCAGCCGGAGGTGAGACTTGTCGCGATTTCTAACCGTACCGTATCGAAAGCTGAGAAAGTGGCTGCTGATATTGGTGCTGATTGTAAAATCTATCAGGACTGGTTGGAAATGATTGAAAATGAGTCGCTTGACGCCGTGCTCATTAACCTGCCCCATTACATGCACCGTGATGTCTTCATCACGTGTGCGAAAAAAGGTTTGAATATCATCATCGAGAAAGCACTGGCGAATACCTATCAAGAATGTCTCGATATGATCCAGGCCGCCCAGGAGAATAAGATTCGTGCAACTGTTTGTCATACGCAACGGTATCATGCTGTTTTCCAGGCTGCCAAATCGTTTATTGAGACACATGATTTAGGTCCGCTGCGTGCGGTATCCGATCATATACATACGCATTACTTCTGGGACGGGCGTTCCAGCTGGCAGCTGTCAAATGAACAGTCCGGCGGCGGAATCGCACTGAATTATGGTGTTCACCAGCTGGATCGTGTTCATTTCTTTCTCAACCAGAGAACTGTGCAGTTTTCAGCGAAGTATCTGACTGCAAAGGAAGGGTATGTTATCCCTTCCTCCTATACAATGATGGGTGTTGGCGAAAAGGGTACGCCATATACAATCAACTGTACGGGGTATACCGGACCTCACACGGATGAATTACGACTCGTCTTTGATCAGGGTATTCTTCATTGTTGTGTCAAAGGCAGCGGGCTTTATGAAAGTGGTCTCTATTTTGGAGATACAAAGAGCGGTCAATATATTGCTCAACCTGTCTCTTTAGCGGCCGATCATAACTATTACAGACAATTCGCCGCTGCTGTTCAATACATTGCCGGACAGTCAGAAATACCACCCGTATCTCTGGAGTGGGCTGCTGAAATGGTTCAACTGGTTGAATTAGGGTTCAGAGAACAGTAAATTTGGAAAATAGATTTCATCGCGTACAAGCAATATTTACCAGTATTTCGAATTTGTACGAAACAAAAGACCCGGTTGGTCCGGGTCTTTTTAACGATCACGATTGATGACTGATTATTCGCCGATAATCTGGACCTGGACGGTTCTCGGACGGGCGCGGACCTGATCCCAGTCGATGAAATAGACATAGCCGAATTCGCCGAGATCCATTTCACCGTCTACGATAACGATGCTTTCGGAACGGCCGAAAATGCAGGAACGCAGATGTGCTTCGGTATTAAGGCTTGTCCATTCGCCTTCTTCGCCGACGCTCATGGCAAAATCAATATGCTCCGGACCGGGATGCATATATTGGCCTTCTACACGGCAGGTCGGGATCAGTTTTTCCATGATGTTACACAGATCCTGCTGCAGGTATTCCAGACCAAAATAGGTTTTGTCGTGTGAGCATTCCTGTGTCATGACGGAACAGGTTGTATGGTGTGAATACACAACGCAGATACCATTTTTGATACCGGACTTTTTGACGATTTCCTTGACGTTCTTGGTGACGTCATGAAATGTCGGGTGCAGACCCTTTGACTGGACTTTGATGCTTTCGCGATAAACGTTCATGTTCATGCCTCCTGTTAACATTATTTGGACGGTTTGTTCTTTATTTTGACCGGGCATCCCAGGCTTCCCGGACGGCCCGAATCATTTCTTCAACCATAGCGGCCGGATCAGCAGCCTTGGTGATGCCGCTTGATGATCCAGTTGCTTCTGCTCCGGCATAGATGACACGATAGACATCCTGCCCGTTGCTGATACCTGCTCCTTGAAGCACCATGATCTCTGGATTGACTTCCTTGATCATTCGGATGGATTCAAGCACATAGTCCATGTCGCTGGTCTGGCCGGTTCCGATCAAACCGGTCGGTTCGGCGACTATGATGTTCGGTGCAAGATTGGCGATGGCGCGCGCTTCGGCGACGGAATCTGCACAGACGATCGTGGCCAGACCGACTTCATCAGCGCGATCTATGGCCTGCTTCAGCTCCGAAATACTCAATGGCTTTTCAGAATGGTTCAGCATGACACCGACCGCTCCGGCTGCCTTAACCGCTTCCGGAAGAATGTCTGCAACGCCTCTGCCCGGTTTGATCGGGTCGATGTGCGGGGCGAATACATGAAGCCGTTCGGTTGCCTGTACGACCGGTACGATGTCGACGTAAGGTGTTGTAAAAATGATGTCCACACCATACTTTTTTGATGCTGCATCAGCTGCTTTGGCCAGTGCAACCACATCAGCTCCATAGAGATAAGCTTTCGGTCCGATTTCGAAGAAGGGTGGTTTTAGTTTTATCCCTGAATACATATTAATCACCTCGTTTGATGGTTTTATCTTACAGTTATCTTATAATCCTGTCAACTGAGCTTTCGATTATGCTTACGAGTAGTTTTCAATAACGAAATATGATATGATGGATTCGTGAAAGATCGGATCATTATATCCTGAAAGGACGGAATTGAAATGAAAAATGAATCATGGGCAGCAGCCCGAAAATCTTTGAGGATTGAAGCAGCAACTGTTGAGCGTGTGCTCGAGTATCTTGACGAGGAGGCCTTTGGACGGGCTGTCGATGTCTGCGCGAAAGCAGAGCGAATCATAACCTGTGCGAGCGGCTCTTCAGGCGCAGCCACCATGAAACTGTCGCATTCGCTTTGTTGTATTGAGCGGCCGGCAAAATTCATGTCACCGGCAGAAGCGGTTCATGGCGGTTTAGGCTGTGTTCAGGAAGGTGACGTTGTTATTATGGTATCGCGCGGCGGTAAAACAGTGGAACTTCTCCCGATTATCGACGTGGTCAAAAAGAAAAAAGCAATTCTAATTGCCTTGACTGAAAATCTTTCTTCACCTCTGGCCAGGCAGTCGGATATTCTGATTCCGATGAAAATTGAGCAGGAAAGTGACAAACTGAATTCGATGGCAACCGCAAGTTATATGACGACTGTAGCCATTTTTGACGCACTGTTGTGTGCTTTGATCGAAGAAACCGGCTTTACAGCTGAGCAGTTTGCTCTGATTCATCCAGGCGGAGCGGTCGGCGAACGTTTAAATCAACCGCAATAGGGGATGAACCCAATCTCTCATTTGCAGCGAAAGCAGGGAATGGAGCCGATCTGACATGGATGAACGCCTCGACATCGAAGCACGCAGACGATATATTCTCGATCAGCTGAGCCGACAGGGGCGTGTTCGCGTCAGCGACCTCAGCCGAATGCTCAGCATTTCTGAGGTGACGATCCGCAACGATTTAAAAGTGCTTGAAATCAGCGGTCGGCTTGAACGTGTTCCCGGTGGTGCGGTTGCAACACTGGATCATTTTCTTCAGGGCGGGTATCGCCAGAGAAAAACGAAGAACGCCGAACAAAAAAAATTAATCGGTGATACATTGTCTGAACATGTTCATGATGGCGAGATCATCATGATCAATTCCGGAACCACATCCCTGCTGGCTGCAATAGCGCTGAAAAAACATCGCAACCTGAATATCCTGACCAACTCGATTGCCGTTGCGTTGGAGCTGGGGGCTCACCCGACGACGCGCGTCATTCTGCTGGGCGGCAAAATCAATGCCCAGTACGGATTCACTTTCGGAAGCGACACGGTGACTCAACTCAGCCGATACAAAGCCGATAAAGCAATCCTTTCCGTAGACGGCATTACGATCGTCAACGGACTGACGACTTATCATGCTGAGGAGGCTGAAATTAATCAGGCTATGATGAGCCGCTCTGATCAAGTTATGATCGCGGCGGACAGCAGTAAGCTTGGCCGCGAGAGTTTTATCAATTTTGCATCGCTGGCGTGCGGGCAGACTCTCGTCACCGATTCTGAAGCCGATTGCTCGATTGTCAGGGCGTTTCGGGCTGTTGGTGTAACGGTTCTGATGCCGGATGAAAAGCGATAACAGAAATCACTGAAGTCCGCATCATCGTATCTGAGCAAATCTTTCCTGATATTTTCTATATGGGGTTGTCGGAAGTGGTAAAGCCCACTATACTGTTGTCAATAATCCGGCAGTGAGGTGATTGTCATCGCTCGCAGATTGTCTCAGTTGAGTGTAAACTGGCAAGATCATGAAAAGCGTAAGAATATGCTTTTTATTTTCAGCGGGATCTTTATTAATGCATCTCTGGTCTTAACGTCCGGAATGTTTTTGTCAGGGTACATCGTTTTTCTTGGCGGTTCCGATTTTCTGGTTGGCCTGATGAATAACTCGATCAACTGGGCTGCCATAGCCGGATTATTTTCTTATTTGATTTTTGAACGCATGGCGCGCCGGAAAACATTTTTGCTGACATTACTGACTCTTTCACGATTGTTTGTCTGTTCCATCATCTTCCTGCCATTGATAACATCCAACAATCTGGTGATCCTGTCACTGGTGACCATCATGGTCATCTGTGGCAACATCCTCTGGGGTATCTACAGCATTGGGTTCAACATCTGGATGATGAACTCGTTCCCCAAAGGAGCGCGCAGCATCTTTATTTTCCGCCGGAGCTTCTGGCTGCGGATTGCTTTCACCATCGCGAATATTACGATGGGGTTTATTCTGGACTGGTCCGGAAAATCCTATGCCGGCTTCCTGATTGTCTTTATCACCAGCCTGATTCTATCTCTGCTGGATGTTCTGACGCTGGTTGGTATCAAGGAAACAAAATACGAAATCGAGCAAAAAAAACGCTTTACAATACAGTCGTTTATTGAACCGGTTAAAAATATTCCGTATCGCCGATTTCTGATATTCATCCTCCTCTTCTACGCAGCCATATCCATATCGTCCTCCTATACATCGCTCTATATGCTCCGTTATCTTGAGCTGGATTATAAATTCATATCGTTTGTCACCGTCATTTCGAATCTGGTTATGATTATCTGCACACGTATGTGGCGCCAGGCCGAAGTTCGTATGGGTTTGAAAAAAGTGTTCCAGTTAACGGCGTTTATCGCAGCGATTGAATTTCTGGTCTACTTTTTCCTGACCAGCCGCACCGTTCCGCTCCTTTTTCTGGCACCCATTTTCTCCGGTGCGGGCAACAGCGGGTTTAATATTTTTGTTATGAACTATCGATATGACCTGATGCCGGAGAAGAATCGGTCGCTCTATGAAGGATGGTATGGCGCGCTGCTTGGGTTAAGTCTGCTTCTGGGTCCGATCATCGGCAGCATCATCATGAACTGGCTGCCGAAAATCGAGAACGCAATTCTCGAATTCAGTCAGTTTCAGTTAATTTACTTGTTGTCATTCCTGTTATCAATTCCGATTCTGCTTATCTTCAAGGCTGAAGTTGATCAACAGACCGACTAGTCGGATCTGTCGCCTGAAACTGCCGATCGCTTATACTGACAAGTCCCTGTGATATAATAAAGCGTCAGAACAAGCGTCAGGATCATTTCGGAGGTGTCAGATGAGTCCTGGAAAACAAAGAATGAACGGGTTTGTGCTGGTCGCCTTGATTCTACTGATTACGATGCTGGCCATGGGTGTTGGCTGTCGAAAAGGCCCCGCCGAATCCGGTGAAACGATCGATCAATCTGGATCGACATCATCAACAGAGACGACCACAGTGCAATCTCAGGAAAAAGCCGAAGATGTTTTTGATCAGTTTGCGCGCTACTGGATGTCCGATGATTACCGGTCGATGTACGGTCTGTTGTCAAGTGATGCGCAGGCAGCCGTTAGTGAAGAAGCATTTATCACCCGTTATCAAAATATTTTTTCAGGTATCGAGGCCAGCGATTTACACGTTGAGCGGATCCAGACAGATGAATCAAGTCCGCTGATCATTGCGGATGAGCAGAGCAAATTGATTCCCTTTTCTGTTCAGATGAATACACTTGCCGGCACCGTCTCTTTAACAGATTATCAGGCGGAGCTGCGGCTCGAAGATACGACTGCCGGTCCTCATTGGCGCATTGACTGGAGCGAAAAGTTGATTTTCCCCAATATGCAGTCCGGCGATAAGGTGCAGGCGAAAGTTCTGAACCCGCAGCGTGGTGAGATTTATGACCGTAATCAGCATGGACTGGCTGTCAACGGTGAATTGATCAGCATTGGCATCGCTCCTGGGAAATTCGGGCCGGTTCATGAAGAAGCGATACCATTAATGGCTGAGCGACTGGGCATTTCGGAAGAAAAAATTCGTTCTATTTTTGAATCAGCCGATCAGCCGGAATGGTTTTACCCGATCGTCACGCTGCCCTCCGGCGCAAATGATCTGGCAGCGGAATTGACTCAGATTGACGGTGTGTTATACCAGAAAATTCAGGGGCGGGTCTATCCGGCTGGTGAAGCGGCCGGCCTGCTGATCGGATATATCGGGCCGATAACGGCAGAAGAGCTTGCTAAACGAGAAGGCCAGGGGTATACACCCTGGGACAAAATCGGGAAGATGGGGCTTGAGCAGGTTTATGAAGAGCGACTGCGGGGAAAACGCGGTGGTGAAATTATCATCGTCGATGGCGAAAGCGGGCAGCTCAAAGACATCATATCGCGTCAGGAAGCCGTCAATGGTGAAACAATAACGCTGGCGATGGACGTCACAACCCAGATCAAGTTATACAATCAAATGAAAGAAGACGCCGGAGCCGCGGCTGCTATTGATCCAGTGAGCGGAGAAATTCTGGCTCTGGTCAGCAGCCCTTCTTTTGATCCCAACTATCTGCAGACGTATGTTCCGGATGTCGTTCAGGAAAGCTGGAATACAGCTGAGAAGAGTTATTTTCAAAACAGGTTTAAAATGACCTATGCCCCGGGGTCGGTTTTTAAGCTGATTACAGCTTCAGTTGGCTTGAAGGCCGGCGTGACAATTCCGGATGAAGCACTGCCGATCGTTGGAAAACGCTGGCAGAATAGTGCAGGCTGGGGAGACTATCATGTCACACGGGTCAAGGACATCGGCCGCCCGGTGACCCTAAGAGATGCGCTCGTTTATTCGGACAATATTTATTTCGCGCAGCAGGCACTGAGGATTGGTGCCGAAACTTTAGAAGCAGGAGCACGCTTGTTCGGCATCGGTGAACCGCTGCCGATCGACTATCCCTTCTATGATTCCCAGCTGTCGAACAACGGGCTGGGCCGGGAGGTGTTGCTGGCAGATACCGGATATGGACAAGGAGAGGTGTTAACCAGCCCGCTGCACATTGCGATTGCCTATGGTGCGCTGGCAACGGATGGTGATGTCATGAAGCCGGTTCTGGAACTAAAGGGAGATCTGGCATCTGTCTGGAACAGACAGGCAATCCCGTCTGAATATGTTGGACTCCTGACGGACATTCTGCTGGAAAACGTTGAAAGTCCGGAAGGAACCGGATATACAAATCCAGCCGCCGCAGTTCGTATGCTGGGAAAAACGGGAACGGCTGAATTGAAGGCAAGTTATGAAGATACGGAAGCTGAAGAAAACGGATGGTTCGTCGCAATGAGTGTGGATCAGCCGCAGTGTGTAATCGCCATGATGATTGAAGACGTCAAGGAACGAGGCGGCAGCCATTATGTCGTACCTCTGGTCAAACAGGCGATGGACGCTATTATTCTGGAATAAGTGATATTTTAGCGTAAAATAACCTATATACAATAATATTTGCGGAATATTATCCGATATACTTTACTCTTTTTCGAGAGGTGCTATGATGAAAGCATCGGAAAGGAGGCGTATTCATGGACGCAACAGATGTCAAAATTCTTGATTGTCTGCGATCGAACGCGCGCATGGCTGCGTCTGCTGTCGGAGAGCAGGTCAACCTTTCCGTATCAGCTGTTCTGGAACGAATCCGTAAACTGGAAACGCAGGGTGTGATCAAACAATATACGGTTTTGCTGGATGCAAAAAAAATCAACAAGGATCTGACTGCCTTTATTTCTGTCAGCCTTGAACACCCTAAATATAATGACGGTTTCGTCGAATGCATTGCTCAGGATAAGCGCTTGACTGAATGTCATTACATTACCGGTGATTTCGATTTTCTGCTAAAAGTTGTAACGGATTCAACACAGTCTCTCGAAGCTGTCCTCAATACAATCAAAAGTATCAAAGGTGTTTCGTTAACTAAAACACTGGTTGTTTTGTCGACGCTGAAGCAGGATGTCTCTGTTCTTCCCGAGACTGTTTGAATATTTCTTTGAAACCGCCGCCGGGCGAGTACATCCTTGCGATACTAAATAAAAAATTTGCATAGAAAAGGGTGAATTAAATGATCATTGGTATTCCTACAGAAATCATGCACGGAGAACGTCGCGTAGCAGCGATCCCGGAAACAGTGGCAACAATGGTTGCTGATGGGTATGAGGTTCTTGTCGAGGAAAAGGCCGGAGACGGTGCTTTTATCCCGGACGAAGCTTATATCGGGGTTGGGGCTGAGATAGTGGCTGAAGCTGCTGATCTTTATGCGCGCGCGGATATCATTCTCAAGGTCAAAGAACCGCAGTTCAACGAGACATACGGCTGCTCTGAGATTGATCTGATGCATCCCGGACAGATTATCATCGCGTTTCTGCATCCGGCATCTCCGGTCAACCACGACATGATTCGAAAAATGGCAGAAAAGCAGATTACAGGTTTGACACTTGATGGAATTCCACGAATATCCCGTGCCCAGAATATGGATGCCTTGACCTCGATGAGCACATGCGCCGGTTATAAGGGCATGCTGCTGGCAGCCGAAGATCTTGGGATTTTTATGCCGCAGATATTCAGCGCGGTTGGTATGATCAAGCCGGCTCAGGTTCTGGTGATCGGTGCCGGCGTCGCAGGACTTCAGGCAATCGCTACAGCCAAGCGACTCGGTGCTGTCGTATCGGCCGTTGACATTCGCCCGGATGCTGCCGAGCAGGCGAAAAGCCTTGGTGCGCGTTTGATCGAGACCGGTGTCCCCACTGATCTGGCGGTCGGAACAGGCGGCTATGCAAGACGTCTGCCATCTGAATGGCTGCAGCGTGAACGGGCTGTTTTGCAGGAAGCGATCAAAGACAAAGACATCGTTTTTTGTTCCGCACTGGTTCCCAGCCAGAAAGCGCCTGTGCTGCTGACGCGTGAGATGGTGGCCGGCATGAAACCTGGTTCTGTGATCGTTGATATTTCGATCGATCAGGGAGGTAACTGCGCGGTGACACAGCCAGGCGAGACCATTGTCGAGAATCAGATAACCATCCATGGCATCAAGAATATCCCCGGTATGCTTCCAGTAAGCTCCACCTGGCTGTTTGCCAGAAACTGTGTCAACCTGTTGCATTATCTGACTGAAAATAAAGCGATCAAACTGGATCGGACGGATGAGATTACGGCGTCAATTCTGACAACGATTGACGGAGCCATTGTTCATGAAGCCGCCCTTGAGGCGATGAACGAATCATAACCAAGAAGGAGTTCTGATCATGCATCCTGCGTTAATTATCGGATTGTTTATTGTCTTTGCCCTGATTGGCTATCGTTTAATCGGGCAGGTGCCGACGCTGCTTCATACACCGCTCATGTCCGGTATGAACGCCTTGTCCGGTCTTGCTGTTCTGGGCGCGCTGGGAACAGCAGCTGCCGCTGCCGGCACCGGCAGTCGATGGCTTGGCTACCTTGCGATAATTCTCGCGATGATAAATGTAGCCGGCGGTTTTGGTGTTACAGAACGAATGCTGCGCTTCTTCCGCAGCAAAAAGGCAAAGGCAGGTGATTCACATGACTGATACGGTCTTTTATGTGGCATCCGCTGTGTTGGTTCTCGGAATACTGGCTGGAATCAGTCTGATGAGCCGCGTTCAAACTGCTGTTCTGGGCAACCGGATCAGTGCGGTCAGCGCATTGCTGGCAATTCTTCTGACGATGTGGCACTCAGGTATAATCGATCTGATGGGGCTGTGGATTTGTCTGTTGATCGGTTTGCTGATCGGTTTATTGCTCGCCTGGCGGGTGAAGATGATTCACATGCCGCAGACGGTTGCTCTGCTGAATGGATTTGGTGGTGCGTCATCCGCTTTAATCGCCATTATTGCCTGGCAGCAGAGTGGACAGCCGAACGCGTTTTTGACGATTACGGCTGCTCTCGCACTGGCTGTCGGCGCAGTGACATTTACCGGCAGCATGATCGCGGCTGCAAAGCTACAGCAGCTCATGACTCAAAAACCGGTTGTTCTTCCCGGACACGCTGTAATCACAGGAGTTTTGCTGCTTCTGACGGCTGCGGCCATACCGCTGTCTGCCATGAATTTGATCCGTTCATCAGTGAGCATGATCGGGTTCTTATTGCTGGGAAGCTTGTTTGGGATCGTTATGGCTCTGCGTGTCGGCGGTGCTGATATGCCGATCACCATATCACTGCTGAACGCGCTGTCCGGTGTTGCCGGTTCAATCGCCGGCATGGTCATCGAAAACTATCTGCTGGTTGTAGCCGGTTCGGTCGTGGGTGCATCCGGCCTTCTGTTGACACAAATGATGTGTCGCGCCATGAACCGGTCACTCAAATCGATTTTGCTTGGACAAACCGCTCACGGTACCCGGACAGAGCAACAGACACAAGTTGTGAACCGGCCGTCAGAGGCGGATCAACCCTCGGGACATCCGATTGTGGATGAGACTGGTCCTGAGGAGACTCCTGCTGAAACGGACGATGCTGCATCAGCTGATCCATACGAAGAAGCCGTTGGCTATCTGCGGAACGCTCAGGACGTCATCATTGTGCCCGGTTACGGCATGGCGCTGGCTCAGGCCCAGGAGGCAGTCCGCCAACTGACGGACATACTCGAAGGGCAGGGCGCCCGCGTCCGCTTCGCAATTCATCCGGTAGCCGGCCGAATGCCCGGCCATATGAACGTCTTGCTGTGCGAGGTCGACATACCGTATGAGCAACTGTATGAGATGGATACGATCAACCCGGAATTTGCTGCCTGCGATGTCGCCCTGATTATCGGCGCCAACGATGTTGTCAATCCGGCGGCGAATACAGCTGAAGGTACGCCCATCTATGGTATGCCGGTACTCGATGTTGGACAGGCAAAACACCTGATTATCTGTAATTATGATTTGAAGCCGGGATACGCCGGTGTCGACAACCCGTTGTATCAGGATCATCACCATGCAACGCTGTTGATGGGAGATGCGGCACAAACTGTGACAACGCTCATCACAGCCCTTCAGCAAACTGAATAACCATTCAATTTCTATTGCCAACAGAAACCTGATTCGCTACAATGAAGGCACAATTGAATCGGGTATGGCAGATGAATACGGAAGAGACTTGGCAACAAGCGCCGAAGAAGTAAGCAGACTGTGTCACAGGTCGCGTGAATCTTTCAGGCAAAAGGACCGTATTCGGACATGACTCTGAAAAGCCAGCAATGGCACCGAAGGAGCAAACCCCATGTATAAAGGGGATGAATCTCTCAGGTTTCGAAACAGAGGAAGATGACACTATTGCTGGTCGTCTTCCTTTTTCTTCGAAATCAGGGTGACAGTGAGACGCTGCTGATCAAGCATGGATTAAAAAGACTTAAACCGGAACTGGAGGTTCACAGTATGAAACAGACTCCGCTGTATCAGAAACATCAGGAAGCTGGCGGTAGATTAATCGATTTTTTCGGCTGGTCACTCCCCGTGCAATATCTCGGGATCCTTGAAGAGCATCGTGCTGTTCGTGAGAGAGCCGGATTATTCTATGTGTCACATATGGGAGAGCTCCTGGTCGAGGGACCGGACGCACTGGATAATTTGCAACGGCTGGTTACCAATGATCTCACCCGAGCGAAAGATGGACAGGCAATTTATTCTCCAATGTGCACAGAAACGGGTGGTGTGATTGATGATCTGCTGCTCT
>Ga0123334_1004591_pt1 | contig 13947 bp, 13 predicted proteins | sample BiotimSIPDNA_FD_89706 | JGI IMG/M metagenome (GOLD analysis project Ga0123334, IMG submission 89706) | Anaerobic biogas reactor microbial communites from Washington, USA - Biogas_R1 time_0 SIP DNA | ecosystem: Engineered > Bioreactor > Anaerobic > Unclassified | place: Washington, USA... | reverse complement strand
CAATAATTTTTACCACAAGATTATATCGTTAAAGACTCAGATTTTGAAGAGTAAATGTATATTTTTTTACCGGGAACCACTGCGTTGTGCACCTTGCCCTCTTCCGGGAACCACTGCCCATTCAATCCGAAATTGAACCAAATCACCAGTTTAGTCCACAATTATCCACATGGAGCAAAAAAATTAATATCATCGCATCAATGTTTTGTATATGTTAGTGATAGTTATTTCCAGATACACTGATTAAAGGAGACCTATGAAAAAGATTTTGGTTCTTTGTGCCATAATAACAGGATTGTTTATATTCAGTTGCAGTAAGGATTCCGAAGATCCATCAGATGCCAATCCAATAACAAATACAACATCTGATGATCCTACAACATCTGATGATCCTACAACATCTGATGATCCTACAACACCTGATGACCCTACAACACCTGATGATACTCCTACACCCGACTTTGTGGGTAACTGGATTAGTATATTTCCAGTCATCCCTAATATAACCAATGATTCTATTAGAATTACCGTGTTAATCAACAAAGACTCGACCTTCAAACTTAATGCAGTGTACCTGACTTCAAAAGATACAGCTCTGCGGGATAACGGCCACTGGAAGACATCAAACGAGTCAGACTCGATCTATCTGTTTGGTGATGATTGTGCAATTTGGGATACAACACAAAAAGTATTAAAACCACTTCCGGATTGCGGAGATCCTGCTGCAATTAATATCAATATTGACAAAAATGAAAAAAGCTGGAAAATTCCGTTGCTATCACTTGCAGCACTGAGTTCAGCGTTTAACATCAGACTTGATGAGCCGGGGATGTTGGAGATGCTCTCACTTTTATCAATCACTGTATACAAACAATAATTGACAGAAGAGACGTAATGACTCTTTATTATAATAACCAGTATTTATGAATATCCCACGGTTATAGTTGGGGTTCAATTTTATTTTTCAGAGGCCTGACCGTTAGGAATGGCCTTTTTTTTGACAGGTTGGTCAGATATGTTCAGGCAGATGCCCGGCAGGCTGTAACCGTCCCCTGAATCCGATCTCGTCAGGTACTCCCAAGGATCTCCCGCATGGAGACTTGAAGAAAATCGGAACCATATTGCCAGATAGTTTTAAAACTTCCCCCGCGGCAGAGGATTTCAGTGTTGTTAACTTAGTGTTTGCAAGGCAGCAGTGTACTTATGCGCTCGCCCCCACCCGCTCGCAAAGCGGAAGCGACCTCCCTAAAAAACAACTTTCGCCTTTACGACTGCAAATCTTCCCGGTGATAGTGTACCGAAACTCTCTTCTATTGCTGCATTAAAGAGATTCTGTGCGCTTAGTGAAATAGTATAGTGCGTTGCGAAGGTACATGACACAGTAAAATCGGTTCTGAAATAGTCTTCAAGTGTCACATAATGCGGCTCAAGTTGTGCACCTTTATTGGTAAAATTTACTTTTGTACCACTCCGCCAGTTTATTCCGGAGCGTTCACCAACATACCCTTCGTCAATTGCAACCGAAAGAAGTCCGTTACGGAATGACTTCGTGATATCAAGCTGAAAATTAGCTTTATGTAACGGTACAAGATCCAGTGGCTGTTTGTATGTTTCATTTTCCGATTTTGTATAGGCATAATTCAGTTTTGCGCTGATCCACCTGAATTGCTTCCAGCTTAGTTCGTTTTCAAAACCCCACGACCAGGCATCACTTACATTCACGTGACTTGCAGTGTAAACATTCCCCAGTTCGAGATTACCAAGAACAATCAGATTGGATAGCTTATTATGAAAGTAGTCGCACGATAAATTAAATCCATATGGCATTTCCAGTCCGAAACCGGCATCAAAGCTGGTTGCATATTCCGGCAGAATCTCCGGATTGGAACGCAGGTATACGGGAGAAAAATACATGTCCGGCATGTAAAGTTCGGTCGCTGATGGTGCACGGTAGGCTTTACCAACTGATGTGCGTATGGTCAATTTGTCATGGACATCTGCAGCGATACCGATTTTCGGTGAAAGATTTGTACCATAGGTTGAATGGTAATCAAAGCGTAAAGCAGGAACAATATGCAGAAATGTAAAGAGCTCTGTCTCATCCTGAATGTAAATACCTGTGTTGGTTAATGTTTTCTCAGCAGATTGCGCACCTTCAATTGGTTCACGGGTATTCCGGTCGCTCATCGGACTGAAGTCTATAGTGTTCCAGAGTTGATCGAACCCAACAGTAAGCGTATTTACTTTAAACAGTTTTGCTGCAATACGCCCATCAATCTGCAAATCCTTCGATGCAACATCAAAGACTGACGGTTGTAGTACTTTTTCAGTATCGGTATATTGATCAAGATATTCACCACGTACATTACGAAAAAATCCTCCGATAGTTGCAGTTACTACACCAAATGGCTTAAAGTCAAGATACGGGCCGATAAGAAATTTACTTCCCGCAGTGATCCGGGGATCATTGTCTTCCGTTGATGTCACCCCGAAACCGAGAGAACTGTTAAAATAACGAAGATTCAGTGATAATCGCGTATTATCGGTAAAGCTATAGCCACCCTTTACAAAAAAACGATAGTCCCTGTAATCATAATCATTTTCAGCAGAACGCATATAGGTAGTATCTCTGCCACTGATTACATTGCGTATCATTACACTGTCATTAAGAAAATAATTTCCAATTGTCCGCGCACCGGCACTGACCAGATAATCATACTTTCCGACTTTACCGCTTGACTGAACAGATGCATTCCAGTAGGTCTCAATATTTACATCATCCCATAGATCCGGATTATCCTTCACATTATCAAGTATTGTAAAAGGGTAACTCGTTTCACCACTGACCGTGAACGTCGGTTTTCCATCACCCTGAATGGTAATAATATTAATCACCCCGCCAAGCGCATTTGCACCATATAGTGAAGAAAACGGTCCCTTGACAATTTCAATTCTCTGAATTGCATCAAGCGGAATCTCGTTGACAATTAAAAACGGCGTTCCGGCAACATTAGTCGGGATACCATCAACAAGGATCAGTACCCTGGTGGCGGCAAGTGCTCCCGGAATTCCCCTGAGCACAATATCCGACGGAACCCCTTCCCCCATACCTACCGAACGTTTGACCTGAACCCCCGACGCATACTGCAGGACATCATCAATATTTTTCGCCGCTGATGCCTGAATCTCTTTTCGGGTGATCACTACAACACTTGCTGCACTTTCACTGATTTTGCGTGATGATTTTGTTGCAGAGACAATCACCCTGTCGAGGTGCTGCAATGATGAATCTGACGTGGAATCGCTCTGGCCATAGAGGATACCCTGGGCAAGCAGACACACTGCTGTTATCAAGCCGGTTAGTTTCAAATAGTTCACGTATACTCCTTTTTCCTATGGTATAATGTAGCAAGAAACCGGGTCGGGGTTGGGAAAATTGTGATCTTCTGTTATCTTTGAAACGTATTCCCGATATGGTGCACCTGCGCCAATTGAACGCCGCACCCTGGCTTAAAGCGGCCGGAGCTCCTCCATGTGATTGGTGATACATTTAGTTTGTCGATGTATACACAGATTCGCATTTCCAATCACATTTTTCGCTTGCGCTGTGAAATTGAATTTGGTATTTTGTAAGATTGTTAATCAAAATGGTCAATACTGGAAGGAATTAGTAATGAAAGAGAAAATTCATCCTAAGTACGAAGCGGTAACATTCACCTGCTCATGCGGTAACAAGATTGAAACAAGTGCTACTATTCAAAGTACACATATTGATATCTGCAATGAATGTCATCCATTCTACACAGGCAAACAGAAACTTATTGACAGTGCAGGTCGCGTAGATCGTTTCCGTAAACGTTACCAGAAAACCTCGCAGGAATCGTAGTTTTTTGTTTAAAAAATTTGGACAAAAAGGGCCATCAGGTCTTTTTTGTCCTTTTTTTATCTTCAGGATTCAGTGAGCCCTAAGCCACAACTCTGAAAGCCAAAACAAATTTCGCTTTTATACGAATACCTTGTTTTATCGACTGTTTTCGTAACTAAATTGGAGCAAAAAAAATAATGAATCTTAAACAACACCTCTTTTTTGTAACAGCTCAGATCGCCGGATTGCTCTCTGCTGAGAAAAAAAATACGGTTGGTGGTCAGGCGCTTATTGAGGGTGTCATGATGCGGGGTAAGAGGAAGATCTCTATGGCTGTTCGCCGGGGACCGGATGATATCCTTATTGAAGAGGAAAATTTTGTATCAGTGACTAAAAAGTATCCAATCCTGAAACTACCCATCCTTAGAGGTACTGTAAATCTTTTTGAATCAATGATTGTGGGATATAAAACACTGTCGCGTTCGGCAGATATTATTACAGAAGCTGAAAATGCGAAAGATCCATCAAAAAAGCAGAAAAAGACCAGCAAGGCGATGGAAAACTTTTATTCAATACTCAGCCTTGTTATTTCACTGGTTATTACATTCGGACTTTTCATGTATGCCCCGATGTGGCTTATTTCGCAGATCGTTCCTCAGGAATCGGCACTGCTTTTTAATACACTTGCGGGAATTTTCCGTATAGCCCTTTTGATCGGGTACATGGCACTTATCAGCATGTGGAAAGAGGTCAGGCGTGTATTTGAATATCATGGCGCCGAGCATAAGGCGATCTTTACCTATGAAGACGGTAAAGAACTGACTATTGATAATATGAAAGCTTATACAACATTACACCCGCGTTGTGGTACAAGCTTTCTTTTTCTTGTCGGTTTTATCTGCATACTTCTTTTTTCTGTTGTTGATGCAGTGTACATTATGAACTTTGGACCGTTCCCAAATATATTCTCACGATTTCTGCTTCATATTGCACTTATTCCCATTGTATCGGGAACCAGCTATGAAGTACTGAAGCTGAGTGATAAATATCAGCACATTCCTTTAATTAAAGCTGCGATCATGCCCGGCTTGTGGCTTCAGAAGATAACGACAAAAAATCCTGATGAAACACAGCTTGAGGTAGCAGCGAAAGCACTTAAGGCCGCATTATGATGATTGAAAAGGTTGAGAGCTTTATACAACGGTATAAAGAACTTGAAACAGAGATGGCATCACCTGAAGTCAGCGCAGATTCATCAAGGATGGAGAAGCTTGGCCGGGAATATAATCACATTGGAAAAAGTCTTCCTGTTTTCCGCACCTATCTCGACACGGTAAAAGCAATCAGCGATTCGCATGAACTGCTCAAACTTGAGAGTGATGCAGATATGATTGAGCTTGCCCAGGAGGAACTCAAGGAGAAGGAAGCTGCACTCCCCGCTCTGGAGCAGGAAGTAAAGATGCTTCTGGTACCGAGGGATCCTAAAGACTTGAAAAATGCAGTTGTTGAAATTCGTGCGGGAACCGGTGGAACAGAGGCTGGTATTTTTGCAGCCGATCTTTACAGAATGTATACTCATTTTATTGAGAACAGCGGCTGGAGCATTGAGGTTCTCAGTTCGTCAGCCGGGGATGTCGGAGCAATCAAGGAAATTATATTCCTGGTTAAAGGCTCTAATGCCTACGGTACGTTAAAGTATGAGTCCGGTGTACACCGTGTTCAGCGCGTTCCCCAGACTGAGACACAGGGGCGAATCCATACGTCTGCTGCTTCAGTGGCGGTATTTCCTGAAGCTGATGAGTTCGAGGTTGACATAAATCCAAACGATCTGCGCATCGACCTCTACTGTTCAAGCGGTCCCGGTGGTCAATCGGTCAATACGACCTACTCAGCCGTTCGCATTGTGCATGTCCCGACCGGGGTTGTGGTAACCTGTCAGGACGAAAAGTCGCAGATAAAGAATAAAGCGAAAGCACTGAAAGTGCTTCAGCAGCGCCTTTACGAAAAGAAAATTACTGAGATAGAAGCTGTTGAATCCGCAGCAAGAAAAAGTATGGTCGGAAGCGGTGACCGGAGTGCGAAAATCCGGACCTACAATTTTCCACAAAACAGAGTTACTGATCATCGTATCAATCTTACGCTGTACAGTCTTGATGCCGTAATAAACGGCACACTCAACGAACTCATCGATGCACTCGCAATTGCAGATCTTGAAGAAAAGGTCAGCAGCAGCGGAGTGGAGTGAGAGGAAGAAGAAGCCTGAATTCAGTAGCCAGTAGCCAGTAGCCAGTAGCCAGTAGCCAGTAGCCAGTAGCCAGAAGGTCTTGACTGCATTTGTTCCTATCTACTGGATTCTGGATTCTAAATTCTGGATTCTCCCCCTAGGAACTCCCTATGACCCTTCACGAAATGCTATCCTACATTGTAAACCAGTTCCACTTTCTTGATGATTTTGCGCGTGTACAGGCTGAGGAGATTCTGATGCATTTTACCGGATATTCCCGCACGGAGCTTATGCTGCGTGGCCGTGAAGAGGTCGGAGATGCTGCAATTGATAGTATTAAAGACGTAATCAAAAGAAGAATTTCCGGGGAACCGCTTCAGTATATTCTTGGCTCTGCCTACTTTTATTCAAGGGAATTCAAAGTAAATCCGGATGTACTCATACCAAGACCCGATACCGAGATCCTGATTGAGCAGGTGCTTAAACATGAGTCCGTCGCTACAGCGCGCTTTGCGGATATCGGAACCGGCAGCGGGATTATCGCCTGTATACTAACCGAAGAGCGTCTGACCTGGTCAGCAGTTGCAGTTGACATATCTGTAAATGCGTTACGTACTGCTACGATAAACAGCCGTACTGCTATCCGCTTTGTCTGTACAGATCTTCTGAATGCAATAAAAAGGGAATATCAGTTCGATTTTATCGTAAGTAATCCGCCCTATATTCCTCTTGACGAATATGCGACACTTGACATATCTGTAAAGCACCATGAGCCGGCAGGTGCTCTCACCGATAATGCCGATGGACTTGGATTTTACCGGTACTTTGCACAGCAGGCACATAACTGGATCCGTAACGACGGCAATTTCTATTGCGAAATAGGTCACAATCAGGGTGATACTGTAAAAACAATGTTTTTTGAGCACGGATGGCGGAATATACAATTAATAAGGGATCTTGGCGGTAATGACCGGGTGATCTGTGCAAAAGTGCCTTTAAAATAGCAAGCTGTCGTGCAGGCCGTGCAGATGATAAACTAATTCTCCTTTGAAAACCAATCCCCCGGAACTAATTTTATTCTGGATATTGGCTCTTGGCATTTGGATTCTGGCTCCTGGATTCTGAATTCTGGATTCTGAATTCTGGATTCTGGCTCCTGGATTCTTCCATACCACATTTTAACAACAAGTTCCAACAACAGTTATGTTACAACAGCAACCATACGACTCCCCTCTCCCGAATCTTTTAAAGGGTTCGCCTCCGGTACGGTTTTTATCATCACTCTATTCATTAGCAATGAAGATCCGCAATGGCCGTTTTACTTCCGGGAGAGCAGCTGTTTTATCATTAAAAAGCCCGGTTATCAGTATTGGAGGAATCAGAGCTGGCGGAACAGGAAAAACCCCTTGTGCCATGATGGTTGGTGAGATGCTGCAGGAAACAGGAAACACTGTAGCAATTCTTTCACGAGGTTACCGGCGAAAAAACAGATCTGATTTTATTGCTGCCCCCGGAGAGAAAATCAATTGGCATGATTGCGGTGATGAACCCGCGATGCTGCACAATGTACTCTCAAACTGCTGGCTGGGTATCAGCGCACATCGATTAAGGGTTGCGCAGCAGATCGAGCAGGTAGCCGGGAATGTGGTATTTATTCTTGATGATGGATTCCAGCATCGACAGTTGAAACGGGATCTGGATATTGTATGTGTCAATGAAAGTCTTTTTAATGACCGGATGCTCCCTGATGGTTTTTTACGTGAACAGGTCAGCTCACTTGGCAGAGCACATGTTATCTGCCTTATCGGTAAAAAGGAGAATCGTGAACTATTATTACACCTTGAAGATTCAATAAAGAGTACATACAAACAGGCATCCACTTTCATTGCATATCCACAACCATGTGGCTGGATAAATGCCGGAACAGGAGAAATAGCCGAAAGACCTCCGTGTTCTGATCCTGTAGCAGTATGCGGAATTGCCCGTCCGGAACGTTTCTTTGAATCACTTGAATCACTTGGAGTAATACCCTGTAAAAAAATCGCATTTTCCGATCATTACAGCTTCACTAAAAATGATTTTGTGAATATCCACAAATTATATTCAAAAGAATTGGTAATAACTGAAAAAGATGCAATTCGTATAAATGAATTTTCATCTGAAATTTCCAGTAAAATCTGGTATCTTAAAGTAAGGTTAAAATTTCATTCGGGCGATTCAACAAAACGTTTCAAAGAGAAATTACAGAACATTTTACCAAAATTATAGTTTAAGGAGGCAGCTGCCATGCGTTTGTTAACGATATCACTTCTTCTGCTTACATCAGTTGTGATGTTTACAACCAGGACTTTTGCACAAGATCAGTATGTCAGTGTAACATCTTCGTTTGTAAATGTATACAAAGATCTTGATCCGAAATCACCAGTTGTTGGTACTGCACATAAAGGTGAGTATCTTCCATTACTAAGCATTGGTGATGCATGGTATAAGGTGAAATACCGTGATAGTGAAGGATGGCTTGAGAAGCGTGCTGGTGATGTTGTCAATAAAGCAAAGGGATCACCAACCGGAATAATAATTGTTCTTCTGGCATTGGTAGCAATTGTTGCCAGCGGTGTCGCGTTTTTCATTTACAAATCAAAAATCAGTGAAACTACCTGAACATGCAAGTAGTTCAGCTACGTTTACTTTCGTTATTTATACTTCTGGTAACCTCTCTCACTTTTTCTGCTGAAAAGCAGATAGAGGTTACTAATTTTTATGCTAAATTGTATCTTGCGCCCAGTATTAACGCAAAATTCATGGGACTTGCCCAAAAAGGCGAACGCTATTCTATTCTCGTAAGTTCAAATTACTGGTACAGAATTGATTTTAAAGGTATGCCGGTATGGATTCAGAAATCAGATATTCAACTGATTGATCCAAATGCACCACCATCAGAAAACGCCCCTGTTGCAACGAACAATACATCATCCTCACAAGAAGTTGCACAATCAACGGCAGATAATAACACTCCAGTTGCGCCATCTCTGCCATCCACCGCAACAACGACACAAGCACCTGTAGTGTCACCTGCTCAACAACCGCCATCGCGGTCAAATACTGAGGAGCAACAGGTACGGGCTGCAGAGGCTCGTGCAGCAGAGATGCGACGTGCAAGAGTTCAGGATAGTATCGAACAGGTAGCAAAAGAGAAGAGAAATCAATCCCGCCTGAATTTCTCAAAACTGCCTATTATTGAGCAGAATGTTGAGGAGCAGCAATTAAATAAAGTCTTTCTTGTTACCGTTTCTCCATCAAAAATTCTCTTTGAGTTAAGTCCTGATTCACCAATTCTTGGTATTGTCAGTAAGGGTGATAAACTGCGGCTCATCGGTGAAGGTGATTCGTGGTGCAAAGTATTGTATAAAGATTTTCCCGGGTGGATTGAAAAAAGAAGTGGTAAAGTTATCATTCCGGGAACTGTCATGTCATTTTATGAGGAAAATAAAGTTATCATATTATTGGTGGTATCAATTCTGATATTCTTTCTAATTCTGACCTTTATTGTTTTTATAGCAATCAAGGCAAAAAAGAAACCCACCTCCGGACTCAAATCAGTTACCGCATCTGCCAGAAAAGTGCTGGTTATTGCTAAGGAATCGAAAACCGTTTCCAACACGTTTACAAGTACATCTGTTCCAATAGGGCGATATTTTAATGAGATCGGGTTTCATGCTAAATTTACACATGACACCAGGAATCTTACCTCTGTAATAGACAACTACATTCCTGATATCATAATGATCGACTGGAACCTTGACAAAACAATCTCAAACACGGTTGAACGCATACTGCTTGCAGGTAACAATGCGATATCAACACTTGTCGTGACCTACAATGTACCCGATCCATCATCAATGTATCCAAGTCAGAACATGCATATGTCATTCCTGGGGATCACGATTACCGATAAAGATTTAACAAAAATCGTAAAGCAGCTTGAATTTGTCAAGGACAGAGCCGCAACCGATTCTGGTACAATGGAGCCTGATTCATCTACTGCAGCCCTTGCAGGTGAAGTTGCTGATGGCAATCTTTCTGAAGTAATGCAATACATTGAAGCAGGCCAGAAGACCGGTTGTCTTATTATTGAAATTGATAATCCGGTCTGTCTTATATATTTCAGTGATGGTCGTATTGTGTATGCTGCAACTGCTGATGGACTTGTTGCAAAAGATGCTCTTTTTACGGCACTTGAACTAAAAAAAGGAAGTTTCAGGTTTTTACTTAATAAGAAACCAAAGGTTGCAAATACCAATATGTCAATACTTGAAGTGCTGATGTCGTGGACCAAGGAAATTGATGAAGCTACTAAGCCTGGATTACGGACGCCGTAGAATCGGTTTTGCAGTTACGGATGAAACAGCAACGATCGTACGCGGATTGACAACGATTGATCGAAAGCAGTCTGATAACATAATCAATCAGATTGTGGCAATTATCACCGATGAACAACCGGATCGACTTATCGTTGGCCTCCCCCTTGATCATAATGACAACGAAACACAAATGACTCTTGAGATCAGGGCATTTGTTGAGAAATTAAAACCATTTATAACAATACCGGTAGAGTTTGCCGATGAAAGTTTTTCATCCATCGAAGCTGCATCAATAATGATGACGCGCAAAAAAAAAGATCGCAGACAGAAAACTACTATCGACAGAGTTGCAGCGTGTTTGATACTTGAACGGTATTTGAGGGATGGGGCAAGTAGCAAGTAGCAAGTAGCAAGTAGCAAGTAGCAAGTGGGAAGTGGGAAGAAAGAAGAAGATGATGATGAAGATGATGATGATGGAAGTAGGGACAGGATACGTCCGGCGAGCGGACGCACTCACTAATCACTAATCACACGCCACGGAGCGCATATGCCACTTTACATTGTTGCAACGCCAATCGGAAACCTTGAGGATATCACCTATCGGGCAGTTAAAGTGCTTGCGTCAGTAGACTGTGTCCTTGCTGAGGATACCAGAGTGACAAAGAAGCTGCTTGATCATTACAACATATCAAAGCCGATGATCTCTTATCATGATTTCAACAAGGAGAAGGTCACTCCTCAGATTATTGAGCGTTTAAAAAACAACGAGCAGTTTGCGCTTGTCAGTGATGCCGGTACACCGGGAGTGGCAGATCCGGCATTTAACCTTGTCAGAGAGGCAATCAGAAATCAGCTTGTGGTTATACCGATTCCGGGGGCATCAGCTCTTCTTTCAGCATTTGTCTGCAGTGGTCTGCCTACAGACCGGTTTGTTTTTGAATACTTTCTTCCGCATAAGAGCAGCCAGCGGATACGTTTTTTTGAGGAGCTTAAAAACGAGTCACGAACCGTTCTGTTTTATGAGACGCCACATCGTATTGTCAAGGTACTTGAAGAGATGAAACTGATCCTGCCTGATATCGTTGTTGTTATCGGACGTGAATTGACAAAACTCTACGAAGAATTTTTACGTGGTACACCACAGGATCTTCTTGCTCATTTTGCAAAAAAGTCACCAAAAGGCGAAATGGTCGTTCTTGTCAACACAAGAATCACCGGAAAACTCTGAACAGGTCTCAAACATCCTGCTTAAACTGTTGGGATATCTCTTTTTTCCACTCGAGTATTTTTAGAAGATTCGACCTGACGGTCACTACCATTCCGGGGTCAAGCGATACAGCGGCTTCCAGCAGCAGCGCATTGTCAAGTGATTCCGAATCCTGCGCGAGAATAAATTCTGCAATATGTACAAGGCGGGCTTCCTGTGGGATCGATTCACCGGCAAGGCCATCAGGTATACCGGTTCCATCCCACTTCTCGTGATGCGACCTTGCAATACGTGAACCAAATTGCATCATGACAGCATAGATTCTTCCAAGTACCTCACTGCCGAGAATGCAATGCGCACGTTTTTTCCCAACTTCATCGATTGAATTATCATCAGCAACACTTATATAGCCGACATGAAACAACAGAGCAGCATCATGTAAACGATCCTGATCCTCAGAACTATAGCCGATCATTCCGGACAATTTTTTTACAAAACCGGCAAGAACCCTCGTATATCCTAAACGTAAACCAGCCCGCTCATCAACATAGTCTGCAAGAACAAGAAACACTTCTTTTTGGGACTGTGTTATTTCATGTGCGATGGTGAGATTTTCCTTTGACAAAGCCTCAGCTTTCTTTCTGTCAACTTCTGAATTATGCAGTGATTCTTCAATCTCCATCGATAGTTTGATCAGCCGGCGGTGGGTTAATTCCAGTTTGTCTGCTTCAGACTGACGTATCTGAATATAATAATCGAAGTCCTGTTTAAGAGCCCCCAATACAAGTGCGAGTGGCTTAAGCAGAGGATCAGTTACTGCTTCAAGTTCATAATACCCCGGTTTATCCCATACGATATTATCAAGAAGATTAAGTGCAGCAGTCTGAATCCTTAGCTCTGATGCCTCCGGGGTTCCAATTTCATTCAAGTTGTCAAATTCTTTAAGCGCCTGCTCCCGTGATAAAAATACACGTACAACCTTTTCACTTGATGGAAATCGGCTTAACAAAAAAAGGCACACCTTAACAAATGACGATTGAGTTATAATCCATACCGGAGCATGCTGACCATTACAATGATCTGAAATAACCGTAGAAAGCAGCTTGAATGTCATCTTGGCTGAAGTTAATACAAGCTGCGTTAAATCATGAATCACGGAGTAGTTAGGTGCAAGTTTGGGATTCTCGGGAAGACGCTGGCATAATTCGATGATTGCCCCGACATCCTGAATCTGCGCCTTGCCACAGTAATCAGCAATCATGGCATTGGGATTATGCAACTTAACATTAAAAGAAAACAAACCGTTATCGTATTTATCATCAGTACATCTTTTCATCATACCGCTGATCGGTCGACCCAGCATTTCTGACGCAATATTCAGGGCTTCACGATAAGAATCTGCAAGCATTATGGGAAATGGATGACCACCAAGGACTCGAGCCATTCTCACTGACAATCGCCAATTGACCGCTTGCGTAAAAATCACAACACCAGCCGGATTTATTTCATCAACCATCCGCTTTATATAGATCAATCGTCCCTCATAATCGGAACCAGTATGAAAGGAATAGTCCTCAACAATTACAAAATTATCCCTGTTCAAATGCGGACTTTTGCAGATATTGGAAAGGGTTTTAAAAAAAGTATGTGTATCCTGAATTTTTGTATATCCCACAGGAAGCGACAGTACTACCCCCGGTTCCAGAATTCCTGTTCGTAAACGATAATCCGGCCTGAGCACCATCCATGAATCCTCAATGTATGGTATACGGCCTGTAACCGGACAAGGCTTTCCATTCAGAGGATGATTTGCTTCCCATGGCTTGACATCAAGATAGCGCATCAGGGTACCTTTCCCGTATTATGAGGAACTCCGAGAGATTGTTAAAAAATACTTCCACCAGAGACGGATCGAAATGCTCGCCACTCTCTTTATGTATAAGGTCAAGTACTTTTTCCAGCGGCCAGGCTTTTTTATAACAACGATCCGACCCGAGAGCATCAAAAACATCTGCCAGGGCCACAATTCTCCCATACAGATGAATCGCTTCACCGCTGAGTTTGTTAGGATATCCTCGTCCATTCCATTTTTCGTGATGTTGGTATGCGATAATTGCGGCATGCGCCATAATCTCCTGTTTACCCCCATGAAGCATATTCCAGCCGATTATCGAATGCTCTTTCATCTGCTCAAACTCTTCATCGGTCAACTTTCCCGGTTTGTTAAGAATTGCATCCGGAATGGCTATTTTCCCAGCGTCGTGCATTGGTGATGCATGCAGGATATATT
>Ga0123334_1004590_pt1 | contig 13947 bp, 10 predicted proteins | sample BiotimSIPDNA_FD_89706 | JGI IMG/M metagenome (GOLD analysis project Ga0123334, IMG submission 89706) | Anaerobic biogas reactor microbial communites from Washington, USA - Biogas_R1 time_0 SIP DNA | ecosystem: Engineered > Bioreactor > Anaerobic > Unclassified | place: Washington, USA... | reverse complement strand
TCAAGTGTAACAAATAATTCAGTAAACTATGTTGTTGATATGCTCTGTAGCGATGCCAGCGGTATTGATTCAGTCTATGCGGTTTTTAACGGAAAAACGATTCCCGCAGTTTTGGTAAACGGACATTATTCAATCACCATAACAGGTCTGGTTGCTGGAGTATACAATGTAATTCAGCTTACGGTTATTGACAAATCCATTAATGCACTCACAACGACTAAAACAATTAAAATTAAATACGTTCCAAATTATGCAATTACTTACAACGGAAATGGAAATTCTTCTGGAACAATTCCAACAGATACAGGTAAATATGAAACAGGTTCAACTGTGGCTGTAAAGGGTAATACCGGAAATCTTGCTAAAACCGGATACGTTTTTGCAGGTTGGAATACCGCTGCTGATGGAAGTGGTGCTGCGTATTCTGAAGGTTCTTCATTGTTAATTGGCACTAATGATGTCACCTTATTCGCCCGTTGGACACAGAATCCTACTTTTACTGTGACGTACGATGGAAATACTAATACCACTGGTATTGTTCCATCAGATGCTGGAAAATATGAGACAGGATCGTTGGTGACAGTTAAGGAAAATGCCGGAGCACTCGCAAAAACAGGGTTTACCTTTGCAGGCTGGAATACTGCTGCGGATGGAAGTGGCACTGCTTATGCAATGGGTTCGACATTTATTATGGGTACAAGTAATGTCACGCTGTACGCCAGGTGGACACTGAATCCAACATTTACAGTTACGTATGATGGTAATACTACTACAACCGGTATTGTACCATCTGATGCGGGTAACTATGAAACAGGAGCTTCTGTCACTGTAAAAGGTAATACCGGAAATCTTGTAAAAACAGGGTTTACTTTTGCAGGGTGGAATACCGCTGCGGATGGAAGTGGCACTGTCTATGTCCCCGGATCGACATTTAATATGGGTACAGGAAATGTTACACTGTTCGCCCGTTGGACTCTGAATCCAACATTTACAGTTACGTATGACGCGAACACAGGAACAGGCACTGTTCCTGCGGATGTCAATAAATATGAAACCGGAGCAGTTGTATCAGTTCTGAGTTCAGGAACACTTGTGAAAAAAGGATATACATTTACAGGGTGGAACACACTTGCAGACGGCAGCGGGACCGCACGAGTCGCGGCGACAACATTTAATATGCCAGCGTTAAATGTAACCCTTTACGCACAGTGGAAACTCAAGCAATATACCGTTACGTATAATGGAAACGGTAATGTTGGAGGCAGCGTTCCTATTGATGCAAACCAGTACGACACCGGTGCAAGTGTAACCGTTTTGGGTAATACAGGCGGTTTGACAAAAACCGGGTATACGTTTGACGGATGGAATGCTGCTGAAAACGGCAGTGGAACATCATTCGTTGCAGGGACTGGAACATTTATTATATCGTCAAATACGACACTATTTGCAAAGTGGAAAATTAAAACATACACACTGTCATACGCTGGTAACGGCAACACCGGTGGAACTGCTCCGGCAGATGTGACACTCGACTCGAATACACTCGCAACTGTTGCAGCGAATACAGGCAGCCTTTCGAAGACCGGCTTTGATTTTAACGGCTGGAACACAGGGGCAGATGGCAGTGGTACAGCACTTGCGTCTGGTGCGACATTCAGAATTAAAAGCGATACGACGTTGTACGCTCAGTGGACCGTTAAAAAATATACCTTGACAATAAGCGCACCTGTTAATGGTACAGTCAATCTCTCGGGTAATGTCAGTGTCGATTCAAATGTAACAACGGCTATCACTGCCACAGCAGCAAATGGTTTCAGGTTCAAATGCTGGAGAGTGACAAGTGGATCGGCAATCATTGCAGATACCACTGTTACAAGCACAACGGTGAAGTTGACTCAGGGCAATGCGACTATCAAGGCTGTGTTTGGGTGTATTACTTTTGAAAAAGTAATCGACGACAACATTACGCCTAATGCAATTACACAAGGAAACGATGGTAGCTATCATTTTGTAGGTATTACAAGGAATTCAGACGATATCTCTTCACCTGTAGTTAAGAAACTCGATTCACAAGGTAACGTTGTCGGAACGAAAACTTATGGATATGGTAACTATGATTATATTTTAAACTCTATTAAAGCAACATCTGATGGAAATCTTATCATGGGTGGAACATACAGTGGAATGATGAACATAACGAGAATTAGTCAGAATTTAAACCTTTTAGAATCTATCTCGTATGGCGAAAAAATGAATGGTTCTTTTGCACTTGAAACTAAAAGCGGCAGTTATGTTCTCGGTGGAGGCAGCCCTTCATGTATAATTCAAATGCCATATCTACAAGGTGAGTCACAGACTTCTTTTATTGGAACTTGTGGTTATTTTATTGATGGCCAGGAATTAAACGACGGTGGGTTTATTTTAATTGGTGATGATTATAATGAGTTCGAAATAGCAAGAACAGATGCAAATGCTAAAGTACTTTGGGAAAAAAGCTACGCTGATCTTGCGCTTTATCGTGGAAAGTGTATAAGACAAACAACTGATGGTGGATTTATTGCAGGTGGAACTGGATATTCTAGCACTTATTGCGATGTACTGGTAAAAATTTCTTCTAATGGTACTGTTTTATGGCAAAAAACAAACCCACTTGGAACTGGCGACATTAGATCTGTAAGACAAACAGCTGATGGTGGTTTCATATATGTTTCTACTACAGAAGCACTTGGTAATGGAGAAACGGACATTTATTTGGTAAAAACCGATTCAAACGGTGAAATTACCTGGTTCAAAACATTTGGAACAAGTAAATTCGAGCGTGCCCGATCATTAGAATTAACAAAAGATGGTGGATTTATTATTTTAGGTGCAGCATCAATTGAATTATATGCTGATAAATGCTATGTGATAAAAACCGACGAAAACGGTAATGTTGAAAAATAATTGCCAATAGTAAACGACACTACTTTAAATACTTACAATACCCCCGGGCGACTGCCCGGGGGTATTGTAATCCCGGCCTTTTTTGGCCTCACCCCCCTGCCCCCTCTCCATTAAGAAATGTAGAGGGGGACCATAACACACGGTTTATATTTCTCACAGGGCACCCGTGCGACTATAGACTTATTGTCTACTACCAGGTTTATTGCTGGTTAAGCAGTAAGGGGAATTGACAATTTTAATGATTATTGAGGAATGTGAGACCCCGGATGATATTCTGGTGCAGGCGTGGTTCAATAACTTTAACGTTTACTAAAAGCGTTAAGCGAAATGACCGTTACGTTATCTTTAACAGAGTATTGTTCACCTTCGGGTATAACGACATAGGTAATTTCAGGATTGATATCTTCCACAGCATTCCAGAATCCTTGACTAAGTTTTGGGGCCACTGAAGCTTTAAACTCAAAAGCTATTTTTTTATTTCCTTTTTCGAGTACCAAATCCATTTCTGCTCCATTAGTTGTTCGATAAAAGAAATATTTCCATCGTGGATATGCTGCAATAATATTTTCTATAGCATATCCTTCCCATGAACTGCCAAAAACAGGATTACCAAAAAGTTCATCAAAAGTTTCTATACCAAGAAGTGCATGCAAAATACCACTATCTCTAATATAAAGTTTAGGTGATTTCACAATTCTTTTTTTCACATTATTTGTAAACGGCTCAATTTTACGTACCATAAATGTTTGAACTAAATTGTCAAGCAGTGATTGTACTGTCGGACGACTTAACCCTATCGATTCACATATTTTTGAAATATTAAAGATCTGGCCCTGAGTATGTGCGCACATTGTCAAAATGCGGGATACCTGTGACGATTGTATCCGGAAGTGCCTGGATAAAATATCCCTTTCCAGAAAGGTGCGGATAAAATCTTCCCGCCAGATCATTGAAACATCTTCCGATTGAGAGAGAATACTTGGAGGAAAACCACCTCTGAGCCAATGATCCCTGTAAGAGACAGTTTCTTGTATCTCATTTAAAGTAAACGGAGTTAATTCAATAAAAGATATTCGACCAGCTAATGTCTCTGAACCTTGCTGGAGAAGTTCTGGTGATGCTGAACCAAGAATTAGAAAACGACCGTTCTCTCTTCGTGCATCAATAACCGATCGTAATACCGGAAAAAGGTTTGGACGCAGTTGCACTTCATCTATACATAACCTTTTAGAACCCAATGTGTTAAAATAATACTCAGGGTCTGCTATTTTCTGAATATCGGAAGGCCGTTCAAGGTCCAGATAGGTCCAATCTGCATTGTTTTTGATAAATTCTTTAGCTAAAGTTGATTTACCACACTGTCTTGGCCCAAGTACTGCAACAACTGGAAATGAATCGATATATTTCTTTAAAGTTGCTAATTGTTCTCTATAAATCATACAAAATCCATGTAAAACTCAATGTTAAGCTTTAATATTTCATGGTAATATACATTTTTTTAAAGTTATTTACAAAAATTTCTCCATTATAAAAACCAAATATTTTTTCTTGCATTGTATTAAACACCCGAATTAGTTTGCTAAAAGATTCACAGCAGTATCGTCAGATCCGTTCACGTTGTGTGGCACTACATATAATTTCACGATTACAAAGGTTTTTCAATGATTACCGACGATTCTTTTTACGGACTGATATTTGAGCGCAACAGGGTGCGGACTCTGCTTGATGATTTCAATTGCCGTCCGGAGAAAACAGAAGAAAAGGCATAAAAACAAATAAAAATCTCCGTTTGACAAAGTCGCATCGCTCATGGTGCAGAAAAACACAAGCTGGAATTTTAGTACTTTACAAAGGGAATAGTAGTATATGTCAGCAGGATTTACAGGGGTTGCAAGACCAGCGGGATACATCCCTAAGTTCACTGTGGATTTCGCAATTGATGGTCATTCACATATTCAAAGTGGAGCAACTGCACCGCTACCGCTTTTATGGGATCAAATATCGCAGAAAACAGGTGGGATAAAAGTACCATTGAACCGCAAGGTAATTGATACCGTCGGTGGAATATTTCTTGGAAAAAGTGGAAAAGTCCAGAAGCAGAAAACTGAAGAAATTGGAAATATCCTCGCGAGTGAACTGATCGGTGCGTACAAAGGTTCTAAGTTACTTGAAGAGAAACCGTATAACGAAGGTGTTACTGGCCAACAACGAGCTGAAGATATCTTTTCAGGCGAAAAAGCGCACATCTTCTCACCTGCAATGATAATGCCTATGGATATGGATTTTGCTCACATTGCAGGGTTTCCACCAGAAAGCACCACTATTTATCATGAAGGTAAATTTGATAAATGGATTACAACCGGTTCGCCCGGAATTTTTCCCGGAGCTATGCCGGCTCAACCGACAAAGATCACCGTTGAGGGTGTTTATTACTATGACCGGAAAGAGGCTCCTGCTCCTGAAAATGAAGGAGTACTTGTTGATGTTTCTCACGAAAGGCCGAATCAAGCATGGGTGCATCAAAGATATAAAGAGCAGATTGATTCAACTATTATTGCAATAAAAAAGAATCCTTGGTACTTGATACCTATGTTCCATTATGACCCCCGAAGGTGGTGTAAATCAAGTGGAGGTGATTTTGAAGACAAAGAATGGTTATTTGGTCCAATGGGATGAGCCATTCAATTATATAGCGACCTTAAAGAATGCAGGAATATTCATCGGCTTTAAAATGTATCCCCCACTCGGATACAAACCACTCGACGCTCGTCTTCCCAATTTGGAAAAGTTCTATGCTCGCTGTGAAGCCGAAGGGATTCCGATTCTTACGCATTGTTCCCCTGGCGGTATGACAACGCATGAGGCAGAATATTATAATGCATATGATAAAGCAGACCTATCAAAAAGACCTACCCGTATTGTTTACTGTACCTATGACCCCTGTACGCCGCTGGGTTATTTCTTTGACGAGTATGTTCACCCGAAGAACTGGCGGCCAGTTCTTATGAAATACCCGAAATTAAAACTCTGTCTTGCACACTTTGGTGGTGCTGAATGGGATGAAAACGGGCTTGCATCGGATTGGGTGGAGGAAATTACAAATTTATGTGACCCGAAAATCGAACAGGGGAAGAATGCAATGGGCCCGATCCATTTTGATAATGTGTACACTGACATGTCCTGCTACAATCTTGAGGATCGTAGTACAAAGAAAAATGTCATTGAACTTTTCCGGGAGATAATGCATAACAGGCGATATAAACACCTGCAGGACAAGGTCATTTTCGGTGTTGACTGGTATTTATCACTCGTTACGGGTGCACCTGAATACAAGGAATATGTCGATGTTTTCTTTGATACCATGAGTAAATTCGATAAATGGCAGTGGTATCGCAGCGCACTTGTTAATCCAGCGACTTTTTATGGTTTAGACAAGTCAGATATTATTGAGAACATTTATTCCGCTCTAAAGAAGAGTAATGCAAATTCAAAAAAGTTAACAGATGGGTATAATAGGATTACAACAATTCCTAAACAAGTTGAAACAATCCGTAATGAACTTGAAAAGGCCAAGCAATGAATTGGAAACGAATAACCACACCAGCACTTCTCTTTTCCTGTTCTTTAATTCTTGGAATAGGGTGTTCTGGTTCCGACAAAACAGACTGCAAACAAAAACTACAGGAGATACGAACAATGATTGATACCACAGTAATGGATTATGGTGATTATGACGTAATGATGCCACCCGGTACCTATTGCACTGGAGATTTTATACGATATGTCTTTGCTGTCCCAAAAGACAATATGGTCGGAACGAATGAACTTGACAATGCACTAAAATTGCTTGAGTTCAGGAATGACGAGGAGCTTGAACAGCATACCGTGAAAAAGGATTTCATGGAAATGGTGACAGGACCTTTTGAATTCAGGTTTCTGCCGGTGTGGTCAGATAGGGAAATTGCATATTCACAATCAAAAGGGTTTTTGATAACAAACATTGTAGATAAAAAAGTTGAGATTCACACGATTAGCTCCGGGATGTACACTGGAATTGTCGAAAATATTGCCATTTTGGATGCAGAAACAAGAACTTTTGTATTCGAACTAAATGAAGATAATGCCGAAGTTCAGGGATTTGACAAGATATTAAAAATAATCCGATTCGAAAACGACTCGTTAACCATTTTCGCCGAACATGCTGCTGGAATCAAAACTATTGCCTACACAGAGCCGTGGTTTGTATATAAAAATAAAATTTTTATATACAACGACAACGCAACGAAACTGGAGGTATTTGACGAGAATTTCAAACCATTGAGTCACCCACTGGCAGATGCGTTTAACCGAAATCAAGTTGGCTTCAGATGCTTGCAGGAAATTGCAATTCATCCTACTCTGCCTTTTGCACTAATAGTTGAACAAGGTAAATGGCCTACTGATAAGCAACTTTCAAAATTCGATTCATTACCGCCCAAAGAACGCAACATTGCAACTGATACTCTCTATAATGAAGCCCAACGTTTAACCTTGTATTTATTCCGCTGGAATGAACCTGACGAAAAGAAACGCTTTATTCCACTAATTTCGGTCGCAGGCTCAATATGGAACAATTACAATCCAGCAAATAGTTATTCCCATTTGACCTTTTCACCCGATGGAAAATGGCTCGTTTTCAGAGATGGTTCAATGCGGGGGGATTATGTAAATAGCAGTCAGAACCCTGTATTTGTCGCAGTTCCAATTGATGAGAAACTACCTTATATGCTTGGAAAGCCTATAAAACTTGGAAATGCAATGCGCGAAGACGCAATTGAACCTAAATCTGTAACATGGACAACGAAACCAACGGCATTTATTATGTGCGATGGGCTCTTAATTTACCGATGGAATCTTGATAGGTACAAACAATTGAGCATGCAAAAAGTTAAGATGCCTCCAGATGCAGCAGATCCATTCAAATAGAACGATAGAGAAGAACCCTGTTTGCCTTTATGTTAAAAGCTGGAAGGCTGGTGCCAACAAATAAATGAAGACAGAAAACTCCGGCCGGCAACAAAACAAGTGCGCCAGCATACCATACCAAACTGTAAATCTCCAGAGACTCCACATTACAGTTTAGTACAACACACAAGTGATGCGACCCGATGTTTTCGAGGCATAATGTTGAATTACTAACCTTTCATGGTTGCCAATCTGATTACTCCCACAACGCCAATCAATCCGCATGTAGCAGCAGCAGCGATATATGCGGTTAATGGTTCATGTGCAACAATTAAAACACCAAAGATAACAGCTAATACAAAACCGGTTATGGTTTGTCCAATCCAGTACTTTCTTGACGCAGACATGTGTTCTCCTTGATTAATGGTTATAAAAAATATAATCATATTATATTGTACAGTCAATACCATACAATAAGTTCCAAAACAATAATATAAAACATTCATCTACCGTTCCGCTGATAAGCAACTTGTTTAAGTTGAATTATTTGTTTTGTCCATTTGGACATATCAAAGAGAATTATACACTCTCCTTTGTAATTCCACCACACTTGCATTACGAGTGATTTGTATAACATTGATTTTGAAAATAGCGAAGCTGATGACAAAATAGTAACTATTCATTCTCTGCTAATAAGAATAATCTTTTTACTATTTTTTATTAAGACTTGCATATTGTAACTTATTTAATTTAATTTAGTTTATAATATGCTAGTTTTATAATATTCTCAAATTGTTATTACATTTTGAGATAGATCTGGCGTTTTTTACAGGTTAAAATACTTTACACTTCAGTGTAAATTTACAACTTAACACTTTGTTACCTGGTTTGAAAACGAACGTAGTATAGCCTATATATTTCATAGTATTATAACAACATGTTCCTACTTTTGCTGCCGTTATAAATCTGTCGATGTTTAACCTTAACTTTTATAGAAGGTATATGTGACTTACTCAACATTGTGATTAATTTGATCGTTGCGTAATCCTTGTTTATCTGATTAACAGATTAGGTATCAGGTCTATTTTAATTAAATTTATTTAAATTAAAGGATCAGCATTGAGAACGGAATTCATGACATCAATTTGTGAAACAGATGCATTTCTGAAACAATGGATTGAACATGTAAGTGGTGTTCAAAGTGTATCATTCAATAAAGCAGGGATGATCGATTCACAAAAAGGTGTTAATGTTTGTCTATACAGAATATCTAAGCCACAGATACCAGATTTAAATATCGACACACCCTTACAATTATGCATTTATTACCTCATAACCGTCTGTTCTGATACACCTGATGCAGAACACCAGATACTTACAGACCTTGCTTTTGCAGCTCTGCAGAGTAACGACTTTGATGTAACCTTTCCTGAGCAGGCATTGTTTTCAGAAGCATTTGGATTTCCTATGCATGCCGGTATAATAATCTCATTTACTATAATGAAAAAACGAACAGTACCTCCGATCAAAATTGTACAAAAACCACTTCTTATTAAACAGGCATTCCAGCGACCTCTTAGTGGTCTTGTTATACAGGATGGTAAACCTTCATCCAATTTAAAAGTATCAATTCCATTTATAAATATTTCAGCATTAACATCTGCAAGCGGCACATTTGAGCTCAGCACAATCCCTGCAGATTGTATAATTTCTGAACTTCCCAAACAACTTGAACTTACAACAGTAAAAGGGAAACTCCAGAAAATTAAAACCGTTCAAATTGATGATACCAGTAACAATATTTTTCTGAAGATAATCCTGGAGGTGTAGTATGTTAAGTTATCAGACGCCTGGAGTGTACATTGAGGAAATTCCGAGTGGCCCCAGACCTGTTGAAGCGGTTGGTACAAGTATTGTTGGATTTATTGGAGTTGCACCTGATCCAAAGCGCAGGGTTCAGGAGGCTGTGCCAATCAATAACTGGTCACAGTTTTGTGAGGAATTTGTGGGCGAAAAAACAGTAAGCACTGCGCTTTCAAATGCCGTTTTTGGATTTTTTCAGAACAGTGGAACTCTTTGTTACATTGTCAATATCGGAACAGATAAATCCATACTTGGAAGCGGTGACGGCAGGAAAGGAATTGCTCTTTTCGAAGAAATTGACGAAATTGCAATCGTTGCAGCTCCTGGTTACACAGATGCGTCCTCGTATGATGCAATTCTGAGTCATTGTGAAAAGCTACAGGATCGTGTTGCAATTATTGATGCACCTCAAAAAATCACTAACCTTCAATCCCTCTTGAATGTTGCCACACCAGCTGCTGCAGCTGATGATCCCACAACAAAGGGTGGCGCAAAACCCCGTCAATCAGACAGAGGATTTGGAAGTTTCTATTTCCCATGGATTGTTATAACAGACCCGCTCAATCCAGCTTCAACAATTGAAGCTCCGCCAAGTGGTCATCTTGCAGGTATATACGCCCGTACTGATACCTTACGTGGCGTGCACAAAGCTCCGGCAAATGAAATTATCAATGGCGCACTGGATCTCGTATACAATGTTACAAAAGGTGAACAGGGCGAATTAAATGTTAATGGTATAAATTGTATACGCGCTTTTCCAGGTGAAGGTATCAGGGTCTGGGGATGCCGGACTCTTGCACCTAAAGGCAGCCAGTGGAAATATATCAATGTCCGCAGGTTGATGAATATGATCGAGGAATCAATTGAAGAAAGTACCCGGTGGGTTGTGTTTGAACCTAATACAGAAATTTTGTGGAAATCAATCAAACGCAATATCGAATCATTTCTGTATCGTCTCTGGATTCAGGGTGCTCTTAAAGGTGTAACCCCTGAACAAGCCTATTTTGTAAAGTGTGATGAAGAAACAAACCGCCCGGAAACAATTGATGCTGGAATGGTTGTAACTGTAATCGGCGTCTCACCTGCAAAACCTGCAGAATTTGTAGTTTTCCGTATCGGTCAAAGTGCTGAAGGCGCTGAAGTATCATCACAGTAAAAATTTTAGAAAAAGGAGTACTATATGGCAATACAGTGGAAAGAACCCTATCGTGGATATAACTGGAAACTCGATATTGATGGTCTTGGAGTTGTTGCACATTTTATTGAGTGCGATGGAATTGAAGTCCAGATATCTAAAGTAAACTATCGGGAAGGCGGGGATGATGCAAATATCCACAAACTTCCAGGAATAATTAATTATAGCGATGTAACTCTTCGATATGGACTCACTGATGAAAAATCTGTCTGGGAATGGTTCCAGACCAGCCTGAAAACATCAGTGGTTAACAGAAGACAGGTTTCGCTAATTTTAATGAAACCAGACCAACAATCTGAATACTTGCGCTGGAACCTTTTTGATGCCTGGCCCTCATATTGGCGCACAGCACGATTAAATGCACTTACTTCCGAAGTTGCAATTGAGTCTTTGTCAATTACATTTGAACGTCTTGAAAGAGTTTGATATGCTTTGTATGTTAGGCAGTGTTGTATTAAAAATTGTTAAATTCTTTTTGTTGCTTTATATAAGAGCTGTAAAGTTTTTATATCGTAACGTGGTTGAAATTGAATCACCCGATACCGAACAAACGGCTGCGTATAAAGATTTCCAGTCAAGAATTAGACCTCAGCAACCTCCTGTCGAATGGCTTGAACGTATTTCAAACACAGATCTGGATTGGATAGATTCCCGGAATTGTCAACATCAATCCGGGATCTCCGATCCCCTTTATAAAAATCAGCCTCAACGAAAATCACACCCGATTCGCAGATTACTGCCGGAAAACATCAAAAGTCCCTTATTCGATAGTAGATTAACAGGTAATTCTACTGGCATTATAAATAATCAAAAAGTGGAAAAACAATTCATTTCCAGTTGTAACATAAATTCAGATAATTCAGAATCAATACACCATTCTGTTTCACAGACACACACAATTAGAAAAGATTCTGCACCCCAATTCACAGCAGATGAAGATATCCAACAATTTAATTCCGCTCTTAAAAATGTGAGTTTTTCCCCGAATGCTTCTGAATTCAATAACATATTACAGCATAATTATTCCTATAACTTACAAAACAGTAATTCTGAAAAAACTACTGAAAGTTTACAAATGCCCAGGCAGTTTTATGATACCAAATTTGCTGATACAAAATCTAAATACACTGATTCTAATCAAATTAATGATACAGACAATTATCATGCCGAAATAAATCAACAATCTACTATGCAGAAGTCCTCCGATTCTTTATCATTGACAAGTATTAAAATCAATACCCCCCAAAAGTTTGTTTCGTCGGATATGACTACCCAATCTGAACCAGGGTGGGTTGAACTTCCTGAAGTTGATTACCATGTAACAGTAGACTATGTATATAAGAATTCTTCCAGAGCAGAAACATACAAAAAAACAGATAAGGAACAAACCGGATATCAATGGAACGTGTTGCATTCATATTGACACATTCGGAAGAACGGATTAGTTGTATGCTTAATCCGGAATCCCTTTCACTGAAAAGAATTGCTGGCGTACGCCCGAGAGCCTCTTTGGGTGGTGCATTTACAGCAACAGGTCTTTCTGACAATCCACTTCTTCATACAGGTGGTGGCTTAACAGAATTAAATCTTGATCTGCTTTTTGATGTTGATGTGAGTGGATCGACTATTAAAACCAGAGATGTACGCGAACTAACATCACCATTCTGGGAACTTGCAGAAAACATGATTGGTACTGACGGAACACAGTGTCCGCCGCAGGTACGTTTTGTTTGGGGGAAGAGTTGGAATATTCCCGGAGTTGTCGTAGCTGTCTCAGAAACATTTGATAAATTTACAAGAGGTGGAAGCCCGACCAGATCATGGATAAGACTAAAAATGCTTCGTACACTTGACATAGTCGAAAAACCAATAAACGTTAAATACAAACATAAAAATTTTCTGATTCCGGAAAAACGGGAAGATTTGACTCTATCCGGATTTGTTGAACATATTGTTACCCTTGGTGATCGTCTTGACATGCTTGCATTCAGGTATTTTGGCAACGCATCTTTATGGCGTCATCTTGCATCTTATAATAATATCGATGACCCTCATCACCCTGAAAGCATTCCGGTGCTCCAACTACCATCAGACATTGATAAAGGAATTGACAAATGAAGCATGTTTCGGCAATGCCTTTATTAAACATTTATATTGACAGTTCAGAGTTGCTGCCAGATGAAAGCCGCTCTGTTACTGCTGTTAAAATTCATCAACGTCTTTCACAACCATCAATGTTTGAAATCACTTTTATGGAACCGCCAAAATCACTATACGCGTCTATTAGTCCATCGGATGAAAGAACAATTACGATAAAAATCAACAAAGATGCTGTTTTCTCCGGATCAATTACAGCAATAGATTATTCAACATTGTCATCACAGGCTACTACAATAACAATCCGTGGATTCGACAAACTTTATATGTTGCGTAAGAGACAGGGAATACATACACACAGGAATATGTCGGCTATTGAAATCACTCGTGAATTCGGACAAAACTATGGTCTCGATATATGCACAAATGAATCCTCACCTGTATGGCCGGTAATTATTCAGTACCAGGAATCAGATCTTGACTTTATCTCATATATTACACAGCGCTCAGGATTATACTACTTTCTTGACGGAAACAAGTTGAATCTTATGTCACTCAAAGGTACAGGTGATTCTTTTGAGCTCAAACGGGGTGAGAATCTTTTAGAAGTCAGTATTGAACAAAATGGCAACAGAGCATACAAAGAAGTTAGTTTATCTGGTTGGAATCCATTTGAAATTACAAAACACTCTGCAATAATAAACAATCCGAACTCAGGCATAGATAATGAATCCACTTCTCTTGATGGGCTGGATGGAAATGCTGATGGGCTTAAATGTGTTAGCATGTCAGTATATAACGATCAGCATGCAGAAAGCCTTACACAGGCAATATTTGACAGAAGTTATGCATCAAGATTTACCGTTACTGGTATCGCAGATGGCCAAACAGCTTTAAAGCCTGGT
>Ga0123334_1004588_pt1 | contig 13951 bp, 12 predicted proteins | sample BiotimSIPDNA_FD_89706 | JGI IMG/M metagenome (GOLD analysis project Ga0123334, IMG submission 89706) | Anaerobic biogas reactor microbial communites from Washington, USA - Biogas_R1 time_0 SIP DNA | ecosystem: Engineered > Bioreactor > Anaerobic > Unclassified | place: Washington, USA... | reverse complement strand
GGCAAAGGATCCGCTATTCTGAGGTGTGCTCTGTGGCTTGACTTCAGCACTCAGAGCAATCACGATCTGTTGTTTCAGCGGTGATGCAAGTTCCAGTGCCCTGATCTTCGTCGCTGCATCACTGGATGACACCTGTTGTTTTGCGACACTGTCAACAATTGCCTTTGCGTCTATAAGCGATTTTGTCGTCTGGCAATTCTGAAGTATCAATTCTTCAGAAAAGTCGCTTAAAGCCACGATGTTTGATAAAACCGTAAATGGCTCGATAAATTCCGGGAGCCCCTGAGCAACGCGACCCTTTATTTCAACGTTGCAGCTCTTTAAAAAGTCCTGTATTGTCCCTGATGAAATAAACTGAGGCTGCTGACTTACATACCCAAAGTCTCCACATACTAATAAAACCCATGGTTTTATCTCTTTTGGCCGGGATGATGGACTATTTTGCAGGTGTGCACCGAGGCTTACGCTCGACGTCTGAATGAGTGATTCTTCCTGGGACATAATTTTTTAGAACCTTCTGTGCTGGTGAATGGATTTTAAATGTATATTATATAGTTTGTTTATACGACTGGTAAATTGAAACAGATCATTTACCAGTTATTTCCTGAATCGTCCGGATCAGGTTCAGGAAAACTAATATTTTGAAAATAATAAAAGACAGATAAAACTGAAAATTAAACTAAGGAGAATGTAAAAAATGAAAAAGAGACCGGTTTGTCTGATAATACGTGATGGCTGGGGTAAGGGAAATAATGAACCATCAAATGCAATCTTCTCAGCAAAAACGCCATTCACCGATGCATACGAGAAAAGTAATCCTACAACCATGGTGCAGACATCCGGACTGAGTGCGGGTTTACCTGACGGGTACATGGGCAACAGTGAAGTCGGTCATCTTAATATCGGTGCAGGACGTGTTGTCTATCAGAGTCTTACCCGTATCGATAAATCTGTTTCGGATGGAGATTATTTCACCAATCCTGCATTTCTAAAGGCAATAAATTATGCAAAAAATAACGGCGGTACACTTCACCTGATCGGTCTTATTCAGGAGGAGGGTGTTCATGCTGTAACTCGTCACTGCCATTCGCTGCTTGAGTTGTGCAAGAAAAACGATCTTAAAAATGTGGTGATCCATGCACTTACTGATGGTCGTGATACACCACCGAAGTCAGCGATGGAACACATGACGTTTCTTCAGGAGGGTATTGACAAAATCGGTGTAGGCCGTGTTGCAACGGTTATTGGCCGCTATTTTGCCATGGATCGTGATAACCGTATGGACCGCACAGAGCTTGCATACCGCGCAATTATGGAAGCGCAGGGAATCAAAGTGTCAAACTGGAAAGAAGCGATCGAGCAGTCTTATGCTGCAAATGAAAATGATGAATTTATCAAGCCGAGAATCATCGATTATACTGGTTTGACAGAAAAAGATTCTGTGATATTTTTCAATTTCAGATTCGACCGTACCCGTCAGTTGACAAAAGCAATGATTGAAAAGGATTTTGACAGCTTCAGCCGTAAATCGCTGGTAAAGTGTTTTGTCGCAATGACCCACTATTACGATAATGGCAACTTTGATGAAGCGTTTCCTGAAATGTCAAATGACAATCTTCTTGGTGAGGTCCTTGCGAAAAACGGACTGAAACAGCTTCGTTGTGCAGAAACAGAAAAATACGCGCATGTCACCTTCTTTTTCAACGGACAGAAAAATGACCCGTTTGAAAATGAAGATCGCATTCTTGTCAATAGTCCGAAAGTCGCCACCTATGATCTTCAACCCGAAATGAGCGCTCTTGAAGTCCGGGACAAACTCGTTGATGCAATTAAGAGTGACAAGTATGATGTCGTAATCTGTAATTTCGCTAACTGCGATATGGTTGGACATACCGGTATTTTCCCTGCTATTGTGAAAGCCGTTGAAACAGTTGACACATGTGTACACGATGTTGTTGAGGCTGCACTTTCAATGGGTGGTGTATGTATACTTACCGCTGATCATGGCAATGCAGAACAGACACAGCTTAAGGATGGATCACCGATGACTGCGCATACTACCAATGTCGTACCGCTGACAATCGTCGGTGCCGGTACACTGAAACTCCACAGTGATGGAAGATTGTGCGATGTCGCACCGACTATGCTTGATTTTCTGGGAATACAAAAGCCCGTCGAAATGACAGGGAAATCCCTCGTTATCAGATAACCTGTTACTATTGGAACTGTATGATTAATTAGCAGGGGCGCACACGTGCGTCCCTGTCATGATACCTGCTTTTAATAATCCTTACAACGATTGGTCGCTATTTTGATATTGTGTTCATTAGTGTTTGCATTCTTCAGCGTTGTATATATCGGAATTATACTGTTTCTTTTGCGGGGACTGCTGTCACTACGCCCGCATAATGAACAGAAGGAACATACTTTTTCGGTTGTCATCGCTGCACGTAACGAAGAATCCAACCTTCGCACCTGTCTTGATAATGTTCTTAATCAGTCAATTGACAGAGGCCGGTATGAAGTGATTCTTGTTGATGACCGTTCTGAGGATGCAACACTTGCCATCGCCCTTGAGTATGTTGAACGTTACGAAAATATGAAAGTGATCCGCATCGAGGATGTTCCTGATGGCCTTTCACCCAAGAAACATGCAGTGTCGCAGGGTGTAAAGCTTGCAGAGCATGAGGTTGTTGTGTTTACAGATGCGGACTGTATCGTTCCCCGTGATTGGCTTGTATCAATTAATAAAACGTTTGGTGAAACAACCGGCCTTGTTCAGGGAATCACAAAATACTCCTATAGTGATGGAATGAATAAAACATTCTGGGGACTTCAGGCTGTGGATTTTCTCTCGCATGGAATTGTTGCTGCGGCCGCAATCGGCGCGAACCTTCCGATAAATTCAAATGCAAATAATTTTGCGTTTAGAAAAGATGCATTCAGTGAGATTGGCGGATACGGTACCGATACTGCAAAAGTGGTTTCCGGTGATGACGATCTATTGCTGCAAAAAATCTGGAAAAGCAAAAAATGGAAAATCCGCTTTATGGTTGATCGTACTGCTGCAGTGACAACACTTCCAACAGCAACACTATGGGGAGTGCTTGAGCAAAGAAAACGCTGGGGGTCCAAAACAGTACATTATCATCCGCAACAGGTTGCATTATTATCCGGTATTTTCCTCTTTTATCTTTCCATTTGCGGATCACTGATCTGCGGATTCTTTTTTCCACAATGTTTCCTGTGGACGCTTGGATTGATTATCCTTAAAACAGCCGGTGAAATGATACTGATGATTCCGGGTACACGTATTTTTCATCAGGTAAACTTGCGCAAATGGCTCCTTGCGGCATCACTGTTACAGCTGCCAATGGTTTTATTTGCGGTTTTTGCCGGCGTATTCGGGAAATTCAGGTGGAAAGGTCAAAAATTTGAACGGGTTGTCAGAAAAAACGGTAAAAAATCAATTCCGGAAAAGCGAGTATAATGCGCAGTCTGACAGCATCATCACCTCAGGAAATCCCTGTTGCAGAATCCGGTAATAAGGTGTACTATTTAATAAAGGTGACCTAAATTCACTATCAGTCGTTGTTTCAGAAAACAATGATCAGGAGAGTATCTGTGCCACATAAGTATCATCATCATGAATTTGATTCTACGGATGCTCTGGTCCGGTTGAAAAAAGAGAAGAATATAAAAATCAGCGTTGTGCTTCCTGCGCTCAATGAGGAGAAGACAATTGGCGGGATTGTAGCATATATCCGGAGTCATTTTTCTGGTGATCAGGCGCTTGTTGATGAAATCGTTGTCATTGATGGCAATTCCGATGATGAAACGGTTGCAATTGCTTCCCGGGAAGGGGCTTCGGTCTATCTCATCAGTGAAATTGTTCCCGACGTTCAGGTCAGGGGTAAAGGCACAGCACTCTGGAAATCGCAGTTTGTTACCTGTGGCGATATTCTGATTTTTATTGATACCGATATTTTTGATTTTGATAAGCGATTTGTCAATGGATTAATCGGCCCGCTGCTTCAGGATGATTCTCTGATGTTTTCAAAGGCATTTTACAAACGCCCGTTGTATCTGGGATCAGGGAGATATGAGAATTACGGGGGAAGAGTGACCGAAATTCTGGTCAGACCATTCCTGAGTGCAGTAATCCCGGAGCTTGCATCAATTATTCAACCGCTTGCGGGTGAGTATGCAATTCGAAGATCGGTATTAAATAAACTCCCGTTCTGGTCAGGTTATGGTGTCGAGATCGGAATTTTGCTTGATGTTTATTTAATGTGCGGTATTGACTCGATTGCGCAGGTTGATATGGTGGACAGGTACCACCGGAACCGTAGCGTTCTTGAGTTAAGCAGGATGGCGTTTGGTATTCTTCATGTGATGCTTCAGAAGTTTGAGCGGATGGGAAAAATGTCAGTGCATGCACCATTGTATGAAACGCTGCAAAGTATGAGCGGTACGTCGCACTCGTTAGCGTTTTCAGATATAGAATTGCAGCCGGTTTGTGAATTTGAAAAAAAGAAGTAGAAAATGCTGTTTGATTTTACACTCACACAGTTACTGTTAGTGCTTTTCGGGATGGGAGCGATATTCGCGCTGTTTGCCGGAATCCGGATGCCCAAATCGTTTGAGCATGACGAGAAGGTGCGTACGGAACTTAAAAAGAAAGTCTATGCCATTGAAAAGAAAACCGAATCTGATGAAGATCACGTGATGTGAAGGAATACCGTTGCTTTTGCAATCTCGTCCCGGATTGCATCAAGTAATCCGGTCAATGAAGCACTCTCAAACCCAAAGCTGTTCCAGACATATTCAGACATTTCGGGAATTTTAGTATCACCTCCATTGCCAATGTCAAGAGCACGGACAAAAATATCGGCACAATGCACCGCCGCAGTCATGAGGAAATGTTTACTTGACGGATTGGGATCGTGATGAAATAATACAGTGTTTTGCAGATGCTCCGGAAGATTCCACCGCCTGACCAAAAATGCTCCGATATCCTGATGCGTTACATCAAAGAGTTCCTTTTCGCTTTCGAAAAAAAGACACTTTTTAATCTGGGCATTAGAGAGCGCAAGGTTGAATTCATTAGGCAGATACTGACAAAGTATCAGTTTCCCTAGATCGTGAAGCAACCCGGCAATAAAGTATTCCTCCTTGTCATTACTCCCCAGGAATTTTGCAATTGCCTGGGCTGCTGCACCACATGCGATTGAGTGCAGCCAGAACTGTTCAAGATCAAATGTTGTTGCGTCACTTTCCCGTTTATGGAATACATCAAAAAATGACGCAGTGAGAACGACGCTTTTAATTGTTGAAAACCCAAGAATGACAATAGCATGGGTGATAGTGCTGATTTTTCCGGGGAATCCATAAAATGCCGAATTGACAAGTCTCAATACCTTTGATGCAAGGGCCTGATCGGTTGTAATTACCTTACCAACCTCTTCTGCCGATGTCTTGGGATTCTGTAAAAGCAGTGTAATGCGCTCAATAACTATCGGCAGTGTCGGTATTGATGTAATATTTTCAAGCGTGTTGAGTAATTTAATTCTGTTTGCCACTATCACATCCTATATGTTTTTATGAACACGGTATTGATAGATTGCGACGAAGAGTTTTTTCATAACGGGTTTGTGGATAACGTTTGTAAACTTGTCCATCAATTCATCTTTAAGTTTTTCCGGTGAAATTAATACAGAATTTTCTTCAAGATGGGAATCCTCCTCACCCTCAACAATTAGCGTACTGATCCCCCAGTTGGCAAGTCTGCGTCCAAGAGCGGCAGAGAGCGGCGAACCTTTCGATACAAGAACATTGCCGCTGGCTCCGCAGACCTCTCTTCCCAGGATCATACCGTCCTCAATTTTATCTACAGAAATCTTTTTCATAATACTATCGATTATAGCATCCTGAACCCAACAGGTGCAACTGCATTTTTTTAAATCATTTTCGTGGCTTATGCGACAACGGAAATTTGCTCCGGTAGTGTTAGTAAAAAAAAAGTGGACAAATTCATGCGGTTAATATACGCTTGTAATTATCGGCTTTTTACACTGATGTACCAGGTAATTAAGTGGAGCTGTTGCCAAAACAATTGTTTACAAGAGATATGTATGGATCGAACTGCAGATGTATCATTGTATAAGGAATATAATAGCAGAGGTGGCGTTGCAGTTCAGATTTTGCTTGCTGTTGTAACACTTGGAATTATTGCCGGTATAATGGTGTTTACATTGTTGAAAGAACGGGAAAAACAACAGGTGTATCATCGGAAAGCTGTTGCAATTGCAGAATATGGGTTGATGGAAGCTTTACAGGAGATTAACCGGGATCCATCATGGAAAGGGTTCGGTGAAAAAACTGACTATGATAACGGGTGGTACAGGATTAAAGTAAGTTCATATACAAAAGCAGACACATCATTTATCAGCATTGTTTCTGAGGGAAATATACAGTCAATTACAGATAGCCAGAAGTGTGTGCTCTATAGAAGTGTGGCTAATGGTGATTCACTATGGATGAGAAAAAGTCCATAGAATTGTTGCGGTAATAAAAAACAGACTTTTTTATTGACATTAACCATGTTTGTTGATAAAAATAGAATATATACAATTATCAGAAATGTGTATTTGTAAATCGACAGGTGAAGGTAACGGGTACGATGAATATTCTAAGCAAAATTAATCCTCAACGATCGACAGTGGGTCTGGATATTGGAAACCACTCCCTGAAACTCGTTAAATTGATTCATCAGAAAAATGGTTACTTTCTTGAAGCAACGGGGATAAAAGAACTTCCTCCGGGTACGATTGAAGGAACAGATATAAAAAAGAGGGATGTGCTTATTGATTCCATTAGTAAACTTGTCAATCAGTGTGATCCCGACATTACCGATGTCGTTATTGCAATGGCCGGGCACAGTATAATCTCTGATAAAATAACGTTCAAGAATGAGACCGATGAGGCTGCCGAGGAGATGATACTCTGGGAGGCTGGGCAGCGAAGTCCTTTTGATGTTGATGATATTACGCTTGATTATAAAATTCTTCATCGAAGAGTTGATGCCAACGAGATGGAAGTACTGCTCGTTGCTGCAAAAAACGATATCATGAAAAACTATATCGATCTGGTGTATGAGGCACATCTCAGACCGGTAATTGTGGATGTTGACGCGTTCGCAATTAATAACTGTTATGCCCTTGAAACTGCAGATATGCCACAGGATGGTGTCACGGCTCTGGTAAACATCGGACATGATCTCACCAACGTAACATTCATAAAAGATGGTATTTATCACTCGACAAGAGACATTTCAACTGCAGGTGACTATTTTAATAAAATACTTCAACGGAATCTCGGATTAAGTCCCGAAGATGCTGCCATGTTAATTAAAGGAAAAAATACTACATCGTTTGACAATAGTAAATTTCAGCAAAGCATCGAATTCGCCGCAGAAGAGATGTCTTCAGGAATTGATCTCGCATTTTCGTATTTCAAAAGTTCGACTAAAAGTGACATGATTGACAGAATAATATTGTCGGGTGGCGGGGCATATATTCCGAATATTATCGATTTTCTGGCGAAACGTCATCAGACAACTGTTCAGGTATCAAATCCACTTGCATTTCTGCAGTACGATCCTGGACTATTCGGTAATCTTGAACCAGAGAGTATTTCTGCTCTGCTGACTGTTGCTGTAGGACTCGCATTACGGAAAGTGGATGATTAAATGATTGAACGCATAGAAATTAACCTGTTGCCGGCAGAATACCGGTTTCACAAAAAAAAGTTCAGGATTCATCGGGAGATGGTCTATCCGCTGCTTGGTGTGATACTTACAGGTGTAGTACTCGTATTCTGGACGTTGTTTCAGGAAAATTCGATCAGTTATAATAATGGTCAGATTAAATTTCTTTCACAGCAGATCGATCAGAACAGGCCTATACAAAACGAGATTAATAAACTGCGCTCTGAAAAAACGGCCATACAGGAAAAGATCAGAGCTCTGGAAAGAATCAGTGTCAACCGCGAGAAATGGGTCAAGCTCATGGAGGAACTGTCCGGAAGGTTGCCGCAGTATACCTGGCTGTTGTCAGTTAAAGAAGAGAATACGATTCCTCCTGTATTGTCAATAGAAGGCAGAACGTATTCTTTTCCGGAGGTTGCCAATTATATGTCAAACCTTAAGGATAGCAAGTATGTAAGCTCAGTCGGTCTTACCGATATTGAACGGTTGAATTCAAAAGATAATGTATACAGGTTCTCAATAACATGTGTATTGAATCAGGATGTAAATCTGGTTCCTGTTCACAATGAACCGGTTCAGGCTGCATCCGCAAAAAGCTCGAAAGCCGGTTCTGGTGGAAGCGCAGGAAAAAAGACAGGTAGATAATGAAAAAGAAATTCGATTTAAAAGATCCGAAATACAGAATTCCGATATTGTTAATTATCATCGGTATTGGAATGATTGCGACATGGTATTATTATGTTTATGCACCAAATCTTGAAAAAATCAACCAGCTTGAACAGAAGGTGAAGGCAAAACAGGATACATTACGGACAATTCAGGCACTGAAACCTCAATTGAATATGCTTCGTGAAGAGCTGCAGCTTGCGGAGAATAAGCTTGATTCTTTAAAGTCAATATTCCCGGATCACAAGGAAATTCCGAGATTGATCAGAGAAATAACAAGTGTTGCACGGGCTACGGGTATAACAACAACAAAGTTTAATCCCATGCCGGATGTAGAGAAAGAATACTATGTTGAAAACCATTACAATATCGCTGTCAGCGGAGGCTATCATCAATTGGCCGAGTTCTTTGCCTTTCTTGCAAATTTTACACTGATAATTAATTTGTCAAGTATGCATATTACGACAAATCCTGAATACGATCCGGTTCCGGTAACGATGGGAGCTGTAGAAAACGGTGGTGAAACAATCGTTTCACAATTTGAAATGACAACCTTTTCATCGAAAAAATGACTATGTATACCTATACGAAAAAACAAAACAGACTCAGAGTGACCAGAAATGGATTGTTAATTCTGATGTGCGCATTGTTTGCTGCATCAGCATCCATACCTGTTATTTCTGATTTGAAATTGATTGGAAGTGACCGCGGGCTTGCACTTGCGATAACAGCTGATCTTCCATTTGATGCAAAGTTTGCAAAAACATCTCCGACAACGGTGAGAATTCAGATTGCCAACAGTGTTTATGGATTGAATACATTTTCATTTTCAAATTTCAGGGATGCTTTTCCAGTAAGTAAAGTAACAATAGCTGAACTGAAAAACAATACAATACAGATAGATTTGACAATAAGTGGAACTATTGACATCGCGATTGAAACACAAAAGAAAAATAATCAGTACATGGCCTTGCTAAGCAGAACAGCATGTCCGCAGTTCAGATGGAGTGCTGCAGAATCGGATAAAAAAGATGATGCCCTACAACAGCTTGAACCCATTGAGCCTTCGAAAGCAGCTGTGCCGGTAACAAAAACTGAACCGGTGATGTCACAAACGCAGCAAAAGACTGTTACAGGAAATGTGTATGAAAAAGCTCCTGTTCTGACAAATGACCCAACCAATACATCGTCAGAGGCACGTCTTGTAAATATTACAGTGATACAGAGAAATAATGTATGTGCGTTAAGCTTTGAACTTGACCGTGATGCACAGAGCACCGTGAAACGGGTAAAAGATACGATATACCTTGAAATAGAAAAAACAAAAATTGCACTCAGAAGTAATAGCGTTGATGTTCCAAAAGGGATACCCTATAGTGCCATACGGGTAAAAGAAAAAACTGTAAATTCAAAGGCGATTCTTCAGGTTGCAATTGTTATGGACAGAAAGATCAGTGATCTTAAAAACGGGGTTATGCTTAAAAAAGAAAAAACGATTACGTTTATTTCAGGCAGCAGGACATCAGATAAGTTGACACAATGGAGTACTCAGCATGGTATCGTTCTTGAGCAGTCACTCTACAATCTGCCATCATACGGCGTTGATCTTAAAACACTTGAAAAACGCGCATTGACAGATGCGGGTGCAACGGTTGCTACAAAAGGTAATACATTTGCAATACAGGATACACCGGTTGCAGAGGAAAAACCGCTTACATCTGCCACACCAGTGGCCAGTGAATCAGGAATTAATCTGACACAGTCTTATAAAGTACCATTGATTGTTATTAACGATAATGTAAATATCCGTGCTAATGCATCCGGATCTGCCACAATTACTGGAAAACTTCGTATTGGGGAGAAGGTCGAACAGGTTGCCAGAAAAGGGCAATGGTATCAGGTCAGATCCGGTGCGGGCACTGGCTGGATTTATGACAGGAATGTCGTTGACAGTATGGAACTTACTGATGAACAGCAGCGGGCCATTGCCGCTGCACTTCAGAAAATCGAACGGGCACAAAATCCGGAGATTCCTGTTGTAAACGAAATACCAAAAGTTGTGGAAAATGCAGTTGCAACGGGAGTAAAAGCAACTCCTGCCGGACCGGTTGCGACACTTGAAATAGCAGAGAAAAAACAGGACTCATCATTAGTTGATACTGTGAGAAATCATGTGCGGTATGTCCGCAGTGGGCGCGATCCGTTTTTACCGCTTATTGTGGATACAACTGATGACTCTCAGGGTGCAAATGTCGAGCATCTGCGGCTGGTTGGTATTTTAATTGACAATGCAGAGCAGATTGCGCTTCTGGAAGATCTTAAAAATGACAGGAAACCATTTGCACTGAGAGAAAATGACAGGGTAAACAGGGGAAAAGTATTAAAGATTTATAAAGACAAGGTAGTATTTCTTTTAACCGAGTTTGGAATCTCAAGGTCATACACAATACGCCTTGCAACAAATCAGGAGCAGGAGGCAGGTAGATGATGCCAGTAGCAGGATATAAGAAAATTTTCTGTACAGTGTGTTGCATATTGGCAATCCTCTGTATTTCCGTTGAAGCGCAGGATGCAAATTACACAGCGCGTAATGCAAAGGTAATCGAGTTTTTCGATGTGTACAATGCAGACCTTCGATCTGTATTTAAGCAGCTCAGTGAGTATAGCGGTGTTGACATTGTCGCAGCTGATAATGTAAAAGGTACTGTATCCATTTCTGTGACTAAAAAAACCTGGATCGAAATATTGACTATTGTATGCCGCATTGCGAATCTTACGTTGACAAACGAAGATAACTATGTTTATATCCTGACTGCTGATGACTATATGAAACGTCAGACTGCTCAGGCTGCATCGGAAGATATCGCTATCAATATGGCTCCTTTACGCAGGGAAATTATAAAGATCAATCATTCGCCGGTTGGTTCAATTAAAGAATCAGTAATGGGGCTTCTCTCAGCTAAAGGGAAACTAACAGTTGTGGAGCATAATAATTCAATAATTATAGTAGACACTGATCAGGCGATTGAACAGATCAGGAAAATGATTTCCGCCTTTGATATCGAGACTGCGCAAATATCAATCTCCTGTAAAATCATTGAGGTCAGTTCCGGGGCAGCACAGAGGCTTGGTATCAGCTGGGGCTTTTTTAACAAAACTGCAGGTGTAAATGTTGAACATCTGGGACGCGGTGAAAATGTTGTTGCCGGTGCGCTGGAAAAAGTATCGTATGGTATTCTCAATTCAGATAATCTTACTGCAGCACTTGAATATTTATTCTCTGATGCAAAGGGTGAAGTTGTTGCGCAGCCGCAGATTACAACGCTTGATAATAAAGAAGCAAAAATTTTCATGGGTCAGAAAGTACCATTCAGTAATCTTGATGAGGCAGGAAATACGGTCGTTACCTACATTGATGCCGGTACTGAATTAACCGTAAAACCACACTTGAGCGGTGAGGGACGGATACTGCTTGAACTTGCTCCCAAGAAGGAATCGTATCAGATCGTTGAAGGAATTCCGGTTATCAATCGTCAGAGTGCTCAGACCAATGTTGTTGTAAGCAATGGCGAAACTGTCGTGATTGCAGGGTTGACATCAAATGAGAAAATTGAATCTGAAGAGGGAATTCCATTTTTGAAAAGCATCCCGATCCTGGGCCATCTTTTCAAGCGTTCGAGAAAAAGTCTTGATAAAAAGGATCTGATCATTTTTGTTACACCACATATCATCCAGCGTGATGCGGTTGCGCAAGGCAACCCGACAGATTCTATTGCCAGGTAATAATTGGATGTAAACAAAGTGGCATAAAAAAATCCTGTAGAAAACAGGATTTTTTTAATACATTATTGACACTGCTTCACATATATGGTACACTGATTGATATACAGGTAGCATATATAGTAGTAAAATACCGGCTAATACTGTAGTTCGTTTGGTCACTTTGAATTAATGAAACCGGGTTGCCCGTGCTGACCTCAGTATTTATCAACAGGAGAAAGTGTAGAAATGATTTCAACGATCAGAAAGCGTGATGGAAAACTTGTACCGTATGATAACTACAAAATTGCCAATGCAATTTTCAAGGCGATAGAGGCAACCGGTGGTAATGATTTCGGACTGGCTCTCTCCCTTGCTAAAAATGTGGATGATGCCATTGGAAAAAAGTTCCATCCCAAATCAATTCCTGCCGTTGAAGAGCTACAGGATCTGGTCGAAAAGGTACTTATCGAATTCGGACACGCAACGGTCGCAAAATCATACATTCTCTATCGTGAACAGCATCGGCGCATCAGAAGTACAAAAGATCTTGTTGTTGACATTGAGTCAACAATGAATGGATATCTTGATAAAGCAGACTGGCGGGTTCTGGAAAACTCAAATGTCAATTATTCCCTTGGCGGACTGATACTTCATAATAGCGGTACAATTACTGCAAATTACTGGCTGGAAAATATCTATGGTCATGATATCTCCACGGCGCATAGAAATGGTAATATTCATATACACGATTTATCAATGTTTTCAGGGTATTGTGCAGGATGGTCATTGCGTCAATTGATCACTGACGGGCTCGGAAAAGTAAAAAACAAGATTTCATCAAAACCGCCAAATCACCTGTCAACGCTTGTCCAGCAAATGGTCAGCTTTCTGGGTATTTTACAAAACGAATGGGCAGGCGCTCAGGCGTTTTCATCATTTGATACCTATCTTGCACCGTTTGTACGGGTTGACAATTTAAACTACAGTGAAGTGAAACAGCACATTCAGTCTTTTGTTTTCGGCGTTAATACGCCATCACGCTGGGGTTCGCAGGCTCCGTTTACAAATATTACCCTGGACTGGACCGTACCGGATGATCTGCGGAATCAACCTGCAATTGTCGGGGGAAAGCCGCTTGAAAAGACATATGGCGAATTTCAGACGGAAATGGATATGATAAACAAAGCTTTTCTTGAAGTGCTGCTTGAAGGCGACGCGGATGGGAGAGGGTTTTCATATCCGATTCCTACCTATAACATTACCCGCAATTTTAACTGGGATAGCGACAATGCGCGCCTGTTATTTAAAATGACCGGTAAATACGGTACTCCCTATTTCCAGAATTTCATGAACTCCAACCTGGATCCGTCTGATGTACGCTCGATGTGCTGTAGATTGCAGCTTGATAAGAGGGAACTACGTAACAGGGGTGGCGGTTTGTTCGGATCAGATGAATTTACAGGGTCAATAGGGGTTGTAACAATTAACCTGCCGCGCATCGGATATCTGTCAACCTCGCGTGAAAATTATTTCCGCCAGATTGATCATTATATGGACATCGCACGGGACTCACTCGAAATAAAACGGAAAGTTATTTCAAAACTGATGGATCAGGGGTTGTTTCCCTATACAAAAAGATATTTACGTCACTGGAATAACCATTTCTCGACAATCGGGCTTATTGGAATGAATGAATCAGTACTGAATTTTCTTGGTAAAGATCTGACTTGTCAGTCATCAATGAATTTTGCCATG
>Ga0123334_1004578_pt1 | contig 13980 bp, 11 predicted proteins | sample BiotimSIPDNA_FD_89706 | JGI IMG/M metagenome (GOLD analysis project Ga0123334, IMG submission 89706) | Anaerobic biogas reactor microbial communites from Washington, USA - Biogas_R1 time_0 SIP DNA | ecosystem: Engineered > Bioreactor > Anaerobic > Unclassified | place: Washington, USA... | reverse complement strand
TCATCGGCGCGATTTCTTGCTTCATAGTCTTTGGTCCACTCAATGAGCGCTTCCGCGTCTTCTTGACTTTCTACCCAAGGAATATCGTCGCGTTTTTGTTTAATGCGATCTCTAATGCCCTGAACACAAACTTCACGTGGCATCTTCAAAAAGAAAACATCGGTAGCGCGCTCTAATCTTTTTCTTAATGAGCGGTGATAATTGCCATCAATTATCCATTTTTCTTCGTTTAAATAAGGAAGGATTTTATCTAATAGTTCTTCTTGGCTAATGCATGTTTTATCACTCTTCCAATAAAGGCAATCTAAGTGAATAACTGGTAAATTTAATATTTTGCCTAGTTGTTTAGATAAAAATGATTTACCCGCCCCTGGGCATCCAATGATTAATATTCTTTTCATGTCTAATATATTAAGGTGGGAATAGTAAAAATAAAAGACTTTAAAAAATATTTCATCTTCCTCTATGTCTTAATGACATTTTGATTTATCATAAATGACATGAAAGAACTATTAGGAAAAATTAAAGCTGTAATCGAACCTACCATTCCTTTAATGAGTAACTTAAGCAATGTCAGCGCTTTGCTCAATGAACTACCTAATATTAATTGGTGTGGCTTTTATTTAAGAAAAGACGACTATTTATATTTAGGTCCTTTTCAAGGTGAAGTTGCGTGTACGATTATTCCTTTAGGCAAAGGAGTATGCGGTTATAGCGCTTCTACTAAGCAAACTATTATCGTCCCAGACGTTAACTTGTTTGTAGGTCACATCGCTTGTTCAAGTCTTTCTAAAAGTGAAATTGTCACTCCGATTATTAAGGATAATGTGGTTGTCGGGGTTATTGATATCGATGCTCCGATATATGATCGCTTCAGTAATAGCGAAGCCAATCTATTAGAAGAGGTCGCAGACATATTAAAAGATTTATTCTAAAAAGTACTCTACTAATGAGACTTTTTTATTAACTCTACTCTCTTGTTATTTTTTAGGAGAGTTCCTTTATTTTGTGGTAGAAAAAAGAAACAAGACAGTTTCCTGACGCACAAAACTATTTGGCTTATCATTAAGTCAATTAGGAGGTAAGGACGATGTCTTATTACACTTTGGTTACTAAAATCCAAGTTCCGCCATACACGAGAAAACAAGAATTTTTTAACTCTATTAGTCATTTTCTTGGCTTGCCTTTAGCCTTATTTATATATTTCTTCGGGTTAGGTCATTACTTAACTAGCGAAATTAATTATTTTGCCTACATCGGTTTAACGATTTTTTCTTCCACAGTAGCGATGGTATATGGCTTTTCCGCAATTTATCACAATTTACCAGCGGATACGCTGAAAAAGAAGATTTTTCGTATCATTGATCATGCGGCGATATTTTTACTAATTGCTGGCACTTATACTCCAATTTGCTTTTATATGATTAGTCAAGGCAATAACGTTGGGCTACTGATGTTAGTAATTGAATTTGGCACAGCCATCATTGGTATTACCCTTAATGTATTATTGTTCCATAAAGCCTGGGTGAGAATCTCGTCACTATTTTTATACATCTTGATGGGATGGTTAGTGATGTTTGTCGGTGGTTTTTCATATTTAGACTTCTGGCCATTTGTCTTTATATTAACTGGTGGCATTATTTACACGATCGGGGCAATTAGTTATGCCATTGGTAAAAAGAAGTTATACTTCCACTGCATTTTCCACGTTTTTATTTTAGTGTCAACTATCGCACAGATGATTGGCGTATTATTACTCTTTGCTTAGTTCGCGCTTAATATGGTCGACAAATAAAGAAATAATATCAATATCACTTAATTTATAAAGCATTCTACAGCCGACTGGATCTTCGATTTCGTTAAAGAGATACTTTTCTCCAATTAAGAAAAGATCGATACCGATAAAGTCGGCTTTTAATTCCTGAGCAAGCATTTCTGCTTCTTTGATTAATTTTTCACTAGGATGATATAAAACGATATCGCCTCCTAAAGAGAAATTGTGTCTAAAATCTTTACTATTATGTCTAGCGACACTAGCGACATATTTTTGATTAACTAAATATATTCTTAAATCGCCATCATTAGAAATAAAGGGTTGGTAGATAAATTTCTTGTTTGGGTATTTAGCTAGCAATCTAAGGCGTTTGCTTTCGTCGTTAATTAAGAAAACTTCCTTTCCACCATGGCCATCAACGCTTTTCATGATGTAAGGGTAACTTAAATCATTAGGAATGACCTGGGTATCAATGCTTGGTAAACCAAGATGATTGAACAGTTTGCAAGAAATGTGTTTATCGTTAGCGATAAGATTAGTGGTCGGAGGATTAAACACTCTCGTATTCAAAGCGACAAGTTTTTCACTGATCGTATAATCGCGACCGCGATAAATCGCATAGTCAATTTGATGGGCGGCTAAATATTGTTCATAATCTTCTTCGTCTACGTAAATAAGAGAATAACCTTCGTCATTTAGTTTTTCTAAACAAAGGTCGATAAAGTAGCGATTTTTTTCGCTGTCTGCATGCTTATAAATAATAATTCCTTGTTTCATAAATTTTTAATAATGTACTGGCAAATGTAATCTGCTAAATCTACACCAGTCGCTTTTAAAGTAGAAGCAAACTGAGGATTAGAATTAACTTCGCAGATGATTGGTTCGTCGTGTTCGCCAAAAAGGACATCGACACCCGCAAAATCAAGTTTTAAGACTTTGGTCGCTTTTATCGCTAAGGCAAGATAATCGCTTCTTGGATCACAAGCAACGCCAGAACCACCAGAAGAAATGTTGCTTCTAAAGTCGTTTTTGTTTTCGCGATACATGCTGACGACGGCGTTATTACCAACGACATTAATTCTGACATCTCTTCCATAAGAAGAGGCGATGAATTCTTGTAATAAGAAGTCTTTATAGCCGATAAGATCGACTATCGCGTTGAGCTCAATTTCGTTTTTGGCTAAGTAAACTTGATCGCCAAACGACCCATAAGCTTCTTTAACAATTAAAGGGAAACCGATTTCGTTGATGACTTGTTGTAGGAAACTACGTTTGTTATAGTTTATGCCTTCAAATGTTTTAGGGGCAACGAATGTGCGTGGAATTTTAATTCCGTTTTCTTTTAGTTTTTGGTACATCAAGATTTTGTTATCGCTATAAGCGATTGCCTCCGCACTATTAAATAATCTAATGCCTTGATTTTCTAATGCATGGGCCAAATAGTAATCTTTGTCCCAAAAGATGACGAAATCAGGCTTCTTAGCGAGTTTAAAACCAACCTCAAGAGAAATATCTTCTGCGGTTTTAACACTTAAAATAACGCCCCTTTTTCTAAAAGAAAGTTCGAGCATTTGGTATAGATTTTGGAATTTTTCCAAATTCATAAATGTGTTGACGAGCAACCAACCTTTATACATTCCTATTTTTCCTTTACGTTCATTATTCTATATTAGATACACAAAGTGGTAAACTTTTTATGAAAAAATGTTAACATTATTCTATGAATATCCTCGATTATTTAGTTGCCTATCAAGACGTTTCCTTCAAGCAAAGCCCGTTTAATGAACTTGATGCCTTAGCGCTGACTGCTTTATCATATTTTCCTTTTGATAAGTTAGGAATGAAAAAAGATGTGCTCAGCACTAAAAATATGAAAAAACTTCTCGCTATTTATCAAATTCCAGAAGGAACGAGTGAAAGACATTATAACTATTATCGTATTTTAGTCACTTTATTAACGAGCAAACGTTATGCAAAGGCTAAGTATGGCTACTATCGTAAGGCAAGAGATAAAGCCGAAGAAAAACAATTTCAAGCCGTGACGATCATCTTACCAAAACTAGTCTTTCTTTCATTCGGTGGAACAGACGGCACTCTCACCGGTTGGAAAGAAGATTTCAATATGGCTTATTTAGAAATCGTTCCCGCGGAAGTAGAAGCAATTAAATATGCAGAAATGGTCGCAAAAAAGTTTTTTATTAGAAAATTTGTGTTTGGTGGCCATTCTAAAGGTGGACGCATTGCCGTCACCGCGGCTAAAAAGTTTTATAAAAAGAAAAAACTGGTTGGTATTTATGCTTTTGATGCTCCTAATTATCCAAGGAGCTTTTACGATGACACTTATCGTCTTATTTCCCCTAAAATTCATGCTTATGTGCCTCCAGAATCGATTATTGGTCGTTTGATGATTATGGATGAGGAAAAGACAATTATCGCTTCTGATAAGACGCTTTTATATCAGCACGATATTTTTAATTGGTTAATTGAAGATAACGCATTTATCAAAGAGCAACTTTATTCGGAACGTTCGACGAAAATTGTTGATTTTATCAACGAAGCCTTTCTTTCTTATGATACCCACTATAAACAAGTATTCGTCGATGCTTTGTTTAATATGCTTGAAAAACTATTAAATGAAAATTTACCTAACGATAATGAGTTTGTTTCTTATTTTAAAAACAAGTTTTCGATGATTGTCCAAAGTTGGAGAGATACCCCAAAAGAAGGTCGAGAAGCGATGCGAAAGATTTTATTTAGTATTGGTAAAGAATACTTAATGTATAAGCTCAAGAAGTAAAAAAACACTGGTTTGCCCAGCGTTTATTTTTCGAAATCTTCAATTGCTTTTAGGTAAGTGTCGTAATTATTTTCATTAACGATATCATCATGAATGGTGAGCAACACTTCTTTCATCAAATTTTCAAAATGTTCACCATCAACAGAAGTAATTCCGTCTTTTGGATAAAAAGCCAGCTTAATTGGAATTTTACCTCTTTTAAGTGGATAGGCGTAATCACCTTCTAAAAAGCAACCGTTAGTGTGGGCGATGAAAGTTTTTTCATCGGTTTCGCTATCTGGTGGCACCATTGATTCGCAGACGATTCCATATTTAATAGTTTTATACGATTTAACACAAATCTTTTCGATAAACATCTTGCCGTAACCATGATTTCGGTAAAAAGGTAAAATCATAAAGTAATCAAGAAAAAGAAAGTTTTTATCTTTGGGTAAAAAACCAAAGGCAAAGCCAAGTAAGATACCTTCTTGGTCTTTTAAAAGAATTAAGTCGTACTGTTGGGTGAGCATCAAAGCGACAATCTTTTCTTTTTTAATGATTAAGTTTGCTGGGAAAATTAGTTTAAGATATTCAATAATTTCGTTTAAGTCTTCTAAGTTACCGTGATGAATAACGATTTCAGAGTTAGCTTCGTAATTAGGAATATGGTCAATATATCCAGCGATGACTTCTGAAGTATGGGCGTAATCGGAATGAATCGTCGAAATTGCTTCTTTGATAAAAGCGCGAAGCATTTCTTTAGGCACGAAGTCTTTTCCGTCAACTGGTCGAAACATTAGGCTAAGTTGAATACTTTTCCCATTTTTATATGGCGAACGATACGGACAATACAATTCGCTTGCCCCAGATTTAAGATAAAACTTACGTCTTCTAATCCGATCGGAATTTTCATCTTTACTTTTACTAGATTCGATTTCAAAAAGTATGCCTTGAGGGTCACTACCTTTAATTTCTTTCATGAGGAGATTAAATATTCTCGTCCCATGTCCGCAGTTTTGGTATTCATCAAGAATGTGGATGTAGTCAACGAAAATAAAATTATTATCGGAATTAGAATAAACAATAGCGTAGCCAATAATTGTTTTATCGCACTCCTCTTGATGCGTAAAGCGCGCAGTGAAAAGACGATATTGACCTTTGATTAATAATTTAATCATTTGATTTTTGTCTTTTAATTCTTCGATTGGAAATTCTTCTCTTAAATACTTATTTATCATTAAGAAAGAATCGATATCCGTTTTTTGTTCGATTGTAATATCGTTTAAATAATTACGCACATAATCTTGGAACTCTTTTTTAAATGGGCCAGGATTTTTTGTAAACCAGCGATAATGCAGTTTATTTTCTTCAATGAGTACTGGCGACCAAGTGTGGAACAAATCGCGTTTACGTTTTTTCTTAGAATTAGATAGATCATAAATAGTCTCTAAAAAATTCCATACCATATAAGCATAGGCACAATATTTAAAATAAAAAGCGCGATCTTTTTCTAGAAAACTATCATAGTCACAAGTTTTTATCGGATCGCGCAATGAAGGGTTCTCCAAACCTTTTTCTAAAATATTGGCGTAAGCCTTATCAAAGACAACATAAGATTCTTTGCGATTAGAAATCAAAAAAATAATAATGGAAAGAAAGACTGCTGCAAGGGCAAAAACCGCGGATACTATCGAAACGATAGTATCAAATGTAAAACTGAAGGCGGCTAGAATCATAAAAATAAATTCACCTCTTTTTTGTTGAAACTTGTATTCATCATACTTCAACTATTGAAGAATAAAAGAGGTAAATTCAATAATTTATCAAAAACGATAAAAGTCTAATAAAATGACGGATTTAAAAGCCACGCGCGGCTAAATCTTCAACGATCATATTCCAAAAAGCGTATATCTTTTCCTTCTTCTTTTGAGTGACCATGAAGTCGATAATTTCTGAATGTGAGACTGATTCATTAAACGGATTACCTTTATATTGGCAAAACTGTGCCGATTCAGCACTGACGACGCCGTCGTTTTCTTTGTCTTTTTCTAGGTGATGAAAGAAAATAAAAGGGATGCCCATCACAAAGTCATCGCGACTCCTTTTTAGAGTTGTCGAATAGCTTTGACAGTAAACTTCGTTACACAATTTAAAAGTTTCTTCTTCAACGCTATTAATGGTGGCTAGTTGTTCACATAATTTATAGGCATTAGGTTTTTTATCACCTAAGATTTTAAACCATAAGTTAATCCAAAAAGCAGTAATCTTTAATAACCATTTTGGATATTTTAGAATTTTGCTCGCTATCGGACTACCTTTATGCGGTGTACAAAGTGTCGTTAAGGAGGCGATTTGCTCATACATCGCGTAATGTTCAATCATATATTTGGCATCAAGCCCCCCTTTGGAATGGGCAATGATGTTAACTTTATCGACATTATTTTCTTTTAGAACCTTTGCAACTTCCGCTTTTAAGATGTCCGCGTTAGTTTCCACGGCACCAAAACTATCGACGCGACTTTTATAAACGATATAGCCTTTTTCTTTAAGCATTTTATCAATACGACCAAAAGACTTAATTAGGCCAATGTCTTTAATTAAGAAACCGTGTACGAGAAGAATTGGATATTTTGTTGCCATAAAAATTAATCAAAGAAAGAGAAACAAAAGTTTCTTACATTTACATAATATTAAAAGCGTCATGCAATAACTAAGGCGAACGCAATATTTTTATGATGACAAAGTTGCGCTCATGTAAGATAGTTAAGCGATGTAATCAGTGCGAAACATAATATTAACAACTAGATTTTTTGTTTGGTCTATGTATTCGCGTTGTTGGTTACTTTTGTACAATTTAAAGCCGAGTTTTTCTTGGACGCGTTTAGATTGATTGTTATCGATAAAGTGACCACACAATATAAAATCGAGCTCGAGTTTTTTGAAGATATAGTCGATGACCGCTTGACAGCCTTCAACCATCAAACCTTGACCCCAATATTGTTTTGATAAAACAAAACCTAGCTCAATGCCTTTTAGCATGTCTAATTCAGGAAAATCGTTTTCTTTATATTGATCCAAACCAATTGAACCGATGACGATGTCTTGGAAGACAATCGCAAATGTTGATTGATTGGCGATAAAGATATCTAATATTTTTTTACTTTCTTCAATGTTATGGTGATGTGACCAACCCGCCATTTCACCAACTCCAGGCACCTTAGCGTACTGATAAAAGTTTTCTAAATCAGACAAAACAAATGGTCGTAATGTTAGGCGAGGAGTTTTTAAGCATACATTAGAAATGTTAATAGAGGCATTCATAGTAGTTATTCTTTATTAAATTTATTTAATAATTCAATCGCCGCTTCCATTTCGAGTGGTTTGCTAATTAAGTAACCTTGGATTAAATCGCAATCGTTATCGATTAAATATTGCATTTGCTTATCGTGTTCCACCCCTTCAGCGACCACTATTTGACCGAGTTTATGGGCCATATTAATAATATCACCTGTAATCGATTCTTCATTCGAAATGATCATTAATTTATCAATGAAGTATTTGTCAATTTTTAAGCTATCGACTTTCAAGTCGCGCTCACGAGCTAGGGAAGAATAGCCTGTCCCAAAGTCATCAATTGAAATTCTAATGCCATAAGTACGGAGCTGTAACAAAATGTTATTGATAAGATTTAAGTCGCTTGAAAATACGGATTCGGTTAATTCGAGGGTAATCTTGTTTGGAATAACACCCATTTCTTTAATTAAATTAATTAAATCGTTTGCGAAGTTATGAGCAAATATTTGTACGGCACTGACATTAACGGCCAGACGAATTTTTGTGTAACCTAAATCTTCTATCTTCTTTAAAAAGGTAAATGATTGTCTAAATATATTCCAACCGATTGGAATAATTAATTTGCTTTCTTCCGCTAACGGTATAAATTCAAGCGGCGAAACCACTCCAAGTTTTTCATGTCTTAAACGTGCTAACGCCTCAAAAGAAGTGACGCGTTTAGTTCTTAAGTTGAAGATTGGTTGAAACACCATATACAAAGACTCAGTGCCTCCTGAATCCGCCACCTCAGTTAGCAATTGTTTGACTAGTTCTTCGCGTACAACACGCGCTTCAAGCAATTCATCAAAAACACAAATTCCAATTTCGGTTTTGTCTAAATTGATAACATTACTAGAAGCCATTAAGGCGCGTTTAGATAAAGAATTGATATTCAGTGGTTCGTCGTTATTGATTTCTAAAATACCAATACCAGCGCCGAAGCGTTCAACTTTAAGTAAGTCGGTTAACTCCTCTTTTATTTTCAAGGAAAAATCAACGAGTTCTTGAACATTTTCATAACCCTTTATATAGTAAACCAGTCGGTTTTCATAAGACTTATATAACGTACAATTTTTAGAGGAATATTGATTTAAACGCTGCGCTACTTTTTTAAATAAATCAGCGGTATATAAGAAACCATAAGTCATACTTAACCGTTGGAATGTACTTAAGTTTACACTGATCAAAGCGCGTTTTGGTTTGTTAGCTTTCTTTTCATCAGCACGCATTCTATTGTGCAAACTACTAACATTTAATAAACCTGTATCTTCATCATGTTCAAAAGTGTATTGAAGCTTTAATTCCATCGTTTTTCTTTCAGAAATATCAAGCATCATACCTTCAAGAGCTTCGACCACTCCGAATTCGTTATAAATAGGTTGAGCGGTATCTAACACCCAACGTTTTTCGCCTTGAGCAGTGACAATTTCATATTCGTAACGGAAAGGTCGCTTGTTTTCAAGCGCTATTTCCCATTCATCTGCGACTTTTCGACGATATTCTGGAGCGATTAATTTTTTTAATGTTACTTCTTTTTTAACAACCAATCTTTCCATGGTGTAACCCGTTAAACTAAGGCAACCAGTTGAGACAAATTGCATTTGCCAATTGCCGTCACACAAAACGCGATAAGCCATACCAGGAAGATTAGATAGCAAAATCGATTTACTTCTTTCACTTTCACTTAATGAATCAGAAATCACTTTTTCATTAGTGATATCTCTTAACAAACAAAGATGTAATGGATTTTCGGAATTATTATCAAGAAAGTGGTTAATGGTCATATATGTCCAAACATAGCTGCCATCAGGTTTAAGAAATCTTTTAGTCAATGAATATCCTTCGATATCACCATTTTTGAATTTGTTAAACATCATGATATCGGCTTCTAGGTCGTCTGGATGAGTAATATCTGGCCAACTAATTTTTTCAAGTTCTTCACTACTTCTACCTAAAATCTTTTCAAACATCGGATTCATGTTGTTATCGCCAAATTTTGACTTAGAAACAAAGTGCTTGTCTTCGACAACAGCAATGCCAACTAAAGCTTGTTCAAAAATACTGCGATATAAAGTCGCGGTTAATTCATATTTATTTCGCATCGTTTTTGCATGGTAATAAAGATATAGCGAACGGAAGGAAATAATCACGAAGCAAAGAAATAAAAACGAAATAACAAAAACAGGAACCATGCCTCTAAGTAGGCGGAAATTCCACTCAGCGATATCAAAATCAAGTCTTAACAAGCCAACCACTTCACTCGACTCTGAGTTAATTATTGGAACAATGGCACTATTCCACTTCATTCCACGGTCTAATAAAGCAGTGACCATGACAACTTTTTTAGTTGTATAAGGAACGCTAAGTTTTTCTGGCGCAAAATCAAAAACCAAGCCAGGAGGGACAAAGTCGCGTGCTGCTAGCGGTAAATAGTCAAGTAAAAAGACGATTTCTCCGTCGACTTCTCTTAATAAATATGCAGCATCTAAATTTTGAGAAACCGTAACTAAATCGTTTAAATGACCTTTTAGTTCTTTGTATTCAGGTTTATCTAAATCGTTCTCGTTGCCTTCTAAAGCTTCGACTTCATAATAATGAATTTGTGAACCGATAGTTTCAGCGACCCGAAGAACTAAAGCTTGTTCGTTTTGATCGTGTCTAATCCAAGTGATTTGCCAATAAGTAACCGAAAGAATGGCGGTAAAAACAAGGGCAACGGCCATTAACAAGTAACGATGCTTGTAAATTAAATGGTCATCTTTTTCAGGCTTGTTTTTCCCTATCATAGCGCCTCCTAATTAGACTTGGTATAATGGATATTTGCTTTCCCTTTATATTGTGAGCGCTATAAACATAGTAATTACTGGATGCTAGACCGCTTTGGTAAAAGGATTAATACTTCAAACCGCAGTGAAATGCAGGTGCTTGCCTTTTTAGCAACTGGCTGCCCTATCACTGGCGTTTATATAACAATGAGCTTTGGTGAGGTATTGGTTTGTATCACTATAACTTACATTACAGCTTTGCGCAGTTGACTAACGATGAGTCAATAAATTATCTAGTGAGATAAAAATATTTTTGCGCTCACAACCTTCAAATGAAATATCACTGAATAAAAATTAGCATTTCTTAAAATAAATATCAATATACTCATTAATGGGGCAAAGATGGCGTTAACGTGAAACATCGTAAAAAGCAAGCAAATATGTATTATTTTGCTTCTTTTTCCATAAAAATAGCTTGCGAAAAAAGTTTAGAAAAACCCAAAGATTTATAAAGTTGGTTGGAAATTGGGTTTGCTTGATCAACATTTAATGACAAATACAAACCTTTTTCTAAAGTTTCATTTACGATATTGGCCACGACTTTTTTAGCAAGGTGGTTACCGCGATACTCTGGTCTAGTATAAACATAGGCAATGCGTTTATCTTCACTAGTTGATTCGCTCACGGCGGCCATAGCAACAATGTGATTATCTTTTTTAATAATGCGAAAATCATCAAGTTGATTGATAATTCTTTCTTTGTTTTCAGTCGGGGTCAAATGCACCTCTATAGCGAAAGTACGACATAGTTCTAATAGTTCATCAACATCATCCAGTGTTGGTTTACTAACACAACTATTTGAAGGATAAACACTTTGCTTGCAAATCATATAATCCATCGCTAGATGTTTATAGTAATGATAACCTCTTGCGTTTAGTTGATTGGTAATTATTTCTCCTAAAGGTAGGATACATAAAATATCTTTAATTACGTATTGTTGTTCTAATAAAAAATCAACCATATCATTAACTAAATCTTCATCTCCGTAAAACAAAGTGCTATAAGGGAGTTTGCGAAGCGCGACTAACTTTTTATTGTTTGTTTCTGCCATAATGGCGTATTCTTCTTTATTTGTTTCTGATAAAAGTTTCGCATCAAGACGAAAAAACACCTCGGTAAAAATGTTGGTTAAAAGGAAGTCTTTATTTTCTAAATAGAAATGTTCGCCTTTTTCATAAACTGTTATCATTGTATTTCCTTCTTATATTTATTGGTAATTATTATAACGCTCCTAAGAGCATAAAAAAAGTTTGGATAAATTCCAAACTATTCTTTTGCTAATAAATTAGTATTTTAGTTTTTTTCTTGACCACACAGTTAAGAAAGTTCAGCGGCCAGTTTATCAGCCGTAATCGCGCGATAAAAAGCATAACCACCGACAAAGTTATATGCATCGAAGCCATGTTGTTTTAATATGCGAGTGGCTAAATAACTCCGCAATCCACTTTGACACATGACGATAACTTTTTTGTCTTTTGGTAGCTCATTAATTTTTCTTCTTAAATTATCGAGTGGCAAATTAATAAATGCTTCCGCACTACCTCTTGCAAATTCAAATTCTGATCTAACATCTAAAAAAGTAACACTTCCATCTTTAGGCAAAGTCATTAACTCTTGATAATTAACTTGATTTACTTTACCAGTTAAAACGTTTTCAATAATAAAGCCGGCTATGTTGACTGGATCTTTTGGTAAGGAAAAAGGAGGGGCGTAGGCTAATTCTAAATCGGGTAAATCGGTCGCTTTTAATTTGGCTCTTATTGCTGTAGCGATGACGTCAATCCGTTTGTCCACTCCGTCCATGCCAAATATTTGTGCACCCAAAATATGGTGACTTTTTTTATCAAAGGTAATTTTCATTGTCATCGCTTTGCTGCCTGGATAATATCCCGCTTTTGAAATGGGGGAAAGTACGATGCTTTCAGCATTATATCCACCTCTTTTTGCCATGGTTTCATTTAAACCAGTCGCCGTAATTACTTTATCAAAGATTTTAATAATTGACGTGCCTTGCGAACCATTATAGTGAGCATCTAAGCCACAGATATTATCAGCGGCAATTCTACCTTGCTTATTTGCAGGTCCTGCTAAAGGAATAAGTGTCGGCTTGCCGGTAATATAATGTTTTACTTGTACAGCATCGCCAACAGCATAAATATCTTTAATTTCTGTTTCCATCTTGTCATTAACAACAATACTGCCCTTAATACCTTTATTAATACCTAGATTATTTACTAAAGTAGTATCAGGAATAACTCCAATAGCTAAAACAACCATATCAAAAGGCAAGACTTCAGATTCGGTTTTTACAATTAATTGATTAGCGCTTTTTTCAATGGCGCTGACTTCGGTTTTTAGTTTTATAGTGACGTTATGTTCTCTTAAAGTTGCGTGCACAAAAGCAGCCATATCTCTATCGAGTAAACTCAATAACTGCGCGCTCATTTCATATATGGTGATGTTTTTTCCAATATTAGCGAGATTTTCTGCTAGTTCAATACCAATGAAGCCACCACCTATAATCGCGATATTATTAACATTATGTGTATTGACGTATTGTTTAATCGCTAACGTATCTTCAACATTTCTAAGGGTAAAAACTTCAGGTAAGTCAACTCCTGGGATATTTGGCTTGATTGGTTTTGCACCAGTAGCAATGACAAGTTTATCGTAAGTTTGCTCGAACTCCTTATTGTTGGTGAGGTTTTTAACTTTGACGACTTTTCTGTCTGGATCAATTTTAATGACTTCATGCTTAACTTTGGCCCAAATATTATAGCGTCTTAATAGGCCGGCTGCGTCTTGTACACTAAGTTTTGCTTCATCGGTAATCACATCACCAATGTAGTAAGGTAGGCCACAGTTAGCATACGAGACATACCCTGATTTTTCATAAATAATAATTTCCGCTTCTTCATCAAGTCTTCTGATTCTTGTTGCGGCACTTGCTCCACCAGCAACTCCTCCGATAATGACTACTCTCATCTAACTACTACCTCCCCTGTATAATCGATAATCCCGCCGATATTTTTTGCATTCATATAACCAAGCCTATTTAATATTGCTACTGCCCTACTTGACCTAGCGCCACTATAACAGTAAACGAAAATAGTTGCGTCCTTATTAAAGTCTAATGATGCAGTTTCAAGTTTTTCGACTGGAATATTGACGCTATTAGGAATATGTCCACCGCGATATTCTTCCTTTGTTCTAACGTCTAATAACACTGCATTGGGAGTGGAATTAAATCTTTGCACTTCGCTATTAATGTT
>Ga0123334_1004574_pt1 | contig 13987 bp, 11 predicted proteins | sample BiotimSIPDNA_FD_89706 | JGI IMG/M metagenome (GOLD analysis project Ga0123334, IMG submission 89706) | Anaerobic biogas reactor microbial communites from Washington, USA - Biogas_R1 time_0 SIP DNA | ecosystem: Engineered > Bioreactor > Anaerobic > Unclassified | place: Washington, USA... | reverse complement strand
TAATTCCTGGACCCGCTTCAAAACCGGCCAAGAACGATAATCCCGGAAAAACAACTCTAAAATTTCCGGATGGCTATAGATCACCCAATCCCCGATCCGGAAATCGGTTTCCGGTATTAATGTCTGTTCGATTTGGGCCATATATCGATCCAAGATCTCTTTAAAAGCCATCGAAGATTTGAAAGTGATCATCTGCTTTTCCAATTCCATTTGGGCTTGTTCTGCCTCAGTGTTACCCCTTCCCAGGAATTCCGTCAATCGGTAGTTAGGATCCCGGACCTTTATTTTTTCACCGATCAAATCCAAAGCGAACTCCTCGAAGGTTGTCTGCCTAACCCGTTCCACGCCCAACTCCGGTAATACTTCGGAGATGTAGTTGAGGAAAAACCGGTTGGGAGCGATGATCATAAAGTTCTCCGGTTTAAAGGAACCTTCGTAATTATAGATTAAGTAAGCAATCCGGTGAAGGGCAATGGTGGTCTTGCCGCTCCCGGCCACGCCTTGAATGATCAGCGGCGTTTTTAGATCGGCCCGGATGATCCGGTTTTGTTCCGCCTGGATGGTTGAAACAATCTCCTTGAGCCGGTTATCGGCGCTAGCCCCCAAATGGGCCTGGAGAAATTGATCATTAGTAGTAATGTCGATGTCGAAGATCTCCCGTAGAGTACCCTCATCGATGGTAAACTGACGTTTCAAAGATAACTCACCGTTGATCTCGCCCTCCGGGCAAAGATACTTGGCCGGGCCCAATCTTTCCTCATAATAAAGGTTGGCTACCGGAGCCCGCCAATCGATGATTATTAACTCCTGGTCTTCCTCCCGGGCCAGGCACATTTTACCGATATACAATTTCTCCGACGCCGGTTTTCCCTTTTCCCAAAAGTCAATCCTAGCGAAGTACGGCTTATTACCAGCGTCTTGGAGGTTTTGTAATTTCAACTCCAAACCGCTTTGGAGAGCGGCGTTAACCATCAGGTCGATAAATTCCTGACTGGCTTCGGAATTGACGATTCTCCTGAATTTGGTGACTTCCCGATCCACATGGCTCTTCTTCCCGGTGGCGTTCTCCAAGGTTTTAGCTACATAACCAAGGGTATAGTCCAAGTGGTCCTTCTCTTCATGATAAGCTTGATGTTCTTCCGCTGGCATAATAAGCCTCCTTTGCTTATGATTTCGGATGGAACTTTATTTTACTCGAAAGTAATGAAAAAGCAAAGCTTAATATTAAATGACCTCTTCACAATTTCATTTGTGAAGAGGTTGTTCTTTTTTGTGGCATATTTTTATGCAATTTTCTTTTATCCAGCTCTTTAGCTTTCACAGATTGATAACCACAGCTCATGGAGGGCTTAAAATGGACCCCATAGGTTGGCGTAAATGGCCAAAAAATCCTTAGAACGTTCCCGGACCCTCCTTTATTCATCCCGATTCTTGAATGTCTTCGCCATCCTTGGCCTTTCAACTGGCAACCAAGCGAAGGCTCCCGTCGCCGACCGCTGTTTTTGCCTCCATGTCAAAAGAAGCGGCGGACTCCATCCATGGAGTCTGAACGAAAGCTACTAGTTTAAGACTTATTGTTAAATATCTAGTCTATCTGAAACCACCCGGAGGCAGGAGGCCGACGGCGCGGCTTGGAAACAGGAGGTTTCATAGTCGTCGGGGTTAAAGGACTCCCCCAGAGGCCGAAGACACGATGTCGGAGGCCAAATAGGCGTCGGTTTTATCGCTTGCAAAGGTTGATAACCACGGCCCATGGATGGCCGTGGATAAAGGGGTCCAGGGGATTCCCCTGGCCGGGGGGTTCAAAGGGGTTTCCGGCCAAACCCCTTTGTCCTAGACAGGGGACAGAAAAAATGGACCCAACCCGTTCCTAACTGGGCTAAAGTGTTAAACCAATTATTTGTCATTTTTGGAATCGCATTTCTGATTTTGTTTCGTAACCTGTTCGAGTTTACACATTATTATTGACACGACCACAAGTTTAAAATTCCGAACGAGTAAAAGCTCATTCTAAGGTACTAAAAGCTCCTTCCTAACAAGCAAAAGCTCCATAACCACCTCCCATACATATTATAATGGATCAAATAAGGCAGTTTTTAATATTTCTTGCTCTTTTAAAATTTGTCATAGATTCACCATCACATCCCCAAAAAACAAAGACCCCTTCAATAAGCAAGAGGCCTTTAAAAATAAGCTAATAAAAGATTTTATTTTACCCTTTTCACTTTTCCCTTCACCCTTTAAACTCAGGTTCCCATATCATAGCTGGCCAAATACTTCACTTGTTCCGGGGTTAACTTCTCCAGCTTCACATTCATACTGGTCAGTTTCAGCCTGGCAATCTCCTGATCGATGGTTTCCGGAACCGGATAAACTTTCTGCTCCAATTTCTTGGCGTTCTTATACATATATTCCGCAGCCAAGGCTTGGTTGGCAAAGCTCATATCCATCACCACTGCCGGATGGCCTTCAGCCGAAGCCAAATTGACCAAACGACCCTCAGCCAACAATCTGATTCTGCGGCCATCTTCCAAAATGTACTCCTCCACATTATCCCTGGCCTGACGTTTCTCTTTGGACATACTTGCCAAGGCCGGGATCTTGATCTCCACATCAAAATGGCCGGAGTTACAAACAATAGCCCCATCCTTCATCACCTTAAAATGCCGTTCATCAATGACACTGGTATTTCCGGTGACAGTCACAAAGATATCGCCGATCTTAGCGGCCTCATCCATATCCATCACCCGGAACCCGTCCATTACCGCTTCCAACCCTTTTAAAGGATCGATCTCCGTTACCACCACATTGGCGCCCATGCCCCTGGCCCTCATAGCAAGTCCTCTGCCGCACCAACCGTATCCGGCTACTACAAAGGTGGTCCCGGCGATCAGGAAATTGGTGGCCCGCTGGATACCGTCAATGGTCGATTGGCCGGTACCATAACGGTTGTCAAACATATGCTTGGTTAAAGCGTCATTAACCGCAATAATCGGATATTTTAAAACACCCTGCTTCTCCATGGCCTTCAATCGAATTACTCCGGTAGTGGTCTCCTCAGTCCCTCCGATCACACCGGAGATTAACTCAGTACGCTTAGTATGCAAGGTATTGACAACATCCGCGCCGTCATCCATAGTAATCTGAGGTTTAGTATCAAGGACCTGATTGATATGACGGTAATAAACTTCGTCATCTTCACCCCGAATCGCGTAAGTATCGATTCCATAAACCAAATTTAAAGCGGCGGCAACCGAATCCTGAGTCGAAAGAGGATTGGAGGCGCAGAGAGCAACTTCCGCCCCGCCCGCTTTTAAAGTCCGCATCAGGTTCGCGGTTTCAGTGGTAACGTGCAAACAAGCTCCAATCCTTACACCTTTAAGGGGTTTCTCTTTCTCCCATCTGCTTCGAATCGACGCCAAAACCGGCATACTGGCGTCAGCCCATTCGATCCGTCTTTGCCCTTCCTGAGACAAGGATGCATTCTTGTAATCGCCTGACATATCATCACTCCAATTGTTTATAGTCTTGCTTATTAAATGAGAATGGTTCTGTTTGTAATGAACATCCTAAATAGGCAGCTCAGATCAACTATTATTAAAAACAGATACAATCTAGGTTAGACACCAAATCTTGTATTAAAACAAACCTTATTATACCATACTTAACGGCAATATACTACCTAGGCGGCCTTCCCCATGAACCACCGGCTGAATATAGCCACCGGTTCACTTTGGATCAACCGAATTCTATTTTTCAGCTCCGGTTTAACATTCCCGCCAAGGTCAATTAGATATTCAATACATGCATCCCGCTGAAATATCGAAGTATCATAACGTTCGATAGCATTCTCAAATGCCCGGTAACCATCCCCGCCAATGGCCAGAAATGAATTGGTCGCTACCTTATATACTCTCTCCGGATCAATAGGTTCACCGTTAATCAGGATATCCTGGCATTTACCGGTTGTGGTGTCTATCGCAAAACTGACTCCCTCCGAAACCTGGGGGAAAGAGCCTTTACCGGGAGTAGTGGCGAGAAAGTCGAACAAAGCAAGCAGGTCGGAACCTTTGATGCTCACTACCACCACTGAATTATCAAAGGGCAGGATCTCGTAAATGGTTTTTTTAGTAATAGCGCCCCCCGGTAAATCAGCCCGGATGCCTCCCCCGTTTTGGATCGCAAAGTCGGTATTCAAATTCTTGGTTTGCCATAACATGGAGTCAGCTACCAGATTTCCCAAGGCTGTTTCTTCTTTTCTCACCTTACTTTGGGAGAAGAGAGTTTCGGCAGTGCCGATCACTTCGGAGAGTATCCCATCGACCTTTGCCGCGTAAGGGTTTAAAAGGTCTAACAATCTTTGGTCTTCTTTGATCTCAACGCCCCTAAACCTCAATTCAGAGCTGCCATCCGGTTGCTTGACTTTTTCTTTCAGATTTACCGGGATTAACTCCCATTTAAAACCGGTAACCTTTTTATTCTCAATTGTCATTACCCCTTGGCCAAGGTACATTCCCCAGCATTTAGCTTGGACAATCGGAGTATCATTGATATAAAGGGGTTCGGTTAAATAGGTATGAGAATGACCGTCCACAATCAGATCGATTCCAGGTACCATCTTAGCCAACCGTCGCGAACCGGTTTCAGCGGTAGAGTCGATCCCCAGATGGACTAAGGCGATGACCAGATCCGCCTTTTTGCGGAGCTTCGGCACTAGGGTTTGAGCAGTTTTTACTTCATCTTCAAAGATCAGATCCTGAATATTGGCCGGGTTTGCAACATATTCGGAAGTTTTGGTAGTCAACCCAAAAATGGCCACTTTGAAACCTTTGAATTTCTTAATAATATAGGGTTTAGCAATCTTCTTTCCGGATTTAGCTTTAACATTGGCCGCCAAAAATGGAAACTCCGCCGCTTTCTTTTGATTGGCCAACACTTCGGGAGAATTGTCGAATTCATGATTACCCAAAGTCACCGCATCGTAACCAAGATAATTATAACCTAATAGATCCGGTTCAGCTTTGAAAAAATTCGACTCCGGACGGCCGGTATTAAAATCGCCGGCGTCAAGCAACAACACATTTTGATATTGGCTACGGATTTGTTGGACTAAAGTAGCCCGGGCCGGTAAACCGCCAACATCAGGAGCGGGGTTCTCAAAAAATTTCAACGGATGTCCATGAGTATCATTAGTATGTAAGATAACTAACTCCGTTGGTTGCGAAGCCGCAGCCCCCACCTGAGCAAATGCCATAATTAGCACCAACAACATCAGTAAATAAATAGCGTCGGGCCTGCCAAACTTAACCTTACAATTAAATAGCCTCATTTGACCGCCTCCCATCACAAACTTGACTATATCTCCGCCGCGGGTTAAAACCACACGGCTGGGTATAAAAACCTTCTAAATCCCATCCGGGATCGGCTACCCTTCGCTATTCGACTTCGAAGCACCACCGAGCCCGGTGAAACCTGTCTTCTGTCTTCTGTCTTATATCCCCTGTCTCCTGCCCTTCTACAACAGCCCCAAATCCTTCACTACTTCCCGCATGACTTCGGTTTCTTTTTCGGAAGCCTCAACCAAAGGCAATCGTAAACCGCCAACTTTTAAACCTAACAAATTACAAGCGGTTTTCACCATAATCGGGTTGGTATTGATAAATAAAGCCCTGAAAAGCGGCCCCAAACTGGCGTTGATTTCAGCTGCTTTTCCTAATTCACCCCGTTCATAAGCGGAAACCATTTCATTAATTTTCCGACCGGCAATATGCCCGGCCACGCTGATCACCCCAACCCCGCCCACGCTCATTACGGGTAAAGTCAAAGCGTCATCGCCGCTATAAATCAGAAAATCGGAAGGGGTTTTTTCAAAAACCTCGCTCACCTGCGCCAAATTACCGGATGATTCCTTGACCCCGACAATATTTTCGATCTCCGCCAGCCTTACCATAGTATCGACACTGATATTCACACCGGTCCGGCTGGGGATATTATAGATTATCGCCGGTAAAGAAGTAGCCCCGGCTATCTCCTTAAAATGACGGTATAGACCTTCCTGAGAAGGCTTATTGTAATAAGGAGCCACTAGTAAAAGACCATCTACACCCGTCTTTTCAGCCTCCTTAGTCAGCTCGATACTTTCGGCGGTGTTATAAGAGCCAGTCCCCGCAATTACCGTACCTTTGCCTCCGATCGCTTCCACCACCGCCCGGAAAAGATTCAGTTTTTCCTTCTTGGACAGGGTTGGCGATTCTCCAGTGGTACCGGAGACAATTACCCCGTCGGAACCGGATTCGATTAAGCGGACTACTAGCTCCTGGGTCCGTTGGAAATCGACTTCTAAATCCTGATTAAAAGGCGTTACCATCGCCGTCAATACTTTACCGAATTTAACCACCATAATCCTCCCCTTCTATGCCAACTCAAATTCCTCGTGCAAAGCCTGTAAAGCATTGCACATTTCCTCCCGTTTCACCAGGCAAGCGATGTTGGTATGAGAATCGGTGGAATGGTAAATCGAAATGCCGGCTTGTTGTAAGCCTCTAACCATCCGGGCCATTACTCCCGGAACTCCCCGCATACCCGAACCAACGATTGCCACCTTCGCAAATCCTTTTTCAGCTGAAATTTGAGGACTTAGCTCGGCTAAAACATCCTTAGCCCGATCCGCCAAATCCTCCGTTAAAATAAAGCTAATTTGATATGGAGAAACTTGAATCATATCAACACTAAAGCCTGACTTGGCCATTAGCTGAAAGACTTCCAACACTTGCCCGTTTATATTCAAATCTTCATCAGATTGGATAACAATCAGCGCCATATCCGAAATATAAGCCAGCCCGGTAACGACTTTATCGCCGCGGATCTCAACCTGACCGATGTTATTGACGTCACAGATTAAAGTTCCTAAATTATCGGAAAAAGTCGATCTGATCCGAAGCGGAACCCGGCCTTCCATGGCAATCTCCACTGCCCGTGGATGGACGACTTTCGCTCCCAAATGGGCCATTTCACAAACTTCGTTATAAGTCATCTCCGCCAAAGGCTTGGCTCGAGGGACAAGACGAGGATCAGCAGTCATTACTCCATCCACGTCAGTATAGATTTCAATAACATCAGCCTTAAGGGCCACACCTAAGGCCGCCCCAGTAGTATCGCTACCTCCCCGTCCTAAGGTGGTGACTTCGCCTTCATTGGTTATCCCTTGAAATCCGGCCACTACGGCTACTTTGCCTTCTTCCAAACACCGTCGCAGATTATCCGGTTTAATCTCTACAATCCTGGCGTTATTAAAGTTATGATTAGTGATGATGCCGGCCTGCCCACCGGTAAATGCCTGAGCATCGATTCCATTGGCTTTGAGAGTTTGGACTGTAACCACAGTTGCGATATTTTCGCCGCAAGACATGAGTAGATCCAACTCTCTGGGCTTGACATGTTTTAACACCCCTCGGGCCAATCCGATTAGGGTATCGGTAGCATATGGGTCGCCGGCCCGTCCCATCGCCGAAACAACCACCACCACTCCCAAGCCTTGGTTCAGGGCCTCCCTCACTTTTTTAACTACTTGTTCTCTTCCTTCCGGTTTCGCAACCGAGGTTCCTCCGAATTTCTGAACGATGACATGCATTGATTATGACCCCACTTTATTAAGTATCCAGTTGTCCAATATCTAAATTTAGCCGTTAGCTATTGGTTATTGGCTTTTTGCCTAGCCAATAACCAATAACTGGTTGGCAAGAGCTAAACCGTAACTAACAACGGTTGAATTTGACGGTTTTGGAGCGCTTCTAAAATTGTCTCCGGTAACAAGTTCATCTTCGCAATCAAAGAAGCTTGTTTTGTCTGAGGGGCGTCTTGACCGAAAGGAACAAAGAAAATGTTTCTCCGGTTAAGTAACAACCCTAGATTTCTAGCATTAGCGCTCAGTCCATCATTAGTGGAAATTGCAATGACCACCGGACGATTATTACGTAGTTCCGATTTACAAGCCAGTAAAACACTGCTGTCGGTTACCCCCAAACTCAACTTAGCCAAGGTATTTCCGGTGCAAGGGGCAACTACCATTATATCCAGAAGCTTCTTCGGTCCGATCGGCTCAACATCTGCCGATGAAACCAAAGGGTTTTCTCCAGTAATCACAACTATTTTTTGGCGTAACTCTTCGGCTTTACCATACCTAGTATCATTACTAACTACAGTTTGAGAAAGAATCGGTATTACTTGCGCTCCTTCATCTTTTAAAAGCCGCATCAAAGGGAGTACTTGGTCAATAGTACAATGAGAACCGGTGAGGGCAAAACCGATCTTAAGATTGGCAAACCTCATTTACCGCCACCCCCGTTCCAAAAATCAGTGATTAGTTGGGGGATGACTGAGGCCAATATTTTAGCGGCGGTTTTTGGAGCAACTTTTCCAGGAAGCCCCGGCGCCAAGATCGCTTTTAGCTTAAGCCTTTTGGCAGCCTCAAAATCAGTCCCTCCCGGTGGCGATGCCAAATCAATAATCAAGGCCTCCGGAGACGCTTTAGCCAATTCCGGCTCAGTCAACACCAGGGCTGGGACCGTATTCACGATTATATCGGCCGAGTTTAAAACCTCCGGTAAATCCTTTTGAAAAACCGCCTCGAGACCGAGTTCAATGGCGCGGTCCAGTAATGCTTGACGCCGGACGGTAATGATTACCCGAGCGCCTAAAGACTTGAAAGCCAAGGCAGTAGCCATTCCAACCCTACCGAAACCGCAAACTATGACAGTGCTGCCATTGATCGTAATCGGCAGCTCTTCCATGCCAATCTGGACTGCGCCTTCGGCAGTAGGAATCGAGTTCGGGATCGCAATTCGATCGTCCTCGGCGTACTGTATAACCCTAATTCCCATTTCTTCCGATCGTTTTAGCCATTTTTCAGTAAACTGACCGGTGACGATTAAAGTATTTTCTTTTAATCCAGGAAAGTGGCTTCCAAAATCAATCAATTGATCGGCTTGATAACCACGGACCATCCCGGCATCATTCATCCCGCTGATCGGCAGAACGACTACTTTAGGATCAACCAATGCTTTAGATAAATCCGTAACTGAATCCACCGAATCCGGCAATTTTTCAGACGGATGACCGAAAATATTGACCTTTTTATAAAGAGCGCTTAATGTGTGCGCAACTTCAATCTGACGGGCATCTCCTCCGATTACCAAGACATGATCAGGATAAGCTCGCTTCAATATCTTCTCCTCCTTCCAAGGGAAAAACGTGGGATAATGTAGTATATTCCAAGTTGGAATCGGAGGTGAAGCATCTCAATTTATCTAATCCTTAAATAAAAAATGATCCAAACCATAAGTTAAACCTTGATTTTCGATTACTTTTTTAATTCCCAAAATCACACCCGGCATGAATGATTCTCGGCTTAAGGAATCATGTCTAATAGTTAAAGTCTGACCCTCGCTTCCAAAAATCACTTCCTGGTGGGCTATTAATCCGGGGAGCCGGACGCTATGTAGCCGAATGCCGTCTATCTCACCACCACGGGCGCCTTTAATTTTTTCTTCCCCGATCTCAGGATGACTAGGTCCAACCCGATTAGCCAAAATCATCTCCGCAGTTTTAATCGAAGTCCCGGATGGTGCGTCCAATTTTTGATCATGATGCAACTCGATGATCTCCACTTGAGAAAAATACTGGGCGGAAATAGCCGCGCAGCGCATCATTAGTAAAGCGCCGATGGCAAAATTAGGCGCTACCAACGCATTGGTTTGGTAATTGTCACAAAGTTCTTCTATTTCTCGAAGATCAGCGGGTGAAATCCCGGTTGTGCCGACGACTACGTGTACTCCGGCTTTCAATCCGGTTCGGAGGTTCTCCATTACCAGTGCCGGTGTTGTAAAGTCCACCATCACCTGGGGCTTGTCCTTAACTATCCTTTCGTTTAAATCGTCACCAATCGTAACTCCTAACGTTTCCAAACCGGCAATAATACCGATATCTTTGCCTACATTTATTTTATCTACCGCGGCAACCAGTTGCAGCCCCTCGTCTTTTACCACCGCTTTAATTACTTCCCTACCCATCCGGCCGCAAGCGCCCGATACCAAAACCTTGATGCGTTCCAATTAATCCACTCCTATCTTTATATCCGGTACGCGTAACGCGTAACTTATTTAAATTAATAAAAAAAGGGTTGGCGCTTACCAACCCGGGGAATCTAATAAGATTCATAACGGTTGTGGTAAGATAGCTCTTCACCCGATGGGTGACAGTACTGAGACTCTTAATCACAGTACCAGCCGGAAAATGGCCTTTTCCAACTTCGGCGAAGCATCCTTTCCTCCCGTTTCACCAGCCTGGCCAACCTCCACGGGCATACTATTATGATTCGCGCCTCTACTCTACCCCATAATAAATAATCAATTCATTATCAGTAGTTAAATGTGCAATTAATCAACATTTCCCTCTAACATCCATATCATTTTCCTATAAAAAACAGGTTCTGTCAAGGAGCAATTTTAAAAACTCCTAGACCGAAAAGTCTCCTCCTCAATCGATGGCTTTCTTTTCAAAAATGATTAATTCGTCGCTAATCTTGTGAATCTGCCGCCAGGGAATGGTATGTGACTCTTTCTCTTTACCGCCCCAACCATATTTAATAAGAACTAACGCCTCCACCATGCCGGAAGTTGTATTCACTAACAGCTCGCTTTTTCGAATCACACCCAACCGCTCTCCGGTATTGATTTCGATTACTTCTTTCCCTTCAAGCTCACTGCCGCGCATCTTGCTCCCTCCATCTTCGCGCCTCTCTTAGATGATATGCGCCGACAGGTTCCTTTAGAGCAAGAAATTTGCCCCCTCTAGTTTTATTGGGCAAAATAAGTAATTAGCTGAAACCGCTAATGAACACTAATGACGCGAATATTACCTTTTGTTTATAAAAGATTTATTAGCGTTAATCCGCGTCTATTCGTGGTTAAGGTAGGCAATTTGAATTATTATATTTTAAAAATCGATATTTAAGACCATTGCTACTCTTCATCTCGCTCATCGATGTTAATTCCCAAGTTTGGGCCTGATCCAGGTTAATGAAGTATTTATCGGCGGTATATTTATTTTCAATTTTTGTGACTAAGGCTTCGGAACAATAGGGTAAAAGCTGAGTATATACCGATTCTCCTCCGATTACAAACAGATCGTCGGAAGGATACTTTTTCAATTCGGCGAATAGTTCGGCTAGGGACCGGCAGATTATGACTTGATCGTTGCTAAAACTCTCATTCTTACTTAATACAATATTAACTCGGTCCTTCAAAGGTTCTTTATTGGGCAATGATTCAAAGGTTTCCCTGCCCATCACTACTACTTTACCGATTGTGGTCCTTTTGAAAAACCGCTGATCTTCCGGGATTCTCTCCAGCAACTTGCCCCGATAACCAATGCCCCAATTCAAATCTACAGCGACAATAGCTTTCATATTGGCTCCTTTTAAATCGCAACCGGAATTTTTTTAATCTGCGGGCCGCTTTGATAACCTTCCAGTTTAAAATCATCAACTTTAAAATCGTAAAAATCTTTCACATCCTGGTTAATCAATAATTTAGGCGCTGGATACGATGTCCTTTGGATCAAATCTTCGATTAACGGCAGATGTCGATCATAAATATGAGCGTCAGCGATTACATGGACTAGTTCTCCTGCTTCCAAACCGCTTACTTGGGCGAAGATCTGGACTAAAATCGCATATTGACATATATTCCAATTATTCGCCACCAAAATATCCTGGGAACGCTGATTCAAGATTGCGTTGAGCTTCTTCCCGGCAACGTTAAAAGTCATACTATAAGCGCAAGGGTACAAGTTCATCTCATGCAAATCATTGTGATTATACAAGTTTACAATAATCCGACGGCTATAAGGGTTATGTTTCAAGTCATATAATGCCCTGTCAACCTGGTCAAACTCCCCTTCGGGATATTTATGTTTAATTCGTAATTGATAACCGTAAGCTTTCCCAATAGAACCGTCTTGATCCGCCCAACTGTCCCAAATATGACTGTTAAGATCCTTAATGTTATTGGATTTCTTTTGCCAAATCCAAAATATCTCATCGATTGCCGCTTTCAAGTTGGTCGGTCTTAGGGTAAGAATGGGAAACTCTTCGGAAAGATTGTAGCGGTTGACAATGCCGAACTTCTTTATAGTATGCGCCGGTGTTCCATCCTCCCATTTGGCCCGAACCTTTTCTCCTTGAGAAGAAATCCCGTTTTTTAAGATGTCTTTACACATAGTAATAAAGACTTTATCGGCTACACTCATCTAATACACCTCGCTCATTCCCTATTTCAATCTTAAGTTCTGCTCCCTAGCTACTTTTCCTTTAATTATCCAAGTAATTAACTCAACTTTCCCATCATCAAATAATTTGCAAAGCTAACAGCTTTTATTGGTTGGGAACATAACAAAACCCGGCTTAACTAAATAAACTAGATTAGAGTAGCTTAAGGAGGTCGGGGAGTTTTGAGACGAGCATTGGTTCTAGCCGGCGGCGGTTCCAAAGGCGCTTTTGAAGTCGGCGCCATCGATTATTTAGTTCGGGAGAAGGGACTCGACTTTGATATCTACTTAGGGACTAGTGTCGGCGCTTTAAATGTCGGGATTCTCAGCCAATCCCAAAGCTATCATCAACTTTGCCGGCAAGTGCAAGTCTTAAAAAAACTTTGGTTGGGAATCAAGGGGTCAAACTCGATTTATCATAAGAACCTCTTTGGAATATTCAGTCTTCTTTTTAAAAACTCGCTATACAACCCCGACGGGCTAAAAAAACTGATCGAGGAGAATATCGACCCGGAACGCCTCTTTAAAAAAACAGCCCGAGTCCTAAAAGTTGCTACCGTCGCCGAAGAGACCGGAGAACTCCTTTATGCCGACAACCGTTCCCCGGAGTTGCGGAAAGATTTTTTATCCTATATTTTAGCCAGCGCTAGTATTCCTATGTTTTTTCCCCCAGTAAAAATCAACGGCAAACATTGGTACGACGGCGGACTCCGGGATATGACTCCATTAGGTTCAGTCTTCCGGGAACGGCCGGATGAAATTGTAATCATCCTTACCTTTCCAATCAATCAAAACCTAGCTCCGGTCTTGTCCACTTCTAAACACCAGGGCGCTTTGGGGGTTATTCTCCGCGCTTTAGAAATAATGAGTAATGAAATCAGCGCTAATGATCTCCAACTTGCCAATGCAATCAATAATAACCATCATTATCTCTTCGGAAGGCGTTGTGTGCCGCTAAGGATCATTACCCCCGACCATTCTCTTACCGGGGGTAACGTTCTGGAATTCAAACCCGAATCGATCCGTAATAATATGGAGCTCGGTTTTTTAGCAGCCCAAAAACCAATCTTTCTTTGTAAAAAGTACCTCCAAGCAAATATAAATCAAAGATAACACTAAGCCTAAAGGAAAAACTTTTACCTTCTCCAAAAACTGGGCGAAAACATAACTAACATTGTAAAAATCTCCAATCTTCCGGTTAACATCAAAAAGCTCAAGGTCCATTTGGCCACTGGGCTTAAAAAACCATAGTTACTCAAAGGACCAACTCCAGCCAGACCCGGGCCGATATTGCCCAAGGTAGCGGCGGAAGCGCTGAACGAAGTGACTAGATCCAAACCGGTGGTGGTTAGTACTACCCCCCCAAAAACAAACAGCAAAATATAGATAAAGAAGTACGCTAAAATTTCATGGACTACCGAATCCTGGATATGCATCTCCCCCAGTTTGGCTTGGATCATCAACCGGGGTCTGGCAACTCGCATGATTTGTTTTTTCATATATTTAAATAATAACATAACCCGAGCCACTTTAAGGGCCCCGGCGGTTGAACCGGCGCAAGCGCCGATAAACATTAGGATAAACAAAACAGCTTGAGCGAAAGAAGGCCAAAGGGCAAAATCCTCACTGGAAAAACCGGTGGTGGTACAGATCGATACCACCT
>Ga0123334_1004570_pt1 | contig 13994 bp, 11 predicted proteins | sample BiotimSIPDNA_FD_89706 | JGI IMG/M metagenome (GOLD analysis project Ga0123334, IMG submission 89706) | Anaerobic biogas reactor microbial communites from Washington, USA - Biogas_R1 time_0 SIP DNA | ecosystem: Engineered > Bioreactor > Anaerobic > Unclassified | place: Washington, USA... | reverse complement strand
GATTACAGGCTCCAGAGGGGTGCTGTGGGTCACGCGGTGCACGGCGTGCATGCTTGCGGATGTCGCGCCGGTCGTGATGTACCGCGACGGCAAGCTCACCGAATTCTGGGATGTGAAGCACGACTGGGCGGATTCGTTTGAAGCTTCCACGCGCGATTTCATTGATGCGGTCAAAAATGACCGTGAGCCCGTTTTAAGCGGTGAACAGGGCAAAAAGGTTTTAAAGTTTGCACTGGCCGCAATTGACTCTTCCAATAAAAAAGCTGAAGTCTATATCGATCAGTATCTGGATAAACCGCTTGCAAAGAAACGCGGCTTTATTATGAATATGCTTATGCGGAGGAAACAGGGATGAACGCAGCGGCAACGATGGCGGCAGCCGCACAAATCAGAAAACTGACGATCAGCGCGATGGCGGCGGCCGGGTACGGGCACATCGGCGGCAGTATGTCAATCTGTGATGTACTGGCTGTGCTGTATACCGATATTCTGAATGTTGACCCGAAGGACAGCAAAAAGCCGGACCGTGACTGGATGGTGTTATCCAAAGGCCACTGCGGGCCCGCGCTGTATGCAGCGCTTGCGTACAGGGGTTTTATAGACGCGGAAGAACTCAAAACATTGAATGCGAACGGCACGAACTTGCCGAGCCATTGCGACAGGCTTAAAACAAACGGCATTGATTTCAGCACAGGCTCCCTCGGACAGGGACTGTCGCTGGCTGCAGGCGCGGCTATGGGAAACAGGCTGCAGGGAATAGAGAGCACAGTATATGCGATTGTCGGCGACGGAGAGCTGCAGGAGGGGCAGAACTGGGAAGCCATACAGTTTATCGCCCACAGGCAGCTTGATAACCTGGTGCTGATTGTCGATGACAACAAGCGCCAGCTGGATGGATATACCAGGGATATCTGCAAACCGTTCAGCCTGAAAGATAAATTCCGGTCCTTCGGATTTACCGTATTTGAGGCCGGCGGGCATGATGTGCGGCAGATTTATGATGCGCTTGTCAAGGCGAAAAATACCGGAAGCGCCGAGGCCGTCATACTTTCCACCGAGAAAGGGCATGGCTGTTCTTTTGCGGAAATCGAGGGCTTTAACCATTATATGGTCATCACGGATGAGATGGCCGAGGCTGCAACTGCGGAAATCGACGCAAGGTTGAAAAAGAGCTATGAATGTATTGATTGATTCACCCCGGCTGGATGACAGGGAGATGCGTGCCGCATACTGCGATGCGCTGATTGCGGTAGCCGCCCGAAATCCTAAAATCGTAGCGGTAGATGCCGATGTACAGTATTCGATGGGCACGAAGCGGTTTTATGAAACATACCCTGAGCGCGGCGTCAACTGCGGAATCATGGAAGCACATGCGGTGGGTATGTGCGCCGGCATGTCAGCCACAGGCCTTGTACCATTTTTCCATGCGTTCGGCACCTTTGCGACGCGCCGCGCATTCGACCAGGTATTCCTGTCCTGCGCGTACCAAAAGCTCAATGTCAAAATCATTGGAGGCGACGCAGGCGTGACGGCCACTGCAAACGGCGGCAGCCATATGCCGTTTGAGGATATCGGCATTATGCGCACCATACCGGGCATCACGATCATTGAGCCGGCTGATGCGATGATGTATCAGACGGCCGTACGCCATATGGCCGATACATACGGCGTATTCTATATGCGCTCCTGCCGCAGGAAGGTCATGCGCATCTATTCCGACAATGCGGAATTTACGATCGGTAAGTCGAACCTGTTGTCGGGAGGCGGCGACATCGCCATCATCGCCTGCGGCATCATGATCTATGAAGCGCTTCTGGCAAGGCAAATGCTTGCAAAACAAGGAATCGCTGCAACCGTTATCGACATGCACACCATAAAGCCGATCGACAGGGATGCGGTCGTTGACGCCGCACGCAGGTGCAAGGCTGTTGTAACCGCGGAAAATCACAATGCCATAGGCGGCCTTGGCAGCGCGGTTGCCGAGGTGCTCTCCGAGCACAGTCCGGTACCGATGGAGCGCGTTGCGGTCTTTGAAAGCTTCGGCGAGGTCGGAACGCAGGAATATTTACAGCAGCGGTTCCATTTAACGGCAAGCGATATTGCCGGCAAAGCAATCAAATGCATCAGGAGGAAATACACATGAGGATCGCAGTGGTCAGTGAAGTATCCGCAAGGGACAAGAATCCGTATATTCTGAATGCGCTTGAGCCTGTTGACGCCGAGATATATAATATAGGCATGAGCAGCGCGACCGGCGGTCCGGAGCTCACCTATATCCATACAGGGCTCATGGCGGCTGCAGTGCTTGCCACCGGCGCTGCGGATTTTGTGATCGGGGGCTGCGGAACAGGCCAGGGCTTCATGCTGTCAGCCATGCAATACCCGGGCGTCTGCTGTGGACTTGTCACGGAGCCGCTTGATGCATGGCTGTTTGCCAGAATTAACGGCGGCAACTGCATATCACTGGCATTGAACAAGGGTTTCGGCTGGGCGGGGGACATCAATCTCAAGTACATATTTGAAAAACTGTTTAGCGACGGTTTCGGCGCTGGGTACCCGGAGCACCGCAGTGAGAGCCAGCAGGAAAGCCGCAAAATCTTATCGGGCATAAACGGCTTGACGCACAGGGATATGGAGAGTATTGTAAAATCATTGGACAGGCAGATCATTCATACCGCATTCGGCCATAATGCGTTTTCGGATTTTATAAAAGAGTTTTCCCGGGAATGTACGCTAAAGGATCTCATTTTGGAGCAGCATAATGAGTAAATCTTTGGAAACCGGCATTGAAGCACTGCTTTTTTTATCCACACGTAAAAGCGTCGGCGTTACGGAGCTCGCCGATGCGCTAGACATCAACAAGAGCACGGCATTCCGCATACTGAATACTTTTTTAAAAGCCAACATGGTCGAAAAGAACAGTGAAACACTTAAATATAAGCTTGGCCCCGCCATACTGCAGCTATCCGAACAGTATTATAAGAACTTCAGCATCATTGCCGTCGCCAAGCCGCTGATGGAGCAGCTTGCCGGTGAAATACGCGAATCCGTGCATCTATGCGTCCTTGCCAACAACAGCGCCGTGATCATTGAGCAGGTCATGTCGGATTCACGCCTGGTCGTCAACGCAAAAATCGGCAACAGCGAGCCGCTTTACTGTTCATCGGTAGGCAAATGCCTGCTTGCATTCGCTCCGGATGAAATCAGGGAAAAGCTGATTTCCCAAATTACATTTGATGTTTTTACCGATAAAACAATACGCAGCAGCCGGGAACTGCGCACAGAGCTCCAAGGTGTAAGGGAGCGTGGATATGCGGTGGACAACGGAGAGCTTACCGAGTACATACGATGCGTAGCTGTACCGGTGTTCGATGAAAGAGGCAGCTGCAATTATTCAATGGGTGCGTCCGGCGCTATGAGCAGAATGACCCAGGAAAAGCTTGACAGGATCATACCTTTGCTTCAAAAGACAGCAGCGGGTATTTTCGCATAAAACGGATATGAAGAAAGGATGGGGCATACCATGAAGACCAAACGAAAACAAATGCTTAGTTATGCCAGCGGGGACATATACGGCGGCGGCGCTTTTATGATTTTCAGCCTGCTTTACATGAATTTCCTGGTGCTGGTGGAGGGGCTGCCTGTTGTGGCGACGACCATTATTATTTTTATCGGCAAGCTGTGGGATGCGATCACGGATCCGATCGTGGGACGGATTTCGGACAAGACAAGATCGCGGTTCGGCAGGCGCCGCATCTTCTTCCTCATCGGTATTCTACCCGTATTCCTGTCATTTGTGATGCTGTTTTATTCCTTCGGCATGGACAGCGTTACGGTAAAAGTCATCTATTATACGTTCGCATACATGTTTTTCGGTACGGCGTTTACCATTGTAATGGTGCCTTACAATGCGATATTGTCCGATATGACCTCGGATTACAATGAGCGCACCAGCTTTACTACAATGCGCATGGTGTTTTCCGGCGCAGCGTCATTGCTTGCGGCAGTAATCCCCGGCCTTATCATAAAAGCTATTGGAGGCGGCCAGAACGGCCCGGCGCAAAAGCCCGGTTATCTCGTAATGGCGCTCATTTTCGGAGTTCTTTTTGGGATCAGCTGGCTTATCGCATTCCTTGGCACCAGAGAAAAAGAGAATCTGCCCGAACCTGAAAAGGCTACGCTGAAGAGCTGGATGTCCGTATTCTCCAATAAGGCATATAGAAATTTTCTCGGTATATTCCTGTCATTCCAGGTAGCTGTGGATCTGGTGCTTGCGCTGTTCATATTCTATATTGACATCGTAGTGCTCAAATACAGGAGCTATGAGTTGGTTGTGGGTATGCTGCTGGTGTTTTCGATCATTTTCATGACGATTATGGGTGCCGTGGCAAAGAAAAGGGGCAAAGCATTTCCGCTCTACATCGGTATTCCGGTATGGATCCTTTCAACGCTGTCGTTTATCTGGGTGGACAGCAACACGCCGGTGTTTGTGCTCTGTATACTTGCGGTGCTGATCGCGGTCGGCTCTGCTGCCGGAAACCTGTCCACGTGGGCGATGCTGACGGACATCTATGATATTGATGAGATCCGCACCGGCAAGCGCAGGGAAGGCGTCTACAGCGGCATTACAACCTTCCTGCGTAAATTCGCAAGCGGCGTTGCCGTGCTGCTGATGGGCTTCGGGCTTGGCGCTTTGGGATTTGACCAGAATCAGTATTCGATATTAAAGGCAAGCATGCAGGATTTTGACCCGTCTCAATATGCGCAAAGCAACATCGTTTCCGGGATCAAATGGCTGTTTGTCCTGATCCCATTTGTGCTTTTATCCATATGCCTGTTCTTTGCAATCAGCAACAAAATCACCAAGCGGCGCTTTGATGCGGTTTTAAAGGGCATTGACGCCTACAGGGCGGATGGGAACATCGATGCGCTCAGCAAGCAAGAGATTGCCGATATTCAGATTGCGGCAGGCGCGCAGAAGGCGGAGCTTTGGGGAGGCGCCGCAGGCCGGAATAAGGAATAAGCAGGATTTACAGAACAATGTAAAATGAACTTAAGATTAAAACGGAGATATCAGGGTAGATGTTAACGTTGTCCCATGGGGGGAGGAGACATGTCGTATCTATCAAAACTCAACAAACGGCTCAATGAACGTTATGACGGCAGGGTTCATGCAACGGTGCAAAACGGATGCCTGCACCTTTCGGGGGAACTGCCGGATTGGCAGGAAATTGTACGCGCCGGGCATATGGCAGTGGATAAAAAGCGCTTCATCGGACTTGTGAACGATATCAGGCTTGAAGGGCAGCAGATACCGCCGATGAGGCTGCCCGATCTTTCGGATGACGCGCTGGAGGGCGCAAGACCCGATGTTCTGGTAATCGGCGGAGGCGTTACGGGCTGTGCGATCGCACGCGAACTTATGCGTTACAGGATCGGTGTGCTGCTGGTCGAAAAAGAACATGATGTTGCAATGCATGCATCCGGCCGCAACGACGGCATGGTGCACCCCGGCATCGATCTGCGCAAAGGGCAGACCAAAAAAAAGTACAATGATCTCGGCAACAGCATGTATGATACCGTGTGCGCGGAGTTGGGCGTTCCGTTCCGCCGCATCGGCCAGTACCTATGCTTCTACAAAACATGGATGAAGCCCGTGATACGCGCATCGCAGTTCTATTGGAAGAGAATGCATATTCCGGTGCGGTATATGAGCTCAAAGGAACTTTTACGGCATGAGCCGAACCTGAACGACGAGATCCGCTGTGCGCTCCACTTTCCGACCGCAGGAATCGTCTGTCCCTACGGACTTACGATTGCTTATGCGGAAAACGCAGTCGACAACGGTGCCAGGCTCAGCCTCGATACGGCCGTATTGGATATGGAAGTCGCGGAAGGCAGGATCATTAGCGTGCTGACAAACCGGGGCAGGGTTTACCCGAAGCTTGTCATCAATGCGGCCGGCGTGTTCTCAGAAGAAATCGCAAAACTTGCGCAGGATCATTTCTATTCTATTCATCCGCGCAAGGGAACGAACATGATACTGGATAAGAAGTCCGCGTATATGGTAAAAACCATTGCTTCTCCGATCAACAGCGATAAAAGGAAAGAGGCGCATACGAAGGGCGGCGGCATCGTGCGGACAGTGGACGGCAATCTGCTGGTCGGTCCGAATGCGGTTGAAACATGCGAGCGGGAAAACTTCGAAACCAACCGGGAAAGCATACAAAAGATCATCGCAAAGCATAAAAAAACAAGCCCGGCTCTCAGTGATAGGGACATCATTACCTATTTTACCGGCGTGCGCGCCGCTACCTATGAGGAGGATTTTATCGTCACTTTCGGTAAATTTACAGAGAACATTATCCATGCGGCCGGCATACAATCGCCGGGGCTTACCGCAGCTCCCGCCATTGCTGTGGAAGTTGCGGCGATTGCGGCACGGTATTTGGGCGCCGGCCGCAATGACAGTTTCAATCCCATTCGCAAGCCGATTGCGCGTACGGCTGAAATGACAGTCGAAGAACGCAATGATATGATCAAACGAGATCCGGCTTACGGCGTCATCATCTGCCGCTGCGAGGAGGTCAGCCTTGGCGAAATCCGCGACGCGCTTCACAGGAGCGTGCCCTGTGACACCGTGGACGGCGTTAAACGCCGCGTGCGGCCGGGCATGGGGCGGTGCCAGGGCGGATTCTGCGGGCCGCAGGTCGCGCAGATCATTGCCGGGGAGCTGGGGATCCCTCTGGAGCAGGTGCGCAAAGCAGGATGCGAAGGCAATCTTCTGCTCGGCAGCAACAAGGAGGCCATATGATAGCGGCATCATATGATGTGGTTGTGATCGGAGGCGGTCCTGCGGGATTGGCTGCGGCGCTTGCAGCAAAAAAAGAAGGCGCAGGCGTATTGCTGATCGAGCGCGAAGCGCGGCTCGGCGGCATATTAAAGCAATGCATACACGACGGATTCGGACTGGTCAGATTCGGCGAAAAGCTGTCGGGCCCCGAGTATGCGCACAGGTTTATTGAACCGCTTTTGGAAACAGATGTGGATATCGCGACGCTGACATTTGTGACAGGTATCGAAAAGCAGCAAGGAAGCTATGCCATAACGCTTGTCAGCAGGGAAGGCATCAATATGACGCTGGCAAAGAGCATTGTACTGGCCTGCGGCTGCCGCGAACGCACGTCACGGCAGATCGGCATTCACGGGCGTCACTGTGCCGGAATCTTTACAGCCGGTGCAGCGCAGTATTACACGAATATACTGGGTAAACTGCCGGCCAGGCGATGCGTGATACTCGGTTCCGGTGACATCGGTCTGATTATGGCGCGCCGCCTGACGCTTGAAGGCGCCGAGGTGATCGGCGTGTATGAGGCAAAGCCGACGGCAAGCGGACTGATGCGCAATATTTACCAGTGCCTCGAGGATTTCGACATACCGCTTCATACCGGCAAAACCGTCACGCGCGTGTTCGGAGACGGCCGCCTTGAAGCGGTCGAGATATCGGATGTGGATGATCAGATGAACCCGATTGCAGGTACAGAAGAAACCATACAGTGTGATACGCTGATACTTTCCGTCGGCCTGATACCCGCTAATGAACTTGCCGAGAACCTCGGCATACCGCTCGATCCGCGCACAAAGGGGCCGGTTGCGGATCAAAACTGCATGACATTGCAGCAGGGCGTTTTTTGCTGCGGTAACGCGCTGCATGTCAACGATCTTGTCGATTATGTTTCGGAAAGCGGCGAGACAGCCGGGCGCGAAGCCGCGCGTTTTGTGCCCGGGGAGCGTATCTTTGCCGAACTGAAGGCAGACGACAGCATTTTATACATCGTACCGCAGAAGCTGAACCTGCTTGACTTGTCGGCTCCCGCTGTCATTTACTTCCGCTCGGCATCGGAGCGCGGAAAAACAAGTCTTACGGTTACAGCCGGATCCAAACAGGTTTACACGAAAACATTCACCGTACTCCGGCCGCCGGAGATGGAGCGGATTGAGATCGACTTTTCCGGAGCCGGACTCAAGCCCGGGGACAGTATTGAATTCAGCCTTGCGGAGGATCAATAACATGAAGCAGCTAGTCTGCATCGTTTGCCCGATCGGCTGCCGGGTCTGCGCCGAGGAAAAGGACGGACAGTTTATCATCTCCGGCAACCGCTGCAAGCGGGGGGCCGAATTTGCTGAGACCGAACTGACCGCGCCGATGCGCTCTGTTTGCACGACGGTGCGTACGATATTTGACGATGTGCCGGTGCTGCCCGTACGAACAAAGTGTGAAATACCTAAGAAACTGATACCGGAGCTCATACATGCGCTGGCAGCTGTGGTTATTTCCCAAAGGATCGGTATCGGGGAAACAGTGCTGGAGAATTTCCTGGGTACCGGGTGCGATGTGGTTGCAACCAGCAATATGCTCAAATCTACAGGCAAAAAGGAGGATGCACATGACAAATCCACTGGTACTGACGATTGATTTGGGAACACAGAGCGCGAGGATCATGCTTGTCAGTCAGACGGGCGACATCCTGCACGAGGTCAAGCACAAATTTGAAGAGCCGTATTACTCACAATACCCCGGGTGGGCCGAACAGAAACCCGAGGTTTACTGGGATTCCATCTGTGAAATAGCAAAGCGCATCAAGGAGGAGGCAGCGGAAAAGTGGCGGGATATCATCGCCGTAACCGTCACCACGATACGTGATACCTGCGTGTGCGTGGACAGTGAAGGAAAACCGCTGCGCGATGTGATCGTATGGCTCGATAAGCGTGAATGTGAAGCTTTAAAGCCGCTGCCGCTGCTTTCCAGGCTGCTCTTCAGGCTTGCCGGCATGACCGATACGGTTAACCTGCAGCGAAGGATTTCCGCATGCAACTGGATCATGGAGAACCAGCCCGATATATGGGAGAAGACGCATAAATTCATGATGATATCCGGGTATCTGACTTACCAACTGACCGGTAGGATGGTCGACTCGGTCGCAAATATGATCGGGCATATACCGCTTAATTCCAAAACGCGCAATTGGATGGGAAAACACGAGTTGACGCGCTGCGTGTTTGATATCGAGCAAGAGAAGCTGACCGAACTCGTAGAACCCGGTGATGTGCTCGGTGAAATTACCGCCGAAGCCGCACGGCAGACGGGTATCCCCGAAGGGCTGCCGCTCATTGCGACCGGCTCGGACAAGGGCTGTGAAACACTGGGGCTTTCGTGTGTGACGCCCGACAGGGCCGCCATCGGACTCGGAACCACGGCGACCATACAATTTACGATAGGAAGGTATATGGAGCCGCTTCCGTTTATACCGGCATATCCGGCGGTACTTAAAAACCATTACAATCCCGAAGTACAGGTATACAGGGGGTATTGGCTGATTTCATGGTTTAAAAAAGAATTCGCGGCCAATGAGGTCAGGCAGGCCCAGGAGATGGGCGTGTCGGCAGAAGAACTGCTGAATACCAGGCTTTCCGAAATACCTGCGGGTTGCGAAGGGCTGGTGCTGCAGCCGTATTTTACACCGGGTGTTGTGATGCCCAAAGCCCGAGGCGCAGCCATAGGCCTGTCGGATGCGCATACGCGGATTCATCTGTACCGGGCGATCATCGAAGGCATCAACTTTGCACTGATCGACGGACTCAATACGATGCAAAGGCGCGGCAAAGTGAAGATCAACAAGCTGTTCGTTGCCGGGGGTGGTTCACAGAGCAACGAGATCTGCCGGATCACGGCCAATATGTTCGGCCTGCCCGTTTATCGTATCCAGACCTATGAAGCGGCGGGCCTGGGCAGTTCCATCGTTGCGTTCGCAGCAAAAGGCGTATATGCCGATATTCGGCAGGCTGTAGAGGCGATGGTGCATGTGAAGGATGAATTTCTGCCCGATATGAAGGAGCACGAGAAATACCAGGCCATATTCAACGAGGTTTTCATGAAAATATTCGGCAGGCTGCTGCCGCTTTATAAAAAGAATGAGCGCATCGAAAGGAGGCAGACCGATGTCGCATCCGTATAAAGGCTTTGAACCCAAATGGGTCAGCGGCGATTTGCCGGAAAAATCTTACCGGTCGATTTTCAAGTGGGGCGATCCGCCGACCATCAAAGCGCCCAGGGAGTCTCTGTACAGGATACTCAAGGAGAAGTTCGAACTGGATGACGATTTTTTCCGTGATTACAAAGTCGGCCTCGGGTTCGAGGAAGTCAAATATGACATTCCATGCAGGCTCTCGGAAGAGCAACTGAATGTTTTCAGGAAGATTGCAGGGAACGACTATGTACGTACCGACGATTATGCGCGCCTTTCGGTGGCCTACGGTAAAACCATGTACGATATCATGCGGCTCCGCCAAAAACGCATCGACAACCTTCCCGATGCCGTCATCTACCCTGATACAAAGCGGCAGATCGAAGAGATTGTGGCTTACTGTACAAGGGAGAAAATACCGGTTTATGTTTACGGAGGCGGCTCATCGGTCACACGCGGCGTCGAATGCATAAAAGGCGGCATATCGCTGGATATGCGGTTGCGGTTTAACAAGGTGGTCAGCTTCAATGAAACGGACCAGATCATCACCGTCGAGGCCGGCATGAGCGGCCCGAAGCTCGAGCAGACGCTGAACGACGCAGTAAAGCTGTTCGGCGCAAAGCGTGCTTATACATGCGGACATTTCCCGCAGAGTTTTGAGTACTCATCGGTCGGCGGCTGGGTTGTCACGCGCGGCGCGGGGCAAAACTCGACCTACTACGGCGTCATATCCGACATCGTGGCCGGTCAGGAATACGCGACGCCGATCGGGACCGTCAAAACCGATTGCTACCCGCGAAAAGCGACAGGGCCTGACATCGGCCAGCTCATGATGGGCAGCGAGGGCGCGTTCGGCGTGCTGACCCATGTTTCGCTGCGTTTCTTCCGGCATATGCCCGGCACCATCAAACGCTTTTCCTATATGTTCTCGGATTGGGAAACAACGCAGGAAGCTGCGCGCGAGATCATGCAGTCCGAGGCGGGCTACCCATCGGTTTTCCGGCTGTCTGACCCGGAGGAGACGGAAATCATGCTGCGCATGTACGGTGTCATTGACAGTCCGTTGAAGTACCTGTTCCGCGCCAAGGGCTTCAAGGAAGGGCAGATGTGCCTGTTCCTCGGGTTCACGAATGGAGAAAGAGGCTTTTCAAAAAACTGCGCCGCGAATGTACACAGGGTGGCCCGGCGCTTCGGTGGCGTCGGCCTGACAGGCTATGTGACAAAAGCCTGGGAAAAGGGCCGCTTTACAGACCCGTACCTTCGTGATACGATGCACGATTTCGGCATTATAACCGACACCATGGAGTGCAGCGTGAACTGGAGCAACATGTCCCAGGTGCACCGCGACGTACGGGCCTACTGCAAATCGCGCCCGAACACGATTTGCATGACGCACATGTCCCATGTGTACCCGCAAGGCGCGAACCTGTACTTCATATTCATTGTCAAGATGACCGACCCTGAGGAGTTCCGGGCATACCATGCAGGCATACTGGACGCAATTCAGAAGTCCGGCGCTGCGATGAGCCACCACCACGGCATCGGTAAAATGTTCGGCCCATGGCTTGAGGGCTCGATCGGACGCAACGAGCACCGGATTTTCAAAGCGCTTAAACAGCATTTTGACCCGGACAACATCATGAATCCGGGCGGCACGCTTGGGCTGGATATATCCGAAGAAGACAAGAGATTTCTAAAACAGGATTAGATAGGGAGTCATGATATGAGCGAGGTACGCAAACTTCAATATTTCGTAAATGGTAAATGGGGGGATTCGGCGGCCGCAGACTATATGGACATCCATGACCCGAGCACCGGCGAGGTCATCGCCCAAACACCGTGCTGCACTGCCGAAGAAGTCAACGATGCAATATCGGCGGCAAGCAGCGCATTCCCGGCATGGAGCAGCACGCCGGTGATGAAAAGGGTGCAGGTGCTGTACAAGTTCCGTGAGCTATTAATGCAGAACCTGGAGGAATTGACATATCTGGTAGCGCGCGAACATGGCAAGGTCTGGAGCGAAGCAGAAGGGGATATTCTGAAGGTCAAGGAACCGGTTGAATTTGCCTGCGGCGTGCCGGGTATGATGATGGGCGAATCGCTGATGGACACATCGACCGGTTATGACACCGTTCTGTACAGAGAGCCTGTCGGCGTGTATGCCGGGATTGTACCGTTCAATTTCCCGGGTATGATACCGATGGGCTGGATGGCGCCGCTTTGCATCGCGGCAGGAAACACGCTGGTGATCAAAGCCTCGCTGGCGACGCCAATGACGGCTATGCGCCTGGCTGAGCTCTGGCAGCAGGCTGGTCTGCCCGACGGTGTGCTCAATGTACTGACATGCGGCAATGATGAGGCTGAACTGCTGCTCTCACACTCGGATGTCAAAGGCGTCAGTTTTGTCGGGTCCACGGCGGTGGGACGGCATATCTATGCAACGGCCGCGGCAAACGGTAAAAGGGTGCAGGCACTGTGCGGTGCGAAAAACCATGGGCTGGTACTGGAAGACGCGGATCTGGAGGCCGCTGCGCTGGGAATCATCAATTCGTCCTTCGGCTGCGCGGGCGAGCGCTGCATGGCCCTGCCGGTCATTGTCGCGCAGGAGAGTATCGCGGATACGCTTGCACAACTGCTTGTCAAACATGCATCACAGTTAAAAGTCGGCCCGGCATATGACAAAGCGAGCCAATTGGGCCCGTTGGTCAGCGCTGCGCATAAAAACCGGATACATGGATGGATCGACAGGGGAATCGAAGAGGGTGCGAAGCTATTACTGGATGGCAGGAACGTAACAGTCGAGGGCTATGAAAACGGCTTCTACATCGGTGCGACAATATTCGACCATGTTACGCCGGGAATGAGCATCGGCGACGAAGAAATTTTCGGGCCGGTGCTGTGCATCAAAAGGGTCAGGGATTTTGATGAAGGACTCATGTTGATGAATCAAAACAGGTATGCGAACGGCTCGGTTATATTCACAGAGAGCGGCTGTTATGCCAGGGAGTTTGCAAAGCGCACACACGCGGGCATGGTCGGTGTCAATGTCGGTATCCCCGTACCGGTCGGTATCTTTCCGTTTTCCGGACACAAGCAATCCTTTTTCGGGGATTTGCATGTTCTCGGCAAGGACGGAATCCGCTTCTACACTGAAACGAAAGCAGTCACGACAAAGTGGTTCGGCAAGGCTGAAGCAAAAAAAGGCCCGGTCGACACATGGGACGGCTCGGTGGGCGGATCATGATGCGTGATCCGCTTTATGATACCGCAAGGGCTGTTAATTGCGTCTGATTGCCATATTCGGCAATCAATGAAACGGCGATCCCTGCTAGCCCATCATCACTTTTACCTGGTGTATGCCGCCATCGAAAACTGGAATCACATTATTGTCCAATGCCTTGCCGTCGACGCGGATTTCTTTGATTCCTTTGGAAACGTGGCTGTCGTTTGCAACATCGATATGATAGGTTGCGCTCCTGTATTTTCGCGTTGCCCGGAAGCCATTCCAGGCGGGATCGATGCATGGATTAATCTGCAGGCCATTGTAAGTCGGCTTGATGCCCAATATGTATTTTGTCGCCGCTTGGTAAGTCCACGAGGCAGTTCCCGAAAGCCAGCTGTTCCTGCCGAGCCCGAACTGGGGATGTTCGTTGCCGAGTATGTTCTGAGCGTAAACATAGGGCTCTGCCTCATACTCGTCAAGATTGTCGTTTTTGGCGATCGGATTGATTTGATTATAGTATTCAAATGCCCTTGCACCGTTTCCCACCATCGTTTCTGCGATCATGACCCAGGGATTTGCATGCAGGAATATGCCGCCGTTTTCTTTCGCTCCTGGCGGATATGTCGTGATGCCGCCCTTTGCAGCATCGAATCTGTCATAGCCCGGTGTTGACAGCTTGATGCCGTTCTTCGTATTCAAGTGCTTATTGACGCTTTCCAGAGCTTTTATTGCCCTGTCCGGAAGTG
>Ga0123334_1004568_pt1 | contig 13999 bp, 12 predicted proteins | sample BiotimSIPDNA_FD_89706 | JGI IMG/M metagenome (GOLD analysis project Ga0123334, IMG submission 89706) | Anaerobic biogas reactor microbial communites from Washington, USA - Biogas_R1 time_0 SIP DNA | ecosystem: Engineered > Bioreactor > Anaerobic > Unclassified | place: Washington, USA... | reverse complement strand
GTTTGTTTTGAATTGTATCAAGGGCAGGTTTTATCGCCCCGAATTCATCCAGGTTTGAGGGGGCCTCCGATCTCCTGCCCGCAACCATCCAGTAATGAACTTCCGCTAAAGGCGTCGGGCCGGGATTATTCCTGCTTAGCCTTTCAATATACTCTTCCACTCCTGAATGAAAGCTTTCCGGGGCTGCAACCATTATCTGGCCGTCTGATGATATCTTTACCTTTCCGGCGGCCTGCTCGCCTTCTTTTACTGCCAGAAGCCCATATAAATCATTATAAATGTCTCTTTCTAAACCGATAGGGACCTTATATGTTTTTAAAACCAGAGAATCCTGAGCTTGTGACGTCTCGCTTTTCTGCTCATTACATCCCATAATAAAAACAATACACAAAACAGCAATCAATCCTGATAACGTGCTTATTTTACTTTTCATTTGTTAATCTCCCCTCATTAATGATTTGGTTTCATGACTGTTCATATTTTTTACTGCCTGTTTTTAATACTCCCGGGCAACCTATTTCTTCATTTTTTATTAAAAATATTTTAAATGAAGAAGTGTGAAAGAGATAAGATTATAAATCAATCAAATATTTTACTATTTTACCAACACCACCTGTTTACAACCAACTGGTAGTGAAAGCCTCAGGCGCAATATATATGAAATAAAGACCTTTCTTGAATAGAAGATAAAACAGGATATTGACATCCTATAGTCTCTTCTCTATATTCCCGCCATTAACAAAAAATAACAAGGCCAATAAAACATCACTATGAGTTCAACTACCAAAAGCCAGATTTCCAGGATGGTGGCTAAAATTAGGCAGCTTCACAGCCAGGGTGAACCTCTTAACCTGACAGCTGCAAAACGCCGCTTTCCTGACCTGGTTGAATCTGCATTTGCGGTTAAACCCTTTCTTGGCTGGCGAAAACTGCTGATTGCAACAGGGATCGACTACAAAGATATTGAGCGGGAATACCTTGATCACGTTGTCTGCAAAATCTGTGGCAAAAAATTCAGTATCCTTACCGGACACCTTATGGGAACACACTCCATAACGCCTGAGGAATATCGTAAGGAGTATCCCGGCGCCGAACTGATGTCTGAAACCCTTCGCATTGCACGAAGAGGAGTTAAACAAAAACCGATTAACCTTAAAACCACCCTGCCTCACTGGGAAGAACTCTGGACACCTGAATACCTTCTCGACCGCATTGAAGACTATCGTGAGCGTGGAGGTCCGATCAACTTTTATTCAATACAGGCCCATGACAGATCTACTACCGATGCTGCAATTCGTTTCTATGGAAGCTGGGACGCTGCTATAGCAAGGCTTGGAATCAATCCGGATGAGAACCGGAAGCAGGTTCCCTGCATCAGACTTTCCGATGAAGATGTGATAAACAGCCTGAAGAATCGCCAAAAAAAAGGTTTGCCTTTAAATGACCATGCAATTTATACATCGGATCTCCGGCTTTACAATGCTGCACGCCGAAAGTTTGGCTCATATCCAAAGGCGCTTAAGGCCGCTGGTATTGATCCCAAAAAAGTATCACTGAGAAACCAGTATACTGATGAAGAGTTGAACAAGGTTATAAAAGCAGCACACAGGATTAGCAAATTGACCGGTGAAGCGCGCCTGGAAGCCCTCCGAAAATTTAAGCAACGATACCGATCCATAGTTATCGTAAAATATAAAAACTGGAAAAACTTTGCCATTAAAGTCGGGTTGAACCCTGAAAAGTTATCTTTGTACGAACAGGAAGAAGATCTGATAATAGCCATCAAAAAGCTCCCTTCCAACATGACTGCGGGCAGGCTATTCAATGAAAATAGATTTCTCTATGGTAAGATATGGTACAGGTTTGGTCCGGTATCCACTGTCCTTAAAAAATACCATAAGATTAATCATGTTCTGAGGAAGAGCGGAAAAAATAAAAATGAAGGCTTTTAAATAAGACGCCGCTAAAAATGTGCATCATGCACATGAGATTGTGCATTTACTCAAAACTATTTTCCCTAACAAATCCTCTACCTAAATCGTTTCATGTAGATTAAACAGTCAGAAAACTTGCTATTACTGGATAACTTTTGCTTTTATCTTTTAAAAGTATATGTTTTTCCTCTGTGGCATGATGTTTGTAATCAAAAACAGGCTATAGCGGTTTCGGCTGAAGGCTGTTAGAAAAAACCTAATAGTCTTCAGTCTCAACCGCTCCAGACTGCTTCAAAAAAAGGAGAAAACAATGCGAGATCATAAAAAACTCAAGGCTTTTCAACTTGCAGATGAGGTTGTGTTAAGCATTTACAAGTTAACAAGGTTATCCCCCAAAGAAGAACTATTTGGCCTGACATCCCAAATGAGACGTGCTGCTACCCAAAAGACTTTATTATTTCTATTATGAATTCCATTACTATTCTCTTTAATTGCTAACATATTATTGACCGGCATAGTATCAGGGTATTAAATGCTACTATATTCAGACATTTTTTTCATTTTGATACTGCTTGAAATGCTCCTACGCATTGTAACATTTCATGCTGCCTTATCATCAATAATCCGAAATATAAAATTAACCGGAAGTATGAATGGGAAACTGCCGGTAAAGCTCAATTTAAATCTTTTTGTTAAGGCTGTTTTTAAGGCCCAGTTATTATTCAAAAAGCTATAATGTATGGCAACAGGTTTGGGGTAAGGTGTTTTAAAAGTTTCAACCCCAATTGATAATTTGAGGACCCCTATTCTCATATTTATTTGATCAAGATTGGGCATCCCACAATAGGTGAACAGCATCAGAAACTGGTAGTGGAAGAAGAACCCTCCTTTAAAGGAGGGTTCTTCTTCCATATAGATTAACCTATTTTACAGCCTTTTTAAGGGTCTCAACCATATCGGTCTTTTCCCAGTTGAACTCGGGAAGCTCCCTGCCAAAGTGCCCGTAGTTGCTTGTCTTGCGATATATCGGTCTTAAGAGGTCAAGCTTTTCTATAATAGCAGCAGGTCTCAGGTCAAACTCCTTCTGAACTATCTTTGTTAATTCAGCGCTTGGTAAAACGCCTGTACTGTATGCGCCTACCAGAACTGATACAGGCTCTGCCCTTCCAATGGTATAGGCAATCTGAATCTCGCATTTTTCAGCAAGCCCTGCTGCAACTATATTCTTGGCGATATAGCGGCACATGTAGGAGGCGCTTCTATCCACCTTGGATGGGTCCTTGCCTGAAAATGCCCCTCCGCCGTGGTACCCAAATCCGCCGTATGTATCCATTATTATCTTCCTGCCGGTAAGCCCGCAGTCACCCAATGGACCGCCGACAACAAACCTGCCGGTTGTGTTGATAAAAAACTGTGTCTCCTTTGTAATCATTTCCACGGGGATAATCTTTTTGATCACCTCTTCAACTATGGCCTGCCTCAGGGTATCATAATCCACATCCGGGTCATGTTGGGCAGCAATAACTACTGTATGAACACTCACGGGCTTACCATCAACATACTGGATTGTCACCTGGGTCTTCCCGTCCGGCCTGAGCCAGGGAAGCTTGCCTGATTTGCGCACATGAGTAAGCCTCTGGGCCAGGTTATGTGCAAGATAAATGGGCATGGGCATAAGTACAGGTGTCTCTTTGCATGCAAACCCAAACATAAGCCCCTGGTCGCCAGCTCCCTGCTCCTTAAAGAGCCCCTTTCCATCTACACCCTGAGCTATATCAGGGCTCTGCTTGTCTATGGATGACAACACAGCGCATGTCTCACAGTCAAATCCCATTGCAGAGCCTGTATAACCTATGCTCTTGATGGTATCCCTTACCACATCCGGCAGATCAACATATGCATTTGTGGTTATCTCGCCAGCGATCATGGCCATACCTGTGGTTACCAGGGTCTCACAGGCCACCCTTGAATACTTATCCTGCTCAAGCATCTTGTCCAGGATATGATCCGATATCTGATCCGCAACCTTGTCAGGATGCCCTTCAGTAACTGATTCGGATGTAAAAAGAAAATTTGCTTTTTTCATCAGTAACTCCTTTTAAAATAAAAGGTTAAAGACCAAGTTTATCTTTCGCATACTCTACCATATTCTGATTTTGTTCTGTGTATATCTTCTCAATTCCATCATCTCTTTCCATTACACCCTTGCGTACCATACCGGCTATCTCCCAGACATACGGATGGAATTTATTACGCTCTATATGCTGTTGATTTGCATAGGCATTTAGAAGGCAGTTTGATGAGTTGGTATCAGTATCATCAGGAAGCCTCCACCCTATATTTTTCAATACCTCAGTAACATTCTTTTCATTATAATCAAAAAATGCCAGTGGATGAATATTGATTGGAAATCTATCCTTGTATTTTTCATAATATTCCAAAGGCAGAAAGTACTGCGAGATAGAATTAAAAATATCTGCTGGAAAGGATTTCTTAATGGATTCCTGGTTCTGCCTGATAAGGGCAGGATTAGTCTTCATGATTGCTGACTGGATAGGAGCCTGTCCCGGAGACCAGCCAAATGCAACCATGGGTATGGACATCTCAATCGCGGTTTTCAAAGCAAACCCTTTAACTATGCTGATACATGCTGTACAAACAGAGCTTGCACGGAGGAGGGTTGCTGGAGAAAAAATATCCTCCTCTGCTGTTAAACGAAACAATTCTTTTACTGCCTGCCAGGGTGGCCTGACTTTTATGAGATCAACTGAAAGATTATCAGCAATAATATCTATATTCTTCCATGCAGTAGGAGAAACAAAATGGTTGTCAAGAGTAAATGCCAGTATTTTCAGATCATAGCGTTCTCTTAGCAATTTAAGGGTATAACTTGAATCCTTACCTCCACTGTAGGCCATTATTACGTCATAAGAGGGTGATGCCCCCTTGACATCTTTGATGAGCTGATCAAGGCGGTCATGATATTCTGATTTTTTTTCATCAATATCCACCCCTGCATTATCTGCCCTCTGGCAGTGGTTGCAGATACCGTGATCATTGAATCTTATCCCTGGAAAGGTTTCTGGCAGTATACATTTATTACAGATTTTCATAATTTACTCCAATTTTTACAGTTTGAAAAAACACAGGGTACAGTTTAGTACCAATCACTATACTTTTCCCAGCGCTTTATGTGCTCTGAGCCATGCTATTTTTTAAAAACTATCTTCTTATCGATTTTTGCCAGCAGCACATACACTAAAAATAATAGAATAAAGGCTAGAACAAAAATAAGCAACCCTGATGCATCATGTAGAAACCCATGTGCAGTCTCAGTGCCTATCTTTTCAGCCATTAAGGCAGTTATTGTAAGACGAAAAATATTTACTACCACCGCTATTGGAATAGCCGATAAAAAAAGGATCCATTTGGAAATAATTCTTAAATTAGATATATAGGCAAATGCCCCGCCAAGGGCCAGTAAAGAGGTCAATGATCTTAAGCCTGAACATGCATCAACAACTTCAAGGGTAGTATTAGCAAGCTGAAGGATATTCCCTTCCCTTAATACCGAAATGCCAATGAGATTAATAACATTTGCTGAAAGTCCGGCTGCGAAAAGCTGCAATGGAAATGCTATTTTGTTCCATATAATTGCAGGAATCGGGATCATGAAAAAAAGGTAGGCGATGGGGACAATGATCTTTTTTGATATTGCACCCCCTGTCATATATAGCACGATCCCGAATATGGTAAATATCATGGAGCTTCGCATTATAAAAAGTTCAGCACCGATATTACCAAGTATATATAGGGCCATCCCTGCCGCAACAAACAGGATCCCCCAACTGCTTTTAACAGCAGATGCCCCTGCCAGTTCATCCTTTTTATGCCATATCATATATACAGTTATAAAAGGGATCAGGAACCCGTGTGAAAAATTAGGGTCATTAAACCAGTCGCCAACCAGTTTGATAATTGTATGGTTAAAGAGGGCGAAGAAGGCGATGGTTATTAAGCTAACCTGGGTATATGTATTTAGTTTCATTTGTTTGATCAATTGATTGTATTACTAACTGATAGAAGTCTGAGATCTGAGGTCAGATGTCAGAAAGCCACAAAAAGTAGATATCAGTCATCAGATGTCAACAGTCAGAAAAAGCATAAAACTATGTTTTCAAGAGGAATTTTTTGGGATTTTTTAACATTGCACCGAGCATCTTACCAACCTCAGAACATTTCTCTGTTAGATGTTTATGGTTCACTTCATTGAGATATCCACAATCAAGAGCAAAATCTAACCATGTATCTGTCTCACTGTTTTCGCCATCTGAGTCTGTTATTTTACTTATAAAATGTGCTTCGTATCTTCTTTTTGCCCATGCTTCCCTTAGATTACTACACACAGAGCGAGAGGCTCTTCTTATTTGGTCAGTCATTGAATACTTTTCTTCAAGAGGCCACTCTTTACTAACTTGATATATCTCCATTGCCAATTCATATGCCAATTTATATACATTAAGCTCTTTAGCAGAATTGATTATCATCAGTTTTTCTCACCGACTTCTGACCTCTGCCTTCCGATATCTATTTTTCTGTCCTCTGACATCAGGTTTCTGATCTCCGATGTCTTTCTCTTCCTTCTGACCTCTGACGTCTGATCTCAGACCTCTGCTCTTAGCACTCTGCGCTATTCTGGCAAAAACTCCTGAAGTACCGGAACAAGCTGGCTTGCGAAATCCTTTAAATCTGCCAGTGCCTTTTCTTCATCATTATTTATAACCGGGGCAATAAGCCTTACAAAAGAGCCGTCTGTTCTTCGTTTTGTGATTGAATCTATCACAAGGTATATTTTCTCCCAATATTCCGATATAACAAACCTGCCCCTTGACTGGTACCAGTAAAAAGCAACCTGTCTTTCTCTTCCGTTTAAGAGATCAAGTCTTATAACATCGATATTTGATGGGACATTCCCTGGGATATTTAATTCTACTATTGATGTGCCAGTAATATTCCATCCGCCGCCAGGCATACAGTTTTTAGGCGAATGAATAAGCTCTCCTTCTTTCTGACTTTGATAAAATCCTACATAAAGCTGAACATACCGGCCATCAGGGGTATGGAAATGACCAAGGTAAGAATCATCTACACCCAGCGCATCATATACACTCTGATCAAATCGCCCTTCTTTACCTTCCCATTCCCCTATCTTTTTAGGAAATGTAGAGAATGGCTTGTTTGGTTTTATCTCTTCGCTGTGATTAATGTATCTCAGAAAAACCAGTGTAAAGAGCATGATAACGACAATTATGGTTGTTCGTTTTGGTGACATATATTGTATGATGGTTTGTTGAGTTTATTGGGTTTTAGGGGTTACTTGGGTTAAATGAGATTAGGATTAGGTTCAGGATTCAGAGGTTATGAGTTCAAGGGTTTAAGGTTTAAGGTTAAAGAACTCAACCTTTGAACCTTACAACCTTTACCCTCCCAACCTTTGAACGTTGAACGTTGAACCTTTAAATGTCTTGTCTAAAAACCCTTATATTTTCAGGGACATTAATCTTTCTTGATGGAAACTCTTTAAGAAACATATTATCAAGCAACTGGGTGGAAAGGATACCTACAAGGGCCATGTTCTCCCTCTCACTTAATATTTTACCCTGTCCCTTTTCACATTTGCTTACAAGAGCTGATACCTTTTTGGGATCAAAATAACCCTTTTCAATAATCATACGTTCCGATAAAAGCTCTCTAGCATATTCAGGTGACGACTTTCCCATAAAGCAAGTTGCAATCGGTGCCCTGTATGGCTGTTTAGGTCGATCAGCCAATTCCTTTGAAATTATATTTCGGGCTGCGCTTTTTAGAATAAACTTTTCAGTCAACCCGTTAAGTCTGAAGCGCGGGGAGATACCTGCTGCAAACTCTATTACACGATGATCAAGAAATGGGAATCTTCCTTCAATAGAATTACCCATGGTCATCCTGTCACCCTGGCTGGAAAGCAGGTAATTTGGCAAAAATATGTTTGCCTCAATATACTGAGCCCTTGATAAAGGTGCCCATGACCTGAAATCCTCAGAAAGACCAGCACTGTAACTGCTGATAAAACTATCAAGACCTTCCATTTGGCCTTTAAGATCATCCGAAAAAAAGGCTTTAATGGCAGATGTATTTGTCCACCTGAGCAGGTGAGAGTAAACAGGGTTCCCGGTATCTTTTAGATTCTTTTTAAAAAATGCCTTTTGGAATGCCTCAATCTTGCCATTATCCTTAAAAATATATGGATAAAGTTTTTTAAGAAGCATGGGCCTTATTTCTGATTCAGGACTCTTTGCCCAGAACCTTCTAATACTGTCTTCCTTGAAAATATTATATCCGGCAAAAAACTCATCAGCCCCTTCACCTGTAAGCACGACCTTAAAATTATTTTCCCTTACCAGCCTTGAAAGCATGAATAATGGGGCAGGCCCGGTACGAAGCAGAGGCACCTCTGCATGCCAGATAACATCAGGGAAAACAGCACCTATATCCCTGTCATAACATTTTATACTCCTGTGATCTGTGCCAATGGATTTAACAGCCGTTTCCTGGAATTTAGCTTCATCAAAACGCTCATTGGAAAAACTCACAGAAAATGTCTTGAGCTCATTATTAAAATTTTTCTTAACAAGGGATGTAATTAATGTACTGTCCAGACCGCCACTCAAGTACGCGCCGACAGGCACATCGGCCCTCAGTCGGATTCGCGTTGCATCCAGAAGCAGGGCATAGAGCTCTTCTATGGATTCGTTAAGTCTTTTTTCAGATTGAAATTCATTATTAAATGAAAGATCCCAGTAACGATTAAGCTTAAGCCCCTGTTTTGTTAAGACAGCATAATGGGCCGGTGGTAACTGTTTGATACCCTCAAATGCTGTATCAGGTGTCATAGGTGTCCAGCAGGTAAAGATATCAGACAGGCTCTTAAGATTAAGCCTCCTCTCTATGCGGCTATCCATAAAGATGGCCTTTATTTCAGAACCAAACACAAGGCGGTGGCCATTATAATGATAAAACAGGGGGTGAATACCAACCCTGTCACGCCCTAGTAACAATGACTTCTTGTTATGATCCCATATTGCAAAGACATACTGTCCATTAAGCGTATTTAAAAAATCATGCCCATGCTCTTCATAGAGATGAACCAGCACCTCGGTATCTGAGGAGGTATAGAATGTATGCCCTTTAGCCTGAAGCTCTGAACGAAGCTCAGGGTAATTATAGATCTCACCATTGAGCACAACCCATACTGACTTGTCTTCATTATGTATGGGCTGATCACCGGTATTCAGGTCAATGATGCTCAGGCGTGTAGATGCCAGGTTTGCAGTCCTGTCTGTATATATACCAAAGGAGTCAGGCCCCCTGTGTCGGATGCTGCCAAGCATTCGATCGATGGTGGAGGTGTAATCCTCACTTGAGTTATAATCTATTATTCCGGTTATTCCGCACATGGGATTTTAAAAAGCTCGAAGCTGAAAGCTCAAGGTTAACTGGTTGACTGGTTAAAGGTTTTAAGGGTTCAGAGGTTAAAGAGTTCAAAGTTCAAGGCTCAAAGCTCAAAGCTCAAGGCTGCCTTCTTTTCCTTTCAGCTTTGAGCTTTTCTTCACTGTCTGCTTTCAAACGATACAGCTCCGCCCTTTGAGTTACAGGGTTAGGCTATAGGCTATAGGGCTGAAAGCTGAAAGCTGAAAGCTCAAGGCTCAAAGCATTTAAAAAGGCTTTACCTAAACGCCTACAGCCTAAATCGCTAACAACCTAAACAAACAGTCTACAGACTATAGACTATAGACTTGAAATCATCTTTCAGATGATTTTATCTTGCTCCTCTGCCTAACAGCATTATCTTTACGGTATGAAATATTATCGTAAGATCAAAGGCAAAGGATAAATTTTTAATATAATATAGATCGTATTTTAATTTTTCCAGTGCATCCTTTTCTGTTGAGCCGTATGGATACTTTATCTGGGCCCAACCAGTCACACCCGGTTTTACAGTGAATCTCTCATTGTAATAGGGAACAGACTTTAAAAGCTGATCTATAAAAAACCTTCTCTCAGGCCTTGGCCCTACAAATGACATCTCTCCCCTGAATACATTCCATAACTGTGGGAGTTCATCTATCCTGAGCTTTCTCATTATTTTACCCACTTTGGTCACCCTGGGGTCATCTTCCTCTGCCCAGACTGGTCCGCTTAACTTTTCTGCATCTGACCGCATTGATCTAAATTTATAAAGTATAAACGGCACACCATTTTCACCTACCCTCTCCTGTGAAAAAAGGGCAGGGCCTTTGGACTCTGATTTAATTATGATCACAACAAGGGCTAAAAATGGCAAAAGTAAAATAAGCATAATAATCGACAAAATAAAGTCACTGAACCTTTTAAAAAACCTGGTGATCTTTGATTTCTGAAAGCCTTCTGAAAAGATAAGCCAACTGGGGTTGATCTTTTCAACAAGTAATTTTTCTGCTATCTTCTCATAAAAACTTTCACCATCTATTATCTTTACGCCCTGCACCTTGCAGTTGAGTAACTCTCTGTAGGGCATTATACCCCGTTTCTGATCAAGTGCCACAATAACCGTTGAGGCATTTTCCTTTGCTACAAGTTCACACAGCTCTTCAAACCCCTGCTTTACAGGGATTTTTAATGGCAGTTCACATGTGTCTTGACTGTCATTCTGGCAAATGGCCAGGACTATATTATACCCGATATCCCGCCTGAATTTTAACTCCTCAAGAAGATTGCATGCCAGATCACCTGTCCCCAGTAGTATTGTTCTTTCTGTAAAAAGACGCTTTTTTACTACTATATAATAAAGAAATCTCCAGGATAGCAGGAATAAAAGAAGAAAAATCAGGCTGATAAAAAATATCCACTGGCCAATAACCATATCAGGCCAGATAAAGTAAATAATTGCCAGGGTGATGGATGTTATACCAATCGCCTGAATAAGTCTTGCTGCAAGATCTATCTTATTATCTGTTGCCCTGATTTCATAAAGGTCATTAAAGTAGAGGCTCAGTTGTGTGATAATAGTAACCAGTAAGAGCTTTGGCCATACTATTTCAAGGGTGTCTATAAAACCTATTCCCCTTCCGAGCGTTATATATGTCGCAAGCAAAGCTGCAAGAAAAATCAAGACCCCTTCGCCAAGAATAAAAACCAGTTTGTGAAGGGAGATATATTGGTTAAATAATTTAATCATTAGTAATCAGCCTGTTTCTATTCCTGCCTTACATAATAATTCTTATAATAATCACCATATGGCTTAAGATGCTGCTCATAACCATTAAAAACAATCCCTATAATCTTATCCTTCTCAATCTTTTCAAGATTTTTCTTTACTGTTTCCTTCGGGGTTTTCCCTGACCGAACCACAAACACAACGCCATCCACATGATTCGATAGAATATTTGCCTCGGAAGTTACGCCAAGGGGGGCTGCATCAACAATTACAAAACGATCCTCATACCTGTTTCTTACCTCAATCAGAAAATCCTTCATCTCATTGGATGCAAGGAGTTCAGACGGCTTTTTAATTGCCTTTCCAGCTGGCAGCAGTGTAAGTTTTTCTATGCCTGTCTTTAACAGCAGCTTATTCATTGGCATTTTATCCAGCAGGTAATTACTGAGCCCTACACTGTTTTCTGCATTGACCATCTTGTGCAGGTCAGGTTTTCTTAAGTCACAATCAACCATCAATACAAACTCATTAATACCCTGGGCAATGCTCACTGCAAGATTTGCCGCAACAAAGGTCTTCCCCTCACCGGGAAAAACACTTGTAACCATGATCACCCTGTTACGCCTGCCATCCTTGGGGAATAATATCTGAGCCCTCAGGGTCTTGAAATTTTCAGAATCAATAGAACCCGGTTGAGTAAGTACAACAAGCTTTGGGTTATATTTTGCATTGACCTGCTGCACCTTGAATGTCTCATTAACCTCTTTTGATGTGGTTCTCCGACCTTCATCAATGGTCTTAAACTGATTAGAGACAACTATATTCTCTTTTTTCTGCTTTTCCAGGGCATCAAATATCTTTCCCAAAGTTTACCTCTATAAAAATTCTTATTCTTGTTCTATCTTATTTTCACCTACACCATTATCTTTTGTCTTCAGCGCCTCCAGTATCTGCCGCTGATTCTCTTCTATACCTGTTTTTAATGACTGAAACTCTTCCTTTAATGTCTTTATATCTGATTCAACAGCAAGCTGCTGTGACCTAAAAAAATAGGCAGAACCAGCAAGAATGAGAACAAATAAAAGCATCACGGAAATACCCGCCAGCCACTTCCAGTACCCCGACGAAATGGTGATACGGCTTGCATCATCATTAATCCTATCCACCAGTTCTATATCGTATTTTGGTGCTTCATATTTTGTTTCGAGATAACATTCCTTTACCATTTCCGGGGTCAGTTTCCTGGTATTTTTTGAATACCCAAGCAATAGCAGGTTATCTGCAAGAACATTAATGGCCCTGGGATACCCGTTTGAATAAAAATGTAATGCCTTGATAACCTCTTTACTGAACAGTTTTTTGCTCTCTTTTGCCCCTGCAAGGTCAAGCCTTTTATAGACATACTCACCGGTGCCCTGTTCATCCAGAGGCCGGATATGATAACTTATGCCTATCCTCTGACGAAGCGGCCTGCACCTTGGCTCATTTATTATGGTATTAAATTCCGGCTGACCAACAAGAAAGATATTTAAAAGCTTTTCATCACCATTTTCCATGTTTGATAAAAGCCTTATCTCTTCAAGCAGTTCATATGAAAGGTTTTGTGCCTCATCTATTATCAATACAAAGTTAATACGTTTCTTCTGGCACTCTTTTAGATAGTTTTCAAACCAGATCAGGAGATCGCCCTTGGTCTTGAATTGAAAGCGTCTTTTTAATACTGAATATGCCAGGTATTTCAGGAAATCCTTTGGTGAGACCATGGGATTTGATAAATGCACATACTGAACGCTGTCATCAAGGTTATTCAGGAGGGCATGAACCATGGTTGTTTTGCCGGTCCCTACCTCACCTGTAAGAAGAATAAACCCCTTTTTCTCAGTAACACCATAGGTTAAAAGGGCCAATGCCTCCTTGTGAATATCGCCAAGGTACAGAAACCGTGAGGATGGTGTTAGCTCAAAGGGCTTTTCGTTAAGTTCATAAAATGAAGTGTACATTTATATCCGTTTAATATATCTCAGCCAGGTCTAGCTGATCCCTGGCAAAAAGCCCTTAAAAAAATTGATTGTTTCATCTAAACCCTTTATTGTTATTACCACAGCAATAAGAGCAGCACAATAACCTGCGATCATAGAGATGGCGATAATTATTCTCCGCTTTCTCCTTGCCTTAAGCTCCTGCGCTGTAAAAAGATAAGGGAGGCATACCAGCACCGGAAAACCCAGCTCCTTTTCCGCATCATCAGGCGACCTGTAGGATGAGTCCAGCATTTCCACAAGATAAGCAATACCGCAACCGATCCCCAAACCAAGGCAGATGATCATTATCAACAGTTTTTTTGCATCGGGTTTTACAGGTTTTTGTGGAACCTGGGCAGTGTCAACAACCCTGAACTGTTCACCTTGTTGTTTTCGCTCCAAGCTAACCGACATTTCAGCTTCCAGCTTTCTGTCCATTATAGAATTGAATAATTCGTTCAGGTTATTATAATCTCTGTTTAAGGATATCAGCTCCTGCTCTCTTTTAGGGGTTTCCTCTATTTTTTCTTCATAATATTTAATCCTGCTGGTAATCTTGGCAATTTCGTCCTTATATCCGGATATCTCCATCTGAATATCATTTAACTGGTTTCTTAAGGCATAATCAGTGCGAACTGATTCATCCGGGCTTTCATCCTGATCAATACTTACAGATAAAGATTCTAATTGTGATTCAAGGGATTCAACCTGCTTTTTCAGGTTTATTATATCAGGATGATTTTCAGTGTATCTTGATTGAAGGGTTTTAAGGTCATTTTTAAGACGCTCCAGTTCATTTGCTGTATTTT
>Ga0123334_1004563_pt1 | contig 14003 bp, 14 predicted proteins | sample BiotimSIPDNA_FD_89706 | JGI IMG/M metagenome (GOLD analysis project Ga0123334, IMG submission 89706) | Anaerobic biogas reactor microbial communites from Washington, USA - Biogas_R1 time_0 SIP DNA | ecosystem: Engineered > Bioreactor > Anaerobic > Unclassified | place: Washington, USA... | reverse complement strand
TTGATCCTATGATAATAAAACTTACTATATAGACCATCCTATTTCCCTTATATTAAGACCTATTTAACCTTATTTTTTTTATTTGATTTTTATCTTACTAATTCTATGAAAGGAACGTCAACACCCTTATTAGTCCGTTTGTTTTCTATAGTTTTACCTTTCTTTATTATAATATTAAGAATATATTGTTAAATTATTACTTCTGGGTTATAATTAACATAAGATTACCTATTGTTTCTTCTTTTTTTAAATATCTTAACTATTCATCTTGAGACCAAAATGTATGGAGTTGATCTTATGATTCGTTCTTCCGAACAAGGTTTTAGTACGATTGAGATAATCATATCCGTCTTTCTAATCGGTCTTATAGTTGTGGCCGTTATGCTTTTTTCCGGGACTTCCCTTAAAACATCTACTGCCAATCGATTGAAAAATAATGCCGTTCGCCTTGCTCAACAAACTATTGAAAACTTGAAGCAATATGATCAACAGGGTTTTAATCGGAACACATTCCGAACAATTCCCGGTGTTATTGGTAATCAAATACCTTCACCGGTTGTAGATGGAGTTATCTATAACGTAAATACGCAAATAATCCCTGATAATTTAAATCCGGATATTGCTAACAACAATAACTATATCCCCATTCGAGTAACTGTTTCCTGGAACTATTTAGGACGAAATCAGATAACTGTCGATACTTGTATGATACAGTGGCAATGAGTAATTTATTAATTCGATTATAATAACGGAGGTTCTTCGATGTTTTTTCGATATTTACGTTTAAATGATCGAGGCTTTACTCTTATCGAAATCTTGATCGGATTAGTCTCTATCTCAATTATCGCTTTAGCGCTTCATCAATTTATAACTCACAGTTTCCGAACCAATGATTGGATTATTGACGAAACCGATACTTTGGTTACGGCTAATAGAATTTTTAACAATATCACCGAGACACTTAATTGTGGATTTGACTTTCAGTCTACCGGCGGAGGAAGGATACTGAATTTCACCACTGATAGTTTTAATGCTTTAGATCAAGAAATAACAGCTAGTATTACATGGGACGGTAGCAGTATTACATTAGCCCGAGATGGTGATTTGCCACGGGTTATAAACTCTAACCAAGACCAGGTGGAAAATCTTATATTCCAAACACCCAACGATTTTAGTGTTCGTATTTTACTTACAATAGCCGGAAATAATTACGAGACCACCATTCGGGGTATGATTCAATCTGATAATTAAGAGGATTAAATAATAGTTATATTTAGGAATAATTGTTAGGGGTGATTTTAGTGTTAAAATCTTTTTTTACTAAACTCAATAACGCTTATGGTATGGCTTTTCCGTTAGTACTTCTTTTTACTTTCCTAGCCGTATCTCTTTTAGTAGCCGGTCTTGGTCCGCTGATTACTACCCAGTCAAGAGTTGTCGCTCACACCGAAGATCAATTGATTGCCAGATATGCTGCGGAGGCTGGAGTTAAACGGGGTTTAGTTTTAGCCCGTAATGATTATGATAGATTACCCGAAGGGAGAAGCCCCAGCACGATAAAGGAGAGAAAGGATGTAACGGAGTCACTTCTTAATTTGGGGGGGATCTCCTACAAATATTCTTATCGATATGTAGATGGAAATACAAAACGAAACCCAATGAGAATGGAGGTAACTGCTACTGCAACTTCAAAAAATACGACTGCCGATTCAATGGCATGGATTGTTTTCAATTCTGGCGATATCCCAGGTTATACTTCACCTAATCTAATCGAACTTATTACAAGCGCTAATTCTAAAAACTTGGATAATTGCTATCATTGGGAAAGCAAAACTAGATATAATACTAATAAATGGGGCTTCGGGACTAATGCTAAAGGAACAACATATGGTTACCCTTCTAATGGTACTCAAGAAAACATCATTCTTTTTAATAATAACTATGTAAAAAGCGAGTTCAAACTGGACTATAACTTTAATTTCACTAAAAATTCCGGTTCTGGTGGAATTGGAGTAATTTACGGAGCTTCAGACGGTGATACTGCATATGATTTCAATGCTTATTGTGTCAAATTTAATAAATCCCGTGAAGCCTTTTCCGTTACAAAATTCACAACAGAGAATAGTAAATATGGTAACCGTCCGGTTGAATTATTTATCAATACGGATGAGTCTGGTCCTCAATCATATGGTGTTAAAACAGGCGAACAAGCCATGTTCCAACCCAATGGAAAAGATCCCTCCGATCATTCCAAAACCAGTTTTAACGGGATCGATGATCTTGGCAATGTTATCGGTCGCTCTTCGATCTCCTTTAGTGATGTGAAAAAATTAACTGGGGTTGATCCTCGTACTTATGATGCTAACTATTCAATACGTATTGAAACAATTTTAGAAGATGTTACTGTTTATAACAAAGATGGTACTAGCTATCCGGATAAACGTCTACGGCAGAATGTATATCTTAAACCTGCAGATGCTAAGGTTGAAGACTATGTGAAAGTACTTAGTTTTATTGATTTTTCCGATGTTAACCCTACAAAAACATATGACCTTGTTACCAAAGGCAAAACTGAAATTCAAAACCCTCAAATCGATCTCAAACGTAAATATAATAGAGACAAACATATTCGCACTGGATTAAGAGTTTGGGATGTTAAATCATGCGAATTTTACAACTCCAATATTCAAGGCGACTTTCAGGAGATTTATGATGTTCGACGGATAATTTGGAAAAAGTAACTCTTCCCCACAACCAACAGTTAATAATAAAGAGGCGTACCAATCAAACTGGTGAGCCTCTTTATTTAAACATTAAATCGTAACTGCTTCTTTTTCTCACACAACCCCGGGCCAACATGCCAATATTCCTTAGACGTTTGACCCGCGTTTTAATAAATATTCAACTAAAAGCTGCACTATTACACTTAATTTCTCACTTGCCACTTCTTATTTCTCATTGGGTTCCCAAACCGGATCATAGTCATTAGCCTCTGACAATTTGGTAACTTTTCCGTCAAGTGTCACCAAATACAGGGTTGATTTTTGAAATGAGGTGTTTTTACCGACAAAGATCAGTTTGTCTCCCTCCGGCGACCATTTGACCATACTTAGCGGTAAGGAAACCTTCACATCGATTTCATCCTCCATCTTGGTGTTCAAATTATAAATAACCAACTTTGATTCGGACAAAACTGCCACCCGTGAACTATCCGGCGACCAGCCTGGTAACATCGGCTTAGCCCCGGTCTTTCCCAACAGCCGGTCATAATCGTTTCCATCAGTACCAACTAGATAAGTGCCGTAAAAGTATTCAAAAGTAACAGTCCCACTTTCACTCACACGTGCATCTACATCAGCTACTTTTGTGAAAGATAACATTTTACCGTCCGGAGACCAAGAGAAACCGTCCTGATAATCAATACTTTCCCTCAATCTAGTGGCCTCCGCAATCTTCGTCTCATTGGCGCCATTGCTATCCATCACCGTTATTTGATTATAAGAGCCGGCAATTGTCATTTTAGTTGAAAGATACCCAATCTTACTATTATCCGGCGACCAGACGGCTTCTCTATACGAGTCGTCGTTCTTGGTGACCTTCACCCGTTCCGTCCCATCCGAGTTCATCATATAAATATACTTTTTACGCTGATATTTTTCCAGACAGAGAATTTTTTGGCCATCAGCCGACCAGGAGGGGCATGTCCCTTCCGCATCCCTTTCGGTTAAACGAATTAGATTTTTGCCATCCGTATCGACCCGGCAGATAATGGTTTTAGATTTATTCTTCATCATGAAAAGCACTTTCGTACTATCCGGCGACCATAAGGGCAAATAGTCGGCAACGCAATTCCTGGCAATTTCCACCTGCCCGCTGCCGTCATCATTCATCACCCGGATCGCCATTGCTTTACCCTTCTTGGAAAGATACATTATCCTTTGCCCATCAGGAGACCATTGCGGTTTCAGATCATCATTTTTACTGTTAGTCAGCCGTTTCAAACCCGATCCGTCTTCATTGATGGTATAGATCTCAAAGTTACCATCCCGTTTTGAAGAAAATGCGATTCGGCGGAGACTCTTCACCGCCGCACCCTTATCTTCCTCAGCATTACTAACATTTTCAACATTTTCTATATTGTCAACACTTTCAATGTGGTCAATCTTCTCCTCCGCCATAATCATCGGACCTAAAGCCAACAGTAAAACCGTTATCATCAAAACCGAACGCCTAATCCCCATTAACTTCCCCTCCCACAGTATTAAAAATTGGGACTCTCATATCTTCTCTATTTTACCGTAAATATACCTATGCCGCAATAAGTTTCTTGAATGAGATGTGGAAAATGTGAGCCAAAAAAAAGACTGCCTCCTAAGAGACAGTCTTTTGACTTACAGTAAACTACTTCTTACCAGAAGCTCACGTAGCAGCTAGCATATACGCCATCATCTTCGTTAGCATCTACGCCTTTGCTGAACATACCGGCTCTGGCTTCGATCACGCCATAGTTGTAGCCAACATAGAAATTGGTGTAGTTATCGGCTTCATCAGCTTTTTCGTCTGCTTGAGCAGCTCTGTAGCAGAGGGTTACGTTGTCCATGGGTTTGTATTTCAATTCATACAATAAACCGCCATCTGCGAATTGATAGCCGTCATCCATACCGACCATAGCTTCAAAGTTGATAGCATCAACAGAAGCACCGATTTGAATAACACTGATATCCTCTACACCAGCTGCATCAAAAGAAGAAGAAACATAGTCAGCTTTGATGGTTCCAAAACCTAAAGCATAAGAACCACCGACGTTAATTTCGCTGTTGCCGGCCTTGTCGCTATAACTACCAACATGAACGTCTCCGCCGTCAAACTTGAAGGTAGCAGCAATTGAAATTTCATTGTCATTATTTTCATCATAGGTGTTAAATCCATAAGCCAAGTTAACTTTTACGGTATCGGTTACATAGTCAACACCAAGTACGTTGTCTGTCAAGTCTTTGTCAAACATGCAATCGGTATGGCTTCCAAGCACGTCAATATTATACATTCTAGCCATTCCTTGGTTACCTTTTTCATTTTCAAAGTTGGTGTACCAAACGTTGAAGTTGGAACCGCCAACGCCGTCAATACCAAATTCATAGATACCATTAACAGCCAGGGTTTTATCATCATGGTCGACAGTTTCACTATAATATCCATTGAGTGGCCATGAATCAAGTTTAGCACCGATGGTACCCCAGCTACCGGTCTCTTCATCTTTGACAGTACCTTTTAGTAACAATTTGATACCGCTGTTATAAACACCACTCGGCATGTTTTCACGAGCATCGCTATCCACATAACTCCAGCAAAGTCTTCCGCCTACATACGCATCAAGAGCAGCAGCAGAAGCTACTACGGTTAATGATAAGGTTAAAACAACTACTAATGCAACTACTAATAACTTTTTCATTAAGTAAACTTCCTCCTCTAAATTTAAAATAAAATAATCCAATCAAGCGTTTCATTAATCTTTCCAATGGAACTGGTTCTTTTCAAGTTTCGAAACAGATACATCTTTGGACTAATATGCTTGACCTAAAACCTATTAGCTTACCTCTACATCGCCTCCTTTCATATCTTTAATGAATCCGGTAAGTGATGTAATAAAGGTTATAATACTAGCTAATCTTAATACATTACAAATTAATTATCTTATTGTTAAGCGAAAAATCCTAGTCGGATATTTCCTAGTTAAATAATCACATACTGAAGCTGACTTTTTAAAAAACAATGATTTTTTCTCGACATATTTCTTAAATTTCTCTCTCCTTGTTTTCAGAATGACTAAAAAAATTACCTATCCTTTTCTTTCTCAAAATCCGATTTCAGCTTAATTGGCTTGATTCCTGCTAGTAAAAAATTATCAGCCGGATCTAAGTTCTAACTATGCTTTTACTGCATCCTAAATTCCTTCTTTAAATTTTCTTTCCATCTTTTCCATTAGATTTAGCGATTCAGCTAGTTTAAAAATACTCCTTTCATCCCAACCTATCATCAACGAGGAGGTATCGAGATGAACTCTAAAAAAATTATTTTAGGTGTAGCCATGATTGTCTCTATTAATGTCTTTACGGGTTGTAACTGGCTTAATGACAACCAACCCCGTCCGGCTCCGGTCCGGCCGCGTACTCCAACTCCCACACGGAACATAACTCCGGCTCCGACCAAAAGAACTCCTGGAGCTTCCGGGTTAACCGAAAAGCAACTATTGGATCGAATCAAGCGGATCGAGACTGCCGCTAAAAAGGAGAACTGGTCGGTATGTAACCGGGAGACTAACCTGCTGGGAGTGGATATGACCCGTTACCGTCCCTCATCGACCAATGGCAAATCATTAAGAAATATCGCCACCTTTGATACGGCTTACGCCAAGCTTCAAGCCGACGCCAAAAGCAAAAACCGACCGGGAATTATCAAAGACTGTGATAAACTACGGGATGATCTACGCCGGATCAAAAATAATCCATAATCCAATAAATCCGTGTTAATCCTGTCTAAAAGAAAAGGAGCTTAGACAGGATTAACGGGATGAACACGGATTATAAAAACCAAATATTATAATTTTTACATCTCCCTATCTGCGCAATCTGCGTAATCTGTCTCATCCGTGATCAAAACTTGCTATTGGCAATCTTATCGACTGGAACCGGCAAAATAATTCCTTGACCCGTTTCAATCTTAGTATGGTCTTTAATATTATTAATTTCCATTAAAACTTCGACAGTTGTCCCATAACGTTTAGCAATCCGCCAAAGGGTCTCTTTGGGCTTAATCTCATAGAAATGATTCTTGGGTATGGGAAGCGCCAGCTCGAAGCCTGCAGCTATCTTTTCCGTGTCTGATTTTAGTTTATTCTCAGCTAAAATATTTTCTTTGGTGATCCCGAATTTTTTAGCAAGACCACTAATAGTCTCTCCTGTTTTCACTTTTACTTTCACCTTAACAGAATCAACCGCTTTAGACGCTGTCGGTTTGGACTCTGGCGGTATTGCTTCCATAGGGGTTGAATCGACTGTACCAGGTAGTTTGGAAAGGTCAGGTAACATTTTTTCTTCAACCGGGATCTCTTTATCAACCGGTTCCGTTTGAAGCGGCCCATCGACGGGTTTCGGTTTAACAGTTTCCTTTAGACTTGTAGACTCAGTTTGAGAAGTGTTTTCTAAGGTCGCGTTTTCATTAATTGGTTTTTCGTTGGTATCCTCCTGGACTGTAGAAGTGCTAATAACTGGAGCTCTTGGTTCAGTCTCCACCGGTGTTTTAGGGATTTCCATTTCTGTTGAGGGCTTTTTACCCACCGTATGAACACTGGCATTATCAATCCCTTCATTCTTCAGGCGAATGATTTTAGGAGTCACAAAAATCACTACTTCCGTATGTTCTCTGGTATCTTTTTTGTTCCCAAAAAGTCGCCCAATTAATGGTACTCTAGCTAGCCCTGGTAATCCGGAATTACTGGATGTATTAGACTCACTATGTAAACCGGATAAGACGAAGGTCTCCCCTTCACGCAACCTCACCACCGAGCTTGCTTCCCTGGTTCGAATCACCGGCACATCGTCGCCTTCTCCGGTTTTTCTCCAATCTACGATCGTACTGACTTCAGCTTTAATCGAAACAGTCACAATATCATCTTCATTAATCCGCGGGGTCACTGTCAACTTAGTTCCAACTTCAAGATAAGTAACAATATATTCGATCCCCGTAGATGAACGATTTGTTGTAATAATGGGAAATTTATCACCAATTAATATCTTCCCTTCTTGGCTATCGGTAATTGAAATATTAGGGTTGGCTAATAGGCGGGCCTTATTGGTTGCTTCCAAAGCGCTGAGTGTCGCCATAGTAGTTAATTTAAAGTTGGCCGTCGAGGAGATCTTGTTAAACTCCCAGTTCAACCCCAATTCCTTACTTCCGCCTTCGGTTAACTCCTCCATTCGCGCTTCAATATTCAACTGGGGCATCTCCCGATCAAGCCTGACTACGATCTCTTCGATATTTTGATGTTCCAAGATACTGGCTTTGATCGTAAGTTGGTTGGTCCGGGTATCAACTCCAATCTTATCCTCGGCGATAATTATTTTTAAGGCATTCTTCACCTGTTCCGGCGAAGCATATCTTAGGTGATAAAGTTTTGTCTCCCTGCTCTCAAAATTGCTAAAAGTTTTCTCGTTGCCGATAATAACTGTCCTGGTCTGAGTGATCCACCGGAAGGAATAACCGTATGTCTGAGTCAACAACTCAATCGCTTCTTTAATCGACAGTCCGTGTTTGAGTTTGATGGATACATCTCCCTTGACTTGAGGGTCCATTAAAATATTGATCCCGCCCAACTCGGCCAGAGAACGGAATACGTCTCGAATATCGGCGTCGAATACTTCGAAGTTGGAGATAATTTCGGTTTTCACTCCCGCTAAAACCGGATGGGAGCAAAAAAAGATCATCACCATTAACGTCAAAAACAATGGGGCTGCTATGAGTTTATTTCGTTTACCCATTATTTGGCCCTCTCTTTCTTATCCAGTTTCACACGGCCTTTCGGGGTGATTAAAATGACCGAGTCATTGTTAATTTCTCCCACCCGGTATTTGGTCCCCGGTAAAATCTCCCCCAGTTTCAATAGATAGGATTTATTTTGATATCTAACGATGATTACCTGACTATTTTCTGTTCCTAAGATCCCTTTTAAAACCGGTTTTTCCGGGTTCTCATCCGGTTTAGCGATTGGTAACAGTCCTTGATCAGGCCTTATCAGCTGCAGGTCATCCCTGACCGGTTGATTTGGAGGAACAGTCGGCCTTGTAGTTTGATCTTTGCGCCTCCGGGCTGCTATTATTGAAGGAGGCGGTAAAAAAAGATCCCTCTTTGAAATTGGGCCCGTGCCCATTTTTAAGCTTGGTGTTGTTAATTGATCTTCAGTATACTTGTCGTTAATATTGCCGGTTAACGGCGGGACAGCTGTTGCCGGGCTAGTTGGGCTGATAGGAGCCGGTTTAGGTTGCATAAAAAAACTCCAATATAAAGCCCCCCCTAAGGCAAACAGCAAGACAACCAATAAACCCGGCCTAACTGCCGGTTGCTTTTCCTGGGAATTTCCGCTCATGGGTTCACCTTCCCTTGTTCCACGGGAGCGATCAAGTCTAATATTAATTGAGTATTTAGCTCATAGGCTTTCCTACTCTCAGAATCGGGTTCGGAAGCATTTATGTTTAGACCTGAAACCATCATAAACCGCTTCGATTCAAGTATGGACTCTAGAAACCTTTTAATACCGTGATACTCCCCGTTTAATTCCACCGCCCATTGATATACTTGATAATTCGGCAAACCTCTGAAATTCTTTACTTGATCGTCTATTTTACAGAAGATAATGTCCACCTTACAATTCCGGGCGATTCGTTCCAGTTCCAAAACAAAAGCTGCTTGTTCCTCCCGGCTGGGAGCAAACCGTTGCAACCGATAAATTTCCGCGATTCCGGTTTTGCTTTGTTCTCTCAACAGCGGTAGTGTCGCTACTTTTTGTTTCATTTGCAACAACTCGGATTCACGCTGATTTATTTTTTGTTTCAATTCGTTATTTTTCAATAAATAATGGACCCCTCCGGCAATGATTCCACCGGAGATCAAAATGATCAATATAATAAAAATTATGGTTGAAAGATTATTTTTTTTCGTCATATTCCAGGGAACCCCTCCCGGTTACCATTTCCAGATTAAATTGATAACTGGTAAAATCGTTGTCTTCTTCCTTTTTAATCTCTTTCAATGAGGTGCTTTGATAATATTCACCAATATTAATTTGATTTAAAAAATTACCAATCGAAGGTATATTTAACGACTGACCGGTGACTACTACCTTCCCGGTATGGTCGATTATCAGCTCTTCCAACCAAATATTTCCCGGCATAATTCTAGCTAAACTATTAAAAATTTCAAGTTGCGGTTGGTAAAACCCTCTTATTTGTTCTATTTCCCGCTGTAATTTGATCAACTCTGCCTGGGTCTGTTCCAATCTTCGTACCTCATCCATTTGCGGTTGAAGAAACGTAATTTGTTGATCAATGGAAGCCAATTTTCGGGTTGACTCTTGATAGTTAAAGTACTCAAAAACCCCGAATCCGGCTGAACCAAGGAGTAAAATTACCCCCCCGAATAAAATCATCAAATTTAATAAAGTAACTTGCTGTTTAGGCCGAAATTCTAGTGGTAATAGATTAATTCTCACTCCGGGATCACCTCCCGCATCGCTAGACCCAAAGCCACACTATAAAGTGGCAGTTCCTCTTCAATTATGAGCCGCAGCTTTTTAGGCACAATAATCTTCTGCAAAACGCTTCCCTCAAGAACAGGAATTCCTAATTCCCGGTTGAGAAAAATCGCCAAATTAGTTAATAGGGAACCACCGCCGTTAATGATCAGGCGGTTCACTTCTTCGTTCCTTTCTTGTAAATTAAAATAATCAAAAGAGCGTCTGATTTCCAAAGCTAATTCCTTCAACCCTTCTTGCATGGCAAAATTAGCTTTCGATTCTAGACTCTGACTAATAGAATCGCTTTCACTCAAAGCATTAATCTTATTTAGCTTTATATCTTCCGCTTCTTCTACGGCAATTCCGAGATTAGTGGCAACCGTGGTAGTGAACCTATTTCCCGCCAAAGGGATCACTCTAGTAAATAAAGGAATCCCATCTTTTAAGATCATCAAATCGGAAGTTTCGAATCCAATATCCAAAAGCGCTACTGCACCTTCGGTATTAGCGTTTTCTAAACCCGCCGCCCGCATCAGGCTAAAAGTCTGAATATCCACCGCAGCAGTTTGGAACCCCTGATCTCTAAGGGTTTCCACATGGCTATAAATAATATCATTTCGGGCGCAAACCATTAGGACATCCATTTCATTTTGGTCCGGATACCGTCTAATGACTTTAAAATCAAGGGTCACTTCATCTACTGGAAAGGGAATGTAACGTTCTGCCTCCCAATGAATGGCGTTAGCTACCTCTTCATCTTCCATCATTGGCATTTTAATATGTCTAATTATCGCTGCTTGCCCGGGAATAGCGATTGTTACCCGTTTGGAAGAAATCCGATTTTTAGCGAACAGTTCCTTAATGGCTTTCCCGACTTGTTCCCGTTCTTTAATTTCACCGGCGTCTAACGCGCCTGCAGGTATCATGATTTTCCCAAAACGGATCAACCGGGGTTTTAAACCGCCCTGCAATTCCAGAACTTTAATTGAATTAGCGCCGATGTCCAAACCGACTCCGACTTTAGCCATTTACCAAAACTCCTCATTCAGCTTTTGCCGAGTATTCACAGAAGATCATCGGCAACAAATCGCTCTAAATCAAGTCTTTTTTGTAAAATTATTCTCTTGTTGCTTATTAATGCAGCTAAAACAGGGATTCCCCTCCTCAAAAACTTGGAAGGGAATTGATTTTCCTAATATAACTAAATCATTAACCGGGTTATAAACGTCCCGGCCACACGCATTTTATCCTAATCACAACCCATACAATCCGTATATCTTAAAAACAATCTCTTCCCAATAAAGCGCAATTAGACTTCCAACCACTAAAAAAGGCCCGAATGGAAAAGCTGTTTTTCGATCGATCTTCCTCAAAAGCATCAACGGAGCAATCACCAGCACTCCCAAAAAACTTCCGCTAAACAACACAAACAATGCCCTCTCCCAACCTAAAAAAACCCCGGCCATCGCCAGAAACTTCACATCCCCCATACCCATTCCTTTTGGGTAAAAGAAAGTAATCGCCAGTAATATTCCGCCGCCGATTAGTCCACCTAAGATCCCGGCTATCATCTCCCCTTGCCAGATTCGAAACAGCAAACCAATCACAATCATCGGCAAGGTCAAAACATTGGGGATTAACCGGTGGTCCAAATCAATAAAGGCAATCACAATCAAGGCGTAAGTCAAGACTAAGGCCATCGCTCCGTCAACAGTTAAACCAAACCGTATCCAACAAAGTACGGTAAATACCGCTGTAATTAACTCCACCAGCGGATATCTCCAACTGATGGGAGTTTTACAGTAACGGCAGCGCCCCCTAAGCCAAATATAGCTCAAGACCGGAAAAAGGTCGAAAACCCCCAGCCGGTGATTGCAGTTTGGACAATGGGAGGGGGGGAGAACGATTGACTCCCCCCGAGGGATACGATAGATAAGTACGTTTAGAAAACTGCCGATTATTAATCCGAGCAATATTAATACTAAATAAAAACTAAACATTAATGTCCCTTACCCCAAACTTAATCATGAAGACCACCAACATTTAAACAGTTAGCAGTTATTTCACCAGCGGCTCCAATAACAATAGCATAATCCATTGTTCCCGTACTCGGACAGTTAGGAAGTGTTTGCATCGCTGAAAAACCACCTGGCATCGGAAGAATTAGATCACCGATAGCAGGTGGAGCTCCTCCGGTTGTAACACGAAAAAGCTCGCTTGCCGCCTCTATCGTGCCCCGGTTCGCTAAACATGTTTGAGTGAAAGAGGTTCGGCGCGCAGCCATCAGATTTGGTATCGCCAATGCAGCAATAATCCCGATGATTAATACAACGATCAAAATCTCGATTAATGTAAAGCCGCTTTCATTTTTAGCTATTTTCATCATCATTTCACCTCCTTTCCAATATTTATTTAAATATACTCATTTTACTCCCGTACTAAGTGAGAACATAGGAATCATCACCGCTGATACAACCATGGCGACAACTCCCCCTAAGCAAACCATAATCGCCGGTTCTATCAATTTGGTCAGGGACTCAATGGCATAACCCGCTTCTTTTTCATAAAAGTCGGCCACCTGATTGAGCATGGTTGATAATTCTCCAGTCTCTTCCCCCACCGCAATCATCTGAGTGACCATTGGTGGAAATACTTTCTTTTCCGCCAAAGGTTTGGCCAGCCCTGTCCCTTGGGTAATATTAACCCTTGCTTTACTAATGGCATCGGCTACTACTGTATTTCCTACTGCTCGTTCTACCATTTCTAGGCTAAGGGTGATCATTAAACCACTCTCTAATAGAGTAGCTAAAGTCCGGCTAAAACGAGCTGAAGCCAACTTTTGAATCACCGGTCCGACAACTTTTATATTAAAGAGCAATTTATCAATTTTTCTTCTCCCGGATGGGGTATCATAATAAAATTTTACTCCTAAAACCATTCCCACCAAAACCGCCAGAATCAAATACCAATACTTTACGAACATATCGCTGGTAGCCATTAATAATAAAGTAACACCCGGTAATTTCATATTGGCCCCACGAAACATATCTAGAAAATTTGGCAACACAAAAGTCATCAGTCCAAATATTACCCCAATCGCCACTACTACAACCATTGCCGGATAAGTCATCGCTCCAGTGACTTTCTTTTTCAGCTCAAACTCCCGCTCCAAATGCTCTACCAATCTAAAAAGGACCGTCTCCAACTGACCGCTGGCTTCCCCCGCTTCCACCATGTGAATATAGATGGTCGGGAAGATCTTCGGGTATTTGGCCATCGCCCCATGGAGGGTCTCGCCCCCCTCAACATTCCGCCGGATCTGATGGATCACCGACGCAAAGTAAGGGTTCTCCGTCTGTTGGGTCATTAAATTAAGACATGAGGCCAGATTCACCCCGGCCCGGATCATTACCCCGAACTGACGGGTAAAGATTAGCAATTCCCGGAGTTGCACTTTTTTCTGAAATATCTTGCTTTGCTTCTCCGCCCCAGACTTAGCCTCACCTTTGGGCTGTAACGAGGTGATATAATACCCCTCTTCCCGGAGCTTCAAAGCAGCTTCCCTGATCCCGGGAGCATCCATATACCCTTTTAAAGCCTGTCCCTTCTTATCCCGGATACTATATTCAAAAGAAGGCATCTCTTTATTTCTCCTTCATTATTAAGCAATAAGGCAATAACAAGTATGTTTAAGTAATAATCTAAATTAGATCCCTCG